>Ga0310786_10003864_pt1 | contig 21331 bp, 35 predicted proteins | sample AusTroGonzalo_MG_FD_203881 | JGI IMG/M metagenome (GOLD analysis project Ga0310786, IMG submission 203881) | Bovine rumen microbial communities from tropical cattle in Woodstock, Queensland, Australia - Gonzalo_03 (v2) (version 2) | ecosystem: Host-associated > Mammals > Digestive system >...
CCATATTATAAATTTGCTTTGAAAAATCTGTACTATATTTATTATTTTTATCTATGGTTGATTCTATACGTTTTAAGAATTTGGAAACTGCTTCAACTTGATCCATTACTACTTTTGTATAATTAGAAGAAGAGTCTGCTGCAGCTTCCTAATTCTAAGCAAGTCTATTAAATTCATTTGCTAAACTTTTTAATCCTAATTCTGGATTAATATTAGCAACTTTTTGAATTTCTTGAATAAATGCAGTCCAATCTTCATCAGTTCCGGGAATTGTAATTTCATCTACGCATTTTCGTGTCTTAGTTCTTAAAAATTCAATAAAACTAGCTTCTTTTGCACTTTCAGACTAAATAACTTTCTCTAAAAAATTGAGAGCGGATAAAATCTTACTTTGGGATGATGAAAAAGAAGTTGGACTTAAATTAGAAGAAAAATATGGAGCAATCTAACTATATATATATCTTCCAGTTTCAGTTTGTAATAAAGAATCAAAATATACATAGGGAGTTGATGGGACGAGTACGTCTTTTGGGTACCATAATTTTAGTTTCTGCTCTAAATTCATACTATTCCCTCCCTAACAAAATAAGCCATTCTAAAATAGAATGGCTTTCTCTCATAAAATTAAGTCCCAATCTTACAGTTGAATACAATCAATTTTTTTCACATCATGTTTACGAATTTCATCGTTCATATATTCGGTGTCCATAAAACCATGCGCTATCATGGTATGAAGATTAAGCACATAGGCAATTCCAGTACCACACGCGGCCGTATCCATATCAATTTTACGGCCGGTAAACCTATCATCAAGATTGCCATAGTACGAACATGGCTTGGTATCATCCAACGTTTTAAGTTTATTAGAAAGATGATAAACAGGCGTATGTCCAAAAATACAAGTTCTATTTGGCGCCCAGCCATAATTGATCATATTACGATCCCAAAGGATCGAAGTTTTATCTTCAACTGTTATACTCTTGCCGCTATACTCTGTAAGCTGAACCCTATTGAAGACATTATAATGTCCGCCTGCATGGCACATATCAATATTACCATAACTTGCGGTATACTGAAGATTATTTAAATCATCCAAAATATCTAGCGATGCGCCATCAAGAATCCAATCAGTTAGTGTTTTCATACCACCATTATAGATGCAATTAGTAAGATATGGAAATTCATCATAATGGTACATAGCAATTCCAAGACGTTCCATAATTTCAGATCTTGAAGCGCCGGTAAAGTTAAAATGTTGTTTAATCTCTAATGCGGCGCTCACGAACAGATCTTCGTGATTTCCTCTGAGATAAATTACTTGTGGGTTAGCAAGTAATTCTTTCATAATTTTATAACCATCTTTTCCACGATCACAGGCATCGCCGCCAAATATAATTATACATTCGGGGTCTTGCTCAGTACAGTAATTCATAATAGCACGATATAAATCATACATACCATGAATGTCTGTAAAGAAAAATATATCGTGCATATCAGTTCACTCCTCTGCAAATTCGTCACGCATATCTTCGTAATCCATAGTATAAGTCATCTTATCATACTCTTCAAAAGTATGAGTATCCTTTAACTTATATACATAGTAGCTTACATGTTCATCATAAACTTCAGCGATATATTCATCCGCTTCCGGACTATCAAAATCAATACCATCATTTTCGGCATTTTCCCGCGCCTCTTCATAGCATTCTTCACTCAAAGAACCATAGGAATCAATAACTTCGTAAGACATTTGGCGGCCGACTTCGCACGCATCATCAAAATCTCTACACTCTTCTACGCACCAATTGTTCATTCCGTGCGCGCCTTCATAAGTGGTTTCACAAGCATAAATCAAATAAACTGCCATATAATTCACTCCTTTATATCTTATATATAAATTATAATATAATTTTAACAAAAAGTCAAATAAAAATAGGGATTGAATTTCAATCCCTATTATTAAGATTACTAAATCTTGACTTAAAGAGGCTAGCAATAGCATTGGAAATCCAGAATGCCTGCCAGTAGGTTGCCTGTGGCAGCGTTGGCCACATTTCACGTGCGCAGTTCCAACCAAGGAGTACTACATACGGGAATAGAAAGATACAACCTAAAGTGGTCAAAACAACCGCAGTAATTCCAAGTCCTTTCATTATTCAAGTCCTCCAGTCCCGAAATTTAAGATAGGAAGTGTGCCTTCGCCACCAACAAAGTTCGGCAGTTTACCATCCCACTGCTTGATTTCATAATACTTAATCAGATCTTCAGTAAGGGCTTCAGCGATACGCTGATTCATTTCAGCTTCGCGCTGGCCGGCGTACAAACTTGCTTCAGCCTGAATTTTTACAACTTCGAGGTCAGCCTGAGCCGCAATCTTAGCCTGTTCAGCTTCAGCATTAGCTACAATAATCGCACGCTTTGCTTTAGCTTCTTCTTCCATCGTCATACGTTCCTGCTCGGTCTGAGCTTTCTGCTTTTCCTGGGTAGCAACCTGCTTGGCTTCAACCGCAGACTCAAACGCATCTGTAAAATCAATGTTTTCCATAGCGAGAGAGATTACATTAATACCCTTCGGCGCGAGTTCACTCTTAATCAATTCGTAGATTTCATCAGCAGCTTTCTGCCGGCTTCCAACAAGATTTTCAGCAGTATACTGAGCAATAATAATCTTTACGTCTTCCTGAATACGCGGTTGAACCAGTACATTAATATATTCAGTACCAACATCCTTATAGAGGTTCATAGCAGTTGACTTGTCAATATTAAGGTTGATAGAACCTTGTACGTCAACCTGCTGAATATCCTTTGAAAATGCTTCAAGCTTAAAATCAATACGCTGTTCACGGTTGTCCATCTTAATTACATTATCCCAGGGAGAATGGAAGTTAAGACCAGCGTCCAATGTTTCATTATGTACAGTACCAAACGTTGTAACGATACCGGTATATCCAGTAGGAACAACAGAGACTGTACTTACTACAACAAAGACAATTGCCATTACAATACCGCCGATAGCAGAAATAACCTTAGTTGTGCCTTCCTCTGCAACTGCACATCCAACAAGACCAACAATCAAAGCAATGATACCAAGAATGAACCAAATCATTATTTATTTTCCTCCAATTTTCTCAAAATTCTTTTAAGTTTGTTAACAAGTCTTTTATTACCTTCAGGATCACGCGAATTAAGTAAATTAATTCTATATAGGCACTTTAAGCGCCGAATTTCATCATTCATCTTTAAACCTCCAATTTACTAATACTGTCTGTCCTACTCCGGCAATAACTAGTACCCAAAATTGCCAAGTAGCCATAGAGAAATCTGAAAACTTCATTCCGAGCATATACATGAATAAGAAGATTGCTGCAAGCATCTTATACCACATATTTTTACTCATTATATATTACCTTCCTATACAATTCTTCAATATCATCAAAGTTATCAAACATACCGCAATCATATTTTTCATACAGATTGTAGTAGCATACCGTGAGATAGAAATCACTCATTTTATTTTTATATACTTCTTCAATTGGAAGAAGTGTCCAATCCGGTTTGAGTGATATAATCTTATCCCACACAGAGTTCATAGTACGATAACCACGATTAGTCATTTCTTTCCTAATGTAATAGGCGTATGAAATGAAGTGGTCAAAATCATAATCCATTACAAAGTTTACAAGGACATGATTCGGCGTACCATTTAACTGGATTTTTCCAGCGATACTTGATAGTTCTCGCCATTGTGCCACGAGATGCTCCCGCGGTAAAACCGGAATTAATGATGTGTGCCATAACCTCATTACTATTAAATCATCCTTTCAATATGAGTCTTATCATTAGATACATACAGCTGAAAACAGAAATTCGGTTTGACAATTTCTTTCTGTCCATCAATTGTTGCGATCTTATTATTAGTATAATTCAACTGAGTATATACCAAATTAATATTTGCCTGTCCAGAGTAGTTGGCCGCATCCTTCTGAATACGGGCATACATAGTTTCTGGATTAATATATCCAAATCGTAGACTACCTTGCCATTCATTCGGCTGATTTACTTTATCAATAATGTCTGGATTAATATCTTCTTTTGCACATTCAGCTTCCATCGGTCCCGCGCCATGTCGTGTCATGTAAGTACGCGAAACATAAAACAATTCAGGCACACAATTTAATTGAGCAATATCATTATAGATATTATACATACCAACACTCGAAGGTGTTAGATGTGGGAAGTCATCTCGATTAGCCTGGTCAAGTAGCAGTCCCTGTCCACCTTCGTAAATAATAGTGTCATAATGTTCTTTATTAAGAAGGTCGGTAAATGTGATGATAGGACAGTTATCTGCTATATAAGCCGCGGCACGCATGAAGTTATCCAAATTATAAACTTTATCGTAGTCAATTGGATAATGCTTACCAATCATCTTCAGATGCGTATCAAGCATATGAAAATTAGGCAATTCATAAGCGGTAACACAGAAGCCGGGTTTCTTACTACGTGTTACCGCCGCAAAAAGACCCATGCCACAAGAACCGTGTCTTTTATCGCCGCGAGATGTTTCCAATTTACGATTAGCTAACACGTCACACGGCAAGATGATTCTGCACATGGGATCAATATATACTCTTGTTTGTGTTAGCCAAAGCGCAATTGGGTCAATGACGAACATTGGATGGTAATAGGTATCACTACCAAATTCTATACCAGCTCCAACGCAATGATAGAGTTTATCACCAAAAGAGTGTGCGCGCTGAATTGTTCCATTGTAGAAGACGGTGAGAGTTTTCTTTTGTTCTTGCATTGCCTGTCTAGCAAGACTACCAGATACAAGACCTTTACCTTCGTCGCCCGCATTGGCGCCAATTACAACTTTGACTTCCATTTTACCAACTAATTCCTTCCTCTGTCACCGTTACGGTGCCAGCGTCCGATTTCATAATTCCTTCATGTTCTTTTACAATTCCGCCAATTACTTCTGGAAGTTCTTCACTGGTAGCAACAATAAAGTGCTGCTTCAGTAGAGGACCCCAAGTACGAGCAATCTGGTCTTTATACCATTCATAGCTGCTATGATCTGTGATAGCAATATGATATACATCAAACTTTTCAGTTACCTTTTTATACAGATCTTCAGTATTAATATCCTGTGTTTTGCATCCAAGCACTTCACCAAGTCGATATCCGGGCAGATAGGGATTCATCGGCTCATCGCCAAGAGTGATGATGATACCTTTCTTTCCGCGCTTCCAACAATCCAACTTGGTATTGTGAAGTCCGAAATACCAGGCAGCAGTATAGGATTCATAGCTATTACCGCCACCGCCGCCTTCGAAATAAATCTTCGTGGTCTGGTCAAGGATACGAACATCACTCTCAAACTGAGAAGCCTGAATCGGAGAATTATCGCAAGACAGGTCACCAATACCCATCATTAAGAATTCAACGTCCTTAACGGAGCCATATAGCTCAGTCATAATTTCATCCAACTTGCCGGCGCACATCGTCGCGGCCGAACCCATAGAACCTGTTACGTCCAGTGCTAGAATAACCGGAATGGTTTCTGGATGCTCTTCACTATCGCAACATTCACGCATAACGCCCTTAGGATTAAGCATTGGATGTAGATGATTTTCACGATATACATCCTGCACATAAGCCTTACTCATGGTTGCGGCGTCTGCAAATCCCATGCTGCTTACCGTTGCATTATAACTTGTAGTTGTCCATTCGCCATAACCCATAGGTTAATCCTCCTTCACTTCAGTGGTTTCTTTTGCCTCTTCCTCATCATTTGCATCGAAGTCAAACATATCGTCCATGAAGTTGAATCCACCATTCATAATCATCATCATGGGGAACATGTTATTCATGTTAGAATCGGTCATTCCGTATCCTTTGTTACCAGTACCCTTCATCATTTCGGACATAAGCATGAACTTCATAATGTTGCTCATACCCTTCTTCTCGCCCATTACATTACCGAACATGGACACGATCTTGCCATAGAAGTACTGCTTACCGAGGAACATGTGATGTTCAGGCACGATTGTGCCGATGGTACCATCCTCATAGCAGAAAGCCTTAATTTCGTTATCCTTTACTTCGATAACACAACGCGGCTTGCCACTTGCCAGAATAATATCACCCGCATGAACCTTGTTAGTGGGGATGATGAAGAACCAATCTTCACCGAGGTCAAATGCGAAACTATCGCAGTTAGTTAGAGTTCCAGTTTTGGGATTGTAGGTCTTATAGCCATTGGAGGTTGCAATAGCAATCTCGCCATTCATGGCAATACGACACATACCAGGCTTTACTTTTCCGAACATACCATTAAACATATTTGTCATACCCATAGAGATCTCTCCTTTTCTTTTTCTTAATTATAATATAATTTACACATTTTGTCAAATATTTCATTCAACCTCGTCTAATAATTTAGCCGTGTTGAGTAAAATCTGTTTTAGCTGGTCGGTCATTTTGAAGCGAGAAGCATTTTGCTCAATTGACGTAAGCAAATTACCATTATGTTGCCGCTCAGCTGCGGCTTTCCAATCACAAAGCATTTCAACGATGTCTACTAGATTCATATCGTTAATACCATTCTGGAAGTGCTCAGGATGATGGCGGCAATTCGCATAATGGTGATCAAGTGCAACTTTCATTGCTTCAAGATGTTCTTTGTATTCCGGAGAACCATATTCCAAATCTTTTAGTGATTCAGTATGCTCTGCAAAGATTTCCACTTCAGGAGTATCAAGTTTTACACTATCATGGTTAACCGCGCGAGTAGTAAGTTTATCCGTAATGATGCGGATATATTTACGCACCTTTTCAATATGTTTTTGAGTTTCTACTCTACATTCAGCTATCGTTATCATCAAGAACCTCCTGTGCTTCTTCAATATCTGGTGCAGTTGCTTCATCTTTTGCAATACCTTCAAGTACTTTGAAGTTAATGTTTTTCATTTTATATACTTCAAATTTAGTACGGTTCATAATACGAGCAACTACACCTTCACGAATATGAGTACGACCAACTGGATCTGGACCATCATAGTACTGCTCAATCTTACGAACTACATATTCGCCCGGGTTTACATCATTAGGAATTACAAAGCGTTCAAACTCTGGAACAACTGGTACATTCCAGCGTTCGCAGTAATAACGAATCTGATCTGGAGACAGCTCAACTACTTCGCCATCTTCATTTACCATAGTAATACGATATACATATACTTTGCAGCAAGGCTCCCAAGAACCGGTATCATGAACCGGCTCTTCATATCCATTATAAGCACGACAACCATAATGGAAAGTAGTAATTTCGCCATACTGTTTGGTAAACTCTTTATCTTTTACTTTAGAGTTCTGCACCTGAGACATAATTGGTGCGCCATTTGGACCCTGGAAACCTACAATTTCATAGTAAACTACGAAGCCTTTCGGTAGTTTATTTTTGAAATAAATTTCCTCCATTGCATGGCGGAAGTCATCGGACTCATAGAATCCACCTTCGCGTTTTCCATCGAGCACCACACGGCGCGTACCGGTAATATATCCGTACTCAAAATACTCTTTGCCAACACGGCGGAAGATCTTATCAATTAGAGAACGTTTGTAATGAAGCAGCGGCAAATGACCAGTACGACCAGAAGTGCCATGCATTTTAAGTGTAAGCTGGATTTCATCACCGTTATGGAATTTATCAAGGTTATATGCAACTTGTTCAGTGTCTACATGCTCATAGAAAGTCGGCGCGATGTTTACTTTGGTTTTCTTTGCCTTCTGACCATGATATTCGCCGCCGCCTTTACGTACTGGAATATATTTCTTACAAATCTCTTCACCGTTAACCACGGAGATCTGATCGCCGGGTTTCAGGTCAGAGATGTTACAGAACTCGGATAGACAAGTAATGTTCAAATATAGACCGTTAGATTTTTCGCCGCGAAGTTTAATAGCTTTTACGTTACGTTTCTCAGGATCCATATAGCCACCAGTGTTTTCACCGGTTTCCGGATCTTTCTTACGCACAAGGTTATTTATATCACAAAATTTTTCAGAGAGCTGAAGATCGCACGGGAAATATACACCGATATCGCCAACGTGCGTATCTAATCCAACAATTACATCCTCTTCAAAAATAGTTAGAATCTGAAGGCGATCGGCATTGGTGTGTGGACGAAGTTTTTCCACGCGCACAACATAGCCACAATGTTCAGACATATTATATCATTCCTTTCTTATATTTCATCAAATGGGTCAAGTTCTCTATGTTCACATAGCCAATCGCCACCTTCATCTAATTGAACATAGTATTTAACTCGTTTTCCATTCTTGTATCCCTCAACAAAGTGAGGAATACCTTCATCTGGATTGGGATATACCGCAATAATTGTATCAACAAGTCCTCTGTCGATACACACATCTTGGATTACATCCCACATCCAATCTTTATACATATTACCCATTAACTATCATCTCCGGTCATGTCATAGGGCAGGTCGGTATAGAAAAACTCAGTATGAGAACCAACGTCGATCTTCCAACGCTCACCAGACTGCCATACGCGAGAATAATAGCTTACAAAGGGATTTGCGCCCTTTGGCTTCCGCGCATTGCACTCCTCTATGAACTTATCAATAGCCTGCCAAACATCACCCCAGGTATTTACCTGCGCGATTTCGCGCTCGTCTCCATTATGATTCTCAAACCACAGCGTCATTTTAATCTATCTCCTCTCCCATGCGTCTAAGCATTTCTTTTCTTATTACATTATATTGCGCCCACTTCATATCTTCTGCTTCCTGCGTCCAATATACTGCATCAATACGGCGGTAATAGTCTTGATAATCTTGATAACGATAAAGCAATTCTTTAATAAGCTCTTCATTGCTCATGTGTTTCGGATTTTCCGTCATCTTTTATTTCTCCTTCATATTTCGGATTAAATGGTACCCATAGCATAAAACTACACTATGGACATTTTATATTCTAATTATCAGATACATCTGCTGGCTCATATCCTATAATTGCGCCGCAAGCATTACATCTTGCAATTAATCCGTAATAACGGGGATTAAGGATTTTCATACTCCAAATATCCCTCCAACTATTAAACTAATTATACCTATTAGGCATCCAAAAAGAAATAACTTAAGGCCTTCATCTTCATCTGCGCCTGTCATTTCAAGTACTCCTAGAAAACAACACAAACCCGCAATAATAAATAGAAAAACAGCCATTTAAACTATCACACCTGTTCCAATAAGAATAAATATCAATGCAATAAATGCAAAACTACCAAGAGCATACCACCCAGCATGTTCTTCAATTCCAATTTGAGTTAATGCTGTAATAAATAAAACACCAGCTAAGATTAATAAAAATATAATTTCCATTTAAATCTCCTTGCAGTACCAAACTACAGTTACTTTCTCATTATTAATTTCTTTATGCTCTTTCACTTTCATCTTAAGCGAAACTGTCGTACCACTCGCATAATCTTTGGCGCCTGTCTCCCAAACATACGTATTGCCATCGGCATCATCAAGAGTGTACGTATGTTTAAGTCCAAAGCGGCTATCCTGGCTTTTCTTTTCTCTAACCGTAACTGTTTTTTGTATCCACTCATTTACTTCACCTTGATATTGGCTTTTACTTTCACCAAATAGCATCGCTGCAACAATTTTCTTAACCTCATCTTGCGGCTTCATTGTGTTGCCTTTAGCCGCGATGTCTTCCCATTTCAGCTGAACTGCTTCAATGCCATCAGCCATTTTAGGGAGCGGAAAGCGTCCAGGAGTATAGAAGAGGAAGAATGTATTATACCAGATATTGGTACGATCTTCGTTCGCCCACTCCTCCACATTGTTTCCCCTATAGAGAGTAATATAACCTTCATCACCAAAACCAAAAGCATGACGAGCATTAAATTCGGTTTTGCTTTTCGGCGCGGCAGTAGGATACATACGAGCATACTCGGCATCAGAGTACCAACGTACTTTCTTAATGCCTTTTGGAGTAACAACATTCACATACCAGCGACCGCTTTCTTTAAAAGCTTCGCCTTGAATTTCCATTTTCTCATACGTTTTTGCTACTGGCATACTCGTCCCTCTCCTTTCTTACATATAAATTATACTATAAATTAAAAAAAAAGTCAATTATTCAATTTTTGAATAATTGACAAAATTTTAATTTTTTTCTGCCTTAATTTTTTCGTATTCTTCGCGCATGACTTGGCGCCAAATCTGCTGAATATATTTAGCTTTAATCATTGCATCAGGAACATCATGTTCATATGTATCCACTCTAGCAAATTCTGCGAAGATAATATCAAGCATTTTCTTATTTAGAGAATGCATCGCACAATGTTCTTTCTTTTTATTCCACCATTCGAGTTCGTCTGCATATTTAAAATCCCAATAATTACCACCTTTATAGGTGATTCCAGCCGCAAGAAAATCGCAAACCTGTTCAGTAAAGTCTTCTTTAGGCATAATAAGCGCTACGCCGCCGTAATCAAATTTATCCATCCAATATTCATAGTGGTGGGAGTTACGACCTTTATGATGAAGCCATGCGCGCGAATAACCATTCTCTTCTTTACACTTTACAATAGGAGATTCTGTACCAGTCCAATAGCGTACAGATTCCCAAAATTCTGTAGGAGAATATTTAGATAGATCGTGTCGCCATCCACGGCCACGAATGCCGGCAAGGGTACAGAAATATTTTACATGATGTCGATGTACTATGACAGTTTTCAAATGCCCAAAAATCTTACGAATGGTAATCTTAGGCTTACTCATTTTCTTATCCCCTTATAATATATTCAAATGGTTGCTTTTCAAGCCAATTCTTGGTATACTTACTTACAGGATAATAGAAATATTCTCCATCAGATACCCAAGCATTTTCAAATTCCTTTTCAAAGTCTTCCTCCGATACTACTTTAATATATTCCTGTTTTGGAATCAAATTCATCCAATTTTCAACAGGTTCAGCTTCAAGGAATAGATTATTGATTTCAATGTACTGAATAAAGGAAATATCAAAAGGATCAATAGTTGCAAACTCAATTGGAATAATTGGAATTAATAGACCACGCTCATCAATTGTTGCCTGTCCATGATCTATAATACCAACTTTCCAACCGCTCTTACTGTCTTTGTAAAGGATGCGCTGTCCCGCGCGAATATTAATCTCCATTTTTCACTAACTCCGTTAAGTATTTTCTAAAAAGTTTATCTTGGAACTCGTTGATTAATACTAATCCACGTTGTTCAATGTCTTTTACGTCATCATGACTATAACTATATTTGAGTTCTTTTAATTCCTCTGCAATTGCTAAGCATTCAGCATTATAGAATTCTTCATTGCCAGTATCTCGCTTTGCCGCTATAGCCAGCTGACGCCGTTTATCAGTAAGCATTTTCAGTATTGGTCTTGCAGTACAATCTGTAAGAAAATGCTCACTCATATCTTGGAGTCGTAATGCATGACTATATCGTTTACCAGCAGCCATATTACGAATGGTAAGCTGTTTTGCCATACCAGCCATAGCATCAAACATATGGTCATAATTACAATGAATCATGTACCACAACTTACTATTATAAGAATCATGTAAGTATTCGTCAAAAATATCTTGATACAAAGGATTGCATACATAATACTTACTTGTAAAATATTCTACGCTATTGGGCGAGGTATGCCGTAAAAGATAAAGCGCAGTACGCATATCTTTTACATAACAGTTACCATCTGCTAGTTGCAGTTCATCTTTAAGTGGCTGCTCTGCATCTGCTAAATCATTAAAAGATGGAAATACAAGTGAATATGTATCAATATCACTATTTTCATCATCTAATCCGTAATTTTGACTACCTACCAGTGCGGTCATTACAACATGATAACCAGCTTTTTCTACAAATTCGTGATGTTGACGAACGGCGTATTGTATTTCTTCTGGTATTCTTTTCATATCTTTTACTCCTTTCATAATTATTATATCAAAAAATACGAAAAAAGTCAAGTATAAAACTTGACTTTTTTCTTATATAAGAAAGGAGTTACCGAATGCTCTTAATCGGCGCATAGCGCTCGGAGAGCAACTTATCGAGCATCAGATCCTGTCCGGTCTTGCCCTTCAGAATCTGCTCGAAGATTACCGGAGAAGCACCACTTACGTAGGTGATTCCATCCTTATCCTTCATCGGAATATTACCAGCACCAGTGTTGGCGTTGACATTCCAGAAGATAAGCTTCGGCATCTTGTAACCGGCCTGACGCCATTTACGCTCAATACCCTCAATGAGAGTATTTGCCGGAGTGCTGTCAATACGGCCATAGCTCCAACCGTAGTTACCGCGAGCCTCATCGAACTGCATATCGCTGATGATAATCAGAGATTCCGGCAGATCATCCTGAGACAAACGCTGACGGATAGCAGTATTAAGGATAAGGTCGAAGGTAGCTTCGATATTCGTATTCTGGCACAGGTTAGTGCGATAAATACGATTTACCTTATCGCAGAAGTCTGCACCATCAGTCTCAATCAGCTGAGGACGAGAACTGAAGCTGATGTAGTGGTTCTTGAACGGGCCATTGGCACGCTCAGCCGTATAGAGTGCAATAGAGATTGCAACGTCAATCGGCGCAATGCTAGAGTTATAGCCACTGCACATAGAACCAGAAGTATCGCATACGCACAGCGCATTAAGGGTAGCGCCCTTGAAATAATCGGTCAGATTATCCCAATACTTGTTCGCTACAAGACGATCAGTATTATCGAGGGCGATATAGTCATTACCCCAGCCATAGCGGCCGCCCATTACTTCACGTGCCTTCTTTACTACATCATACGGATACAGAGTAGCCGCATTTACCTTAGTATTCTTTCTGGACATGAAAGCAGCATAACGCTCCTTGGTTTCCTCACGGCGCGCGAACGCCTTAGAGTAAAGAATACCAGCGCGAGACGGAAGCTTATCGAAAGCAATCTGATCCCACTTCTGCTGGCTCATAAGAGTCTCAACAAGGTGGCAAGCCTTACGACCTTCAGACAGAAGCTTACGATACTGCTTCTCGTTCAGACCAAAAGCACGGGCGAACTTACGTCCACGCTCCTGGGTATTACGAGAGGACGCGTTGATAGACGGCATCCACTTATACACAAGATGATCCTCGTTCTTGTCGATGACATGATAGAGATATCCCATCATTTCATCTTCGAGGTCGGTACCGAAGAGTTCAAACAGGTCATCGTAACGACCATACTCCGGGACAAAAGCGATAAGGTGTTCCATTTCCTTCTCATGGTTCATGGCAAGCCACTTAATGCACAGACGGAAGAAACGACGTTCACCCTGACCGCCGCGAATATCGCGCAGGTAGAACAAGCACTTCAGTGCAAGTTCCGGATTCTCATCGTATGCCTTTGCGAACATACGAACACAATCGGATTCAGAAGCGCCACGCATAGAAGCGCCCTGCGCGAACAGGTCATACACCATATTCATGGTAGACTTGTAGGTAGTTGCACCATTCTGGGTGCGAGTAACATTAGACTGTTCCTTAAATGCCTTCAAAAGTTCGTTCATAATTATCAATCTCCTTTTCATCTTGACCGTTCAACACGGTTGTAGGTTTTTAAATGAACAGGTGCCCACGCATTTTTCGCATGGCTACCCGATTTGACATTGGGAAAAATTCCACACTTTTTCGTCTTTCATAATAATTATACCATAATTTTTTAAAAAGTCAAATATTAAGTTTCATAAAATACGCTATAATTGTTAGGTGCTTTTAAGATAGGAGTATTCATTCCCAGTTCGTTCCACCTATTTCGTACATCTGCGCGAACTTCATCAATATGTACAGGTTTGCAATCATGGCTATCCATTCCTACATGATAGAGGAAGGGATTATCTGGATGATAGAAATTCGTGCGTTGATGCGTATGTCCATGAAGTGCAAGCACATGTTTGCTAAAACCTTTATCATCAAAATTTGCAGTAAGTGTAGGATAATGACTAAGATGAATACTCATTTTACCATCTTTAATGACCGTAGCATGAGTATCATACTGAAGCAAATAAATGTTATGATGGCATTCGCGCAAAATACGTTCAATCTTCGATTTGGTATCATGGTTGCCAAAGAGCCAAACCTGCATACCGTTTAACCGTTTTAGATATGGAATCGCGCTATCAATATCACTCATTGCCATATCACCAAGATTATAGACAGTATCTTCGGGTTTAACTAGATTATTCCATCTTTCAACGATAGCTTCGTTCATTTCAATTTCATTAGCGAAGCCGCGCGGGCCATATAAAAACTCTTTATTATGACTTATATGCAAATCAGCTGTAAACCAAATATCTTTCATATCAATCACTCACTTCTATAATGTTAATGGCTCGTTCATCCTCGTCCAAAGTCGGCGGACGGAAGTCCCGATACATATTACGTACAATATTCTCTGGAACAACAGCGCGACCTTCGCGCTGAGCATTGCGTTTAAGACATGTATTCAAATCAACATTGAATACTACATACTTGATTTCGTAGTCGGTAAAAAACATATCAATAGATTGGGTAAGCTTCCGGCGCGAAAACTCATTCAAATGAGTTGCATCTGCAATAGTGTCAGATCCATCTACAAGAGATGCTTGTATAGTACCCACGAACTTACGAAAAACTTCCTTCTCGTGAGAAAAGTAATCTTCATTATCTTTAATGATGGAATAACGAATTTCATCGCGGGAAGCCCAAAGAGTCCCTTCATCATTCTTAATAAAGTTCCATGCCCAAGTGGACTTACCACAACCAGGAACACCACACAGAATATACAAAATTGGCATAATCTCACCTCAATTTTCGTAAATGATATACTCTTGCTCAAATGGCTCTTTGCTCATGGTATAGGTATGTTCTCCATCATATACTATATAATCACCGATTTTAGCGGAATAGCAATGATTATACTCATTCATTATAAATAATGAATCTTCTCTATCAGGTATAATAGAAATATGAGTGATATTAGGTGCGAACTTCTTCACTCTTTCTGTATTAACTCCATCCCATCTAATGGCATCTACGAATCTCGGTTTCCGTTCACACTTCATATAATTTCAACCTCACTTTCTATAAAAATTATACATTAATTTCAGAAAAAAGTCAAATAAAAAAATGGGACGGATTTAAACCCGTCCCGAAGTAAATATTTGCCAGTCTTATAAGGGGCAACTTTTGCGGTCTGTACGCATTATCCCACTGGCGCCGTGCGGTGGCATTTTTCTGAAGCTGCCGCCTCGCTTCTATGTACACAGTCGTTGTTTTTGCGCCGTGGAGTGACTGGTACCTCCACATCAGACAATTACCTAGCGTTTCAGACTCTTTTTAACGGTGTCTCTGTTTTCCGTATTCACGCATAGTCCTTTAGAGTCATGGGCTCCAGGATTCAATACATAACTGTAACCAATTTCAGATTCTTGGTTATGTAAGGATGTTTACAGTTTTTTATACCGCCTGCACACTTCGAGCGGTTTATATTAGATCGACGCGGTATTGTACCAGTTGTCGTCTATTGCAGTGGATCCGGCGGTTAAGCCGCTTTTATATGTATTACCAACTGTCGCTGTAATAGTGCCATTTTGAGTTACAGCGGTGCCTTTTCCCAAATAAGATCTTAAAGTATCCATTTGAGCTTTAGTGATAACGCTGCCAGCTGATACAGTTGGATGATATTCATAAGTAATAGTTCCTTGATAGCCACTACCAGTATTGCCCCAATGAACAGAGTTGGAAGGAGCAGAGCCAGATACAGTTAATTCCAATGTTACAGTTCCCTAAAATTCAGCATTAACAGTTATAGAAGTGCCTGGACAATTTGTATAGTTACCACTTTTTGGTGGAACTGCGCTATATATATTTTTAGAACCATAAGTGGAACCTTTAATAGTAAAAGTTAATGTACGTCCATAGTTCTAAGCGTTAGGAGATAAATATCCACCACTATTGGTTCCAGCGCCAATTGTTAATGATGAAATTTTCATTTTGGATGAAAATGTTCCAAATGTCATCATAGTTCGTGTCATTGCAGTAGAACTTGATGAAGTTGCAAAACCAAGTGTTCCATTTGCAGATGCAGTAGCCATAATATCACTTCTCCCATTCTTCGACTTCTACTCCATTATCTTGAAGCCAAGCCTGAATTTGTGTGCGTTCACTACATTCTCTGGTAGGTGGCTCAAACACGATAAAAGCAAAATCTGCATTATCATGTTTTTCACTTAGTTTTTGCATATATGAATAAAATTCATTAAAATCAATTTTATCCAGCTGCTTACGATAAGTTTGTAGAAAAGCACAATCTTGTGGATGAGGAGGATCGCATTTTCCTCTACATAGATAGTCGCATTCGCGCCCAGGAATAAGAGGATTACAATTTAATACGAGAACTCCTCGATTATCTCGTCCAAGTGGACGATATTTGGGCGGCCAAACCGTAGTATTAAGTCCTACAAGATTTGTAGGAAAATTACGAACTTGCGCCCAGTAGGAAGTGTAAAGTTTCATTCTTTACATTCCTCCAATAAATCATCAATTGCCCAACAAGCATCTCTAATACCTTTACTATACCATAGATATTCTGATGATTCATTACCATAATGTTGTTTAGTGTAGGATTCATTCGCTGCTCGTGTTATAGCTTCACGTGCTTTAGTAAGTGTTTCTCTATCCATATTAATTCCAAAATTGTGCGGGAAATTCCGCCCTTTCAAATTTTTCTTCCGCTCTATTCCAAATGTAATATCGACAATCACAATTTGGGATAAGCGGATAAAGACCAGGTTCTTTTCTAATAATCATAGCTGCACGAGCATAATGGTCTTGAATGTCGCACCAATTATTTTCTACCGCATCAATAGCCGCTTGTTCTTCATAGTAATAACCAACACATTCATCAATGCCATACTCGTAAAAACCCTGTTTAGTTTTAGTCCACGGATACTCATAAACATGAATCTCATAAATAGGTTGCTTGTCCATAATATCCCCCTATGCCAAAAAGGCGCTTAATTCAATAAATTTGAGGTCTTTCTCCTTACTACCAATATCCTTCTCACTAATTATGCTACCTAGAAGTATGAGGCCGAGCGCCGGGAGCGACCCGATCACTTCTCATACCTGCCTTGCGGCCTTAATGCTAGGGGAGGATTGTCTACCTCCAAGTTTCACTCAACCATTCGGCAAATGTTTTGATTAAAATATCTTTTCCAATATTATAACAAGAACTTTGCTGCCACTTTGAGCTGTAACTACCGTAAACTCTTCTTATATGCCATTTCTGGCTTTCATCAGCAGTAGCGAGTTATTGGCTTTTCCGAGTTTGTTTATCGGTGCCACCCCATAAACCTGATCGGATTCGGCTTAGCTCTTAACCAAGCTGTCTATTGTCCCGCCGAAGAGAATCGTGCGTTTGCGAGCGAATATGATAGCGCCCACCCTTACCATTTGGAGTTCTCCTTTATCGCTAGACCTTACGGTTTTCGCGCCCTGATTCACGAAAGTATCCCATCGAGTTCACAGGGTGGTTTCTAGGTGTCCCCAGCAGCGCGGTCAACGCTTCTGCACTGGGTTCCAATTTACTGAATTAAACGCCTTTTGTCAGTTGTTAGGTTTCCCTTTCAACATATTTATTATACCATGAATTTTGATTTTTGTCAAATATTCATTTTGGTATTTCTTAGGGAAAATTTTTATCTTTTCCCTTTCGACATATCTATTATATCATGAATTTTGGAAAATGTCAAATATTAAGTTTAATAACTCAAATAATAAATTTATTTGTAAAGCTGGAATTTCTTAGAAATTTTCCATGCAGTTTCATCATCAAGTGGTCGGAAACCTATACAAGTCAGAGTGCGACCAACTCCATTTTCATCTACTTCTTCCGGCTCAAGTTCAGTAAGACAGCTATCTTTAATGAGAAAGAAATCTTTTCCTTCTTTTAGGCCAAGTTCTTCAGCAATTGTTTTTGCTTTCAACAACTGTTTTAAATTCTTTGCTTCACATATAGTTTTAGTAAAAATACCACAAAACCACTCCTTGTAAACATCTTCTGGAAATGAAACCATAATTCTGATTTCAGTTGGAGCGTTTTCATATGTATCTTTTACAATATATCCAGGTTCACGAATCTCATTTGAAGCAAATGCCCAAGATGCGTGAGCGACTTGCGCGGCCAATTTGCCTGGACTCATATTCAAATCTTTTCGCGCAATAATTAGCTGCCGCATTAAATCACGTCCTTTGTCATATAATCCCATGCAGCAATATCTGATTCAATATCTCGTCCTAAACGAAACATATGCCATTGATCTTGAAAGTCATTATATTCGCGCATGTCGCCTTTAAGTGGAAGTTGTTTTCGTTTACATTTATCATGCATTACTGCAATATAGGTTAAACAAGAACAATTAGGCATTTTACATTGAACATGGAAACCTTTTTCAGAGCCTTCCGCATGATTCATATGATATAGACAATAAGTACCAAATCGTTCTTTATCTTTCTTATAAATTCGCCATTGTGATTCTGTAGTGAAAATTAAATATGCATCATCGGTTTCTACCATATAGGCCATTTCACCATATTTATGATTAGCATACCATACAACTTCATTGGGAGTCATTCTATTTTTCCTTTCTTTTAAAGCAGTCCCTGATGGAATCGGACCATCACATACGGAGTCAAAGTCCGATGCGCTACCATTACGCTAAGGGACTATATCCCGGATAAGGTCGAAGCGCGCCGGGCCGCTCTCTATCATATCAAAGCCTTATAGAGATATACTTCAGGCTGACCCCACTTTTATTGTGGGCAAGCGACACCAGAAGGACTCGAACCTTCGCACCCGTGAAGATGGCTACAGATTAGCAATCTGACGCGTTACCGCTCCGCCATGGTGTCATATAAGAAAACGCCGCGGAAGAGTTGCAGATACTACTCTGCCTCTTTCAAATAGGGCTCTTCCACCATAAGGTTCCCAACGCGGCTATCTACATCACGCTTGCGCGTGGTATATTCAACTAGACCACTTTAAATTAGAAGTGGGAATTGAACCCACAATTTTTGAGTAGGAATCAAATGTCTTACCTTTGGACTATTCTAGTAGTTAGTTGCTGAGTGGTCTTTTAAATACTAGACTCTTAAATTATAAACTGTTTCTGTTGCGGAGAAATTTTATAAATATGATGTTGCTGAAGAGTCTATAAGTCGGGGTATTGGGACTCGAACCCAAGGCCTCACGCTCCCGAAGCGCGCGCTCTAGCCAAACTGAGCTACACCCCGATAAGTGAGGGCGGCGGAAATCAATTGGCCCTCAGTTTGTCTGCTTAATCCGCCAAGAAAGGAGATACTAACTTCTTAATCTTTTGCAACAAATTCTATCAAATTGCCATTTATGTAAATAATTTATCTCCTTTTTACAATATAATTATACCAGAAATTTTATTCATTGTCAAGTATTTGATCTTCCATTTCTTCGATACGTCGTGTATCTGCGATAGACCAATTAGTTGATGGTTCATATCCTCGCGCGCCAGATCTATTCTTATTGTTAGTTTTCTGACTGCACATAGGACATGAACAATGAATTTTGTTTTTACTATATTGATGTAAGTTGTCATAAAATTCCGTAGGTTTATTATCTCTATCCTTCGGATAAACATTGTGAACAATTTCTCGTTTGCGAATGGCTTTCTTCCAATCGTTATGACGTTTTTCGGCGGTTTCTCTCATATGAATCAACTCCATATAGTAATACAGGCGCAAGTCGCTAGTAGACTTAGCGCGCCAGGAACCCTATAACTAGCTGGGCAGCTGCGTCCGGAAGAATCGAACTTCATTCCTGTTACAGAACCAACCCGTTTCCAGCGGGTGCTTACTCCAAGCAAGTTCAGACGCATTATTTATTTTCATATTCCCATTGATACTTATCAATGAACTCTATTTCAGTATAATTAGTCTTATGAGAGCCACATACAGGACAATAATTAAATAATGTCCACTTTTCTACTTCACGATGTTTTAATACATCGCCGCAGCAATAGCGCCATCCGCAATTACAATATGCGTAATAGGCGCCATCGCCCTTAAATTTTTTGATGTTCCATATATTATTCTTTTTACGTGTTTTTCCCATTCTTACTCCTATAAATTGGCGACAGGCGGTGGACTCGAACCACAAGCAATTACGCTCACACTGTTTTCGAGACAGGTTCCACGCCTTGCAGATTCACCTGCCAAATGCCGGCGCGCTTGTCCGGTTACTAGCCATTATTCAAAATAAAAATGTTCTCTTAGATATTCATCTTGTGGAGGCTCCATAAACTTTAATTGTTTGCCATGCCGCATTGCATACTGAATCTCGCTTGAGGTACTTTCGCCAATATATCCATCTTTATTGATTACATAAATAGCATCAGCCATGTCAATCTTGCGCTTGTGCATATCATCAAGCATTACTTTTTCTGCTTCGGTAAATTCATCACCAGCATGACCAAAGCAACCAACGCTGATAACTATATTACCAGCGCGAGTTAGTTCGTAATTAACACGCTCAAAGTCTTCTTTAAAACGTGTACTACCGCATAGGGTTATTACTTTATAATTACTTACCATCTATATCGCCCTCCATAGGGTGTTTATTAATTTCCGCGCCAAGGTCTGGCATTTTATCAACATAACTTGAAACGAGGCTAATAAGAACATTCATTGTAGAGTCATTACCCCAATCATATCTAAGTATTCGAATTAATTGGTCTCCATCAATAAGTTTCATACTAATCTCCTTTAATAAGAGGCTCGAATGGGAGTCGAACCCATCTGCCAGGTTTTGCAGACCAGTATCTAACCGCCTGATTCTCGAGCCTATATTAATCTGAAAATTTCCAAATATATCCATATGCTGTCTTTTGTTTGCCTCGACAACAATCAGTTATATGACTCGAAGCTCCGTTACTTGTAGAAGTAATTTTACCTATTGTGCGAGCCGCTTCTATGGCAGATGGAAATGATTGAATAAAATTACCCTGTTTATCATACTGATTTACTAATTTACTTCTATCTCGTTGATTTACTTCAATAGAAGTAAGAGTTTTAACTCCCATTCCACGTAATACTTCGCCTAAATGTTTAGTATCAATATTCATTTCCTTTGCTACTATAGCAAGATTTTGAACTTCTTCATAACGTTTTTTAGCATATTCGAAATCTATTAATAATTTTCCGTCACCACCAC
>Ga0310786_10003867_pt1 | contig 21320 bp, 12 predicted proteins | sample AusTroGonzalo_MG_FD_203881 | JGI IMG/M metagenome (GOLD analysis project Ga0310786, IMG submission 203881) | Bovine rumen microbial communities from tropical cattle in Woodstock, Queensland, Australia - Gonzalo_03 (v2) (version 2) | ecosystem: Host-associated > Mammals > Digestive system >...
ATAACAGTGCTATCACGGCTATCATGCTCAAGGATCACAATGCTCTTGAGTGCGAGAACGAGACAAAGCCTGATGCAACTATCGTTCAGAACGGCTCTACCGATACCAACGTAAAGGTAAGCTCCAACAGATTTGCTGCTATCGCAGACTTCTGTTCCAAGAACGGAATAGGCTTCCGTGGTCACACCCTTGTATGGCACAGCCAGACTCCTGAGTGGTTCTTCAAGCAGAACTTCAGCGATAATGGTGGCTATGTATCCAAGGCTGTCATGGAGCAGCGTATGGAGAGCTACATAAAGAATATGTTCAATATGTACGCTACTCAGTATCCTAACCTCGATCTCTACGCATACGATGTATGTAACGAGGTAATCAACGACGGTACTGCTGCTCAGGGCGGTCTCAGACCCACAAACGGCACTAACGGCCAGAATGGTTCATCCGCCTGGGTAAGAGTTTACGGAAACAACTCCTTCGTTGAGAGCGCATTTACTTACGCAAGAAGATATGCTCCTAAGACATGTAAGCTCTTCTACAACGACTACAACGAGTTCGCAAACGACAAGCAGAACTGTATCATAAATACCATCATCAAGCCTCTTAAGGAAAAGGGCCTCATCGACGGTATGGGAATGCAGTCTCACCTCAACTGTGCTGCAAGCAATGCTTGGGGCGATACGAACTCCTATCTTGCTGCTATGGATAAGTACCTCAACCTCGGCATCGAAGTTCAGGTAACAGAGCTCGACCTCTCAAGAGACGGCGGCTACTCAGATTCACAGCAGGCTACAAAGTACAAGGCTATATTCCAGCACTGCGTTGACTGGAACAAGAATCACCCCAATGGTCCTAACGTAACTCTCGTTCAGGTTTGGGGACCTAACGACAACAACTCATGGGTTGGCACAAACAAGAACGGTCAGCCCAACTACCCTCTCCTCTATGATGGAAACAATCAGCCTAAGTCAGCTTACACATCTATCCAGAGCATCATCCCGGACAGCGAGTGGGGCACAGGTCTTCCTTACACAGGCCCCGGCAGCTCAGGCTTCACTCCTAAGCCCGTTGAAAAGGTTAAGCCCGATGAAAACGGAATTTACTTCCACCACACATTCGAAGGCGATGACTTCAACTGGACAGGAAGAGGTGGTGCTTCTGTTGAAGTAAGCAGCGCACAGGCTTACGGCGGTTCAAGCTCACTCTACTGCACAGGCAGAACAGCAGCTTGGAACGGTGCTGCATTCTCAATTAGCACAAATCCCTTCGAGCCCGGTGAGGAATTCAGCTTCTCAGTTCTCGCTCGTTCAGCAGATTCAGCTGATTCTGTATCACTCAAGTTCACACTCCAGTACACAGGCTCCGATAACGAGGCTCACTACGAGAAGATCGCAGAAGAGACAGTTCCTTCTGATGCTTGGGTACAGCTTGCAAATACAAACTTCAAGATCCCCGAGGACGCTTCCAATTTACAGATCTATGTTGAGACCTCGGATGAATCCACAGGAAACTTCTACATCGACGATGTTTACGCTGCTGTAGCAGGTAAGACCATCGAAGGTCCCAGCAAGCCTATCGTTCGTACACTCAATGTCGGCGATGCTACATTCGACGGCGTTATCAACGTATTCGATATCATCGCAGTCCGCAGAGGACTCATCAACGGCATCAGCGATGCACTCGCTCTCAGAGCTGCTGACGCTGACCAGAACGGCACTCTCGAAATTGCAGACCTCGTTCTCGTTCAGAACTACGTTCTCGGCAGAATCACAGAATTCCCCGAGCCTCCGATAGTTAAGCCCGACGTATCCAAGTTTGAGTCAGCTTTCAGCTCAGTTAAGGCTAACTCTTCATGGAAGCTCGACGGCGAGAACAACCCGCTCACAACTCAGCGTTTCGGCGCTGACCCCGGCTGGATGGTTTACAAGGACAGACTTTACCTCTACACAACAAATGATGCTTTCGAGCACGACAATCAGGGCCGTCTCAGAGAGAACACATACTACTCCGGCACTATCAACTGCATCTCTACAGCAGATATGGTAAACTGGACAGACCACGGCGCTATCCCTGTTGCAGGCAAGGAGACTTCCAACGGTCCTGCTAAGTGGGCTAACCGTGCTTGGGCTCCCGATGCTCTCTGGAAGACAGATTCCAAGACAGGCAAGGATAAGTTCTATCTCTACTTCGCTAACAGCGGCGGCGGTATCGGCGTTCTTACAGCTGACAGCCCCGTAGGTCCCTGGACCGATCCGCTTGGCAAGCCCCTCCTCGACTGGAATACTCCCGGCAACAACGGTGTTGTTTGGATGTTCGACCCCGGCGTTTACTACGATCCTGATACCGGCAAGGGCTATATCGCATTCGGCGGCGGCGTTGACGGCAAGGACAAGGCTAACCCGAAGACAGGCCGTATCGCTGAACTCGGCGACGACATGATCTCTATCAAGGGCTCTACAGTTACTATGGAAACACCTTACCTCTTCGAGGACTCAAGCCTCATCAAGATCGGTGATACATGGTACTACTCATACTGCACAAACTGGAATGTTCCGTGGAACAACACCACAAACGGCGTTTCCTTCGGAAGCGGCGAGATCTGCTACATGACCTCCAAGAATCCTCTTGGTTCATGGACATCTGCAAACCTTGCAGGTAAGGTTCTCCCCGGCACAGGCGCTGTTGACCAGGGCGGTAACAACCACCACTCTATCATCTTCTTCAAGGATAAGTATTATGTTGCTTACCATACTCGTAAGCAGGCAACTCGTATGTCAGCTGAGTTAGGCTACAAGTACTACAATAACAAGGGCGAGCTCACAGACAGCAAGGACGGTAACTATCGTTCAACTCATATCAATGAGGCTTCTTACAATCCTTCAACAGGAAAGATCACCTGCAGCATTGATATGAAGGGTACTTCCCAGATCGAAAAGCTCGACGTTTACTCAAAGGTTCAGGCTGAAACAATGTCTAACCAGTCCAAGAAGATCACTGTAGAAGGTCTCTACGACACTACAGTTAAGGGTTCAAAGGGCGAATGGATCAAGGTTTCCGGCGCAGACCTCAGCAAGGGTGTAAAGAGCATCACTGCTAAGGGCAAGGGCGGCTACCTCAAGTTCACCTCAGGCTCACTTGACGGCGATGTTATAGGCTACATCGACCTCGCTACAGGTGAGGAAACAACTCTCGCATCAGTTTCATCTCCCTCTGGCACAAAGGACATCTACATCACATTCAGCGGCGATGTAACGCTGGATTACTGGTTCTTTTCTTAATTAGTTAAGGTCGCTGCCGTCATCTGCACAACGGCGGCAGCGCTCTTATAAAACTGAATTTTCATATGTAAGGGTATGGACAAATCAGACGATCAGCCGTGAAAGAATTCACGGCTGTATTGTTTTTTTGTCCTTTTTATTTTGGGTGAATACTGCAAAAACTTATCATAAATGTCATGAATTTGATATATTTATTCGACATAATACGATATAATGTCATTAAAGAAAAGAGCAGCCGCTCACTCCCCCTCCCAAGGGCGGCTGCATAAAGAATAAGGAGGTCATGAAAAAATGCAGATGATAAAAAACTTCACTAAGGGCATCAATTTCGGCGGCTGGCTCTCACAGTGCGATTACAGCAAGGATCGTCTCGACAACTTCATTACAGAAAAAGATTTCAAGACAGCCGCATCATGGGGACTTGACCACGTCCGTATCCCCTTTGATTACAATATTCTTGAAAACAACGACGGCACTTACATCGAGGAAGGCTTCGGCAGACTCGCCAAGGCTATCGAGTACAGCCGGAAGTACGGGCTGAATACTATCCTCGACCTTCACAAGACTGCCGGCTTCTCATTCGATTATTACTCTGAGAGCGAAAGCGGCTTCTTCGACAGCGAAAAGTATCAGGAACGCTTCTACCGTCTCTGGGAAGAAATGGCAAAGCGCTTCGGAAATGACCCAGAACACATTGCTTTCGAGCTTCTCAACGAAGTTACCGATAAGGCTTTCATCGGAAAATGGAACGCGATCGTAAAGAAGTGCATCGCCCGCATCAGAAAGTACGCTCCGGATACCCTCATCCTCGTAGGAAGCTACCACAATAACGCGGCAAATACAGTCTGCGAGCTCGATCCGCCTTACGATGACAAGATCGTGTATAATATGCACTGCTATGAACCGCTTATCTTCACTCATCAGGGCGCTTACTGGACAGATGATATCGACCCGGACAACAGGCTCAGCTATGAAGAATCCGGATGTAATGCCGATTACTTCGAGGAACTCTTCTCAACAGCTATCGCTAAGGCTGAGAAGCACAATGTCCCCCTCTACTGCGGCGAATACGGCATAATCGACGTAGTAAAGCCCGATGATATGCTCAAATGGCTCAAATGTATCAATTCCGTATTCAGGAAGTACGGCATCGGCAGAGCTATATGGAACTTCAAGGAAATGGATTTCGGCATCTCTGACAGCCGTCTTGATGCTGTAAGGGATGAAGTGCTGGCTAATCTCTGATTTTCCGCGAAAATTCCGCATTTATACTTGAAATTTTCCTCCGATAGTGTTATAATATAGGCAGCACCTTCTGTTCATTGGGTGCTGCCTGATTGTTTTTCTGAACAGGTTTGATTTGGGGGAAAATACAATGGATAACAATACCGAGAAAATGATCGCAAAGCATCTCTTCTCTCAGCATGAGGACAACTTCGAGCACGCCTCATATGACCGCGAAATGGCTTTCTACGAGAGCATATGCTCGGGTAATATGGAGCTCGTCCGTATGTTCATGAAGCCGCTCGTATCAGAGGGCTGCGGTGTTCTCAGCGAGGACCCTATCCGCAATATGAAGTATCACATGGTCGTGCTCGCTGCGATAGTCGCAAGATACTGCATAAAGGGCGGACTTACCCCTGAGGCTTCCTACAGCCTCAGTGACTTCTACATAATGAAGACCGACAAATGCTCTTCTGAGGCTGAACTCCGTGCGGTCCACATCGAGATGATAGAGGGATATACAAACAGGATGCGCCAGCAGAAGCTCGCCGGAGTATACTCCAAACAGATAGTCCGCGCTATCGACTATATCATCCGTCACCTTCACAGCAGGATAACCCTCGAAAGCACTGCCGAACACCTGAAGCTCAGCTCCGCTTACCTCTCGCGTCTCTTCAAAAAGGAGACCGGCATAACCTTCGGCGACCATGTCAACAAGCTGAAGATCGAGGAAGCTGCTGCCCTTCTGCTCTACACAGAATACTCAGACACCGAGATAAGCACTCTGCTCGGATTCAGTTCACAGAGCTATTTCATAAAGATATTCAGCAAGTACATGAAGACCACTCCGAAAAAGTATAAAAAACAGTACGATATCGGTGTCGGCATAAATAAGTAATACGGATTTTCCGCATTTTCTGGCAAGCGCAAAATCAGCGTATCATGATATCAGCTAAAGTCACGATATACAGCCGATATCCGTTTACAGAAACTGACCATATATTGCTATCAAAAAAGGCACGATCACCCGTGCCTTTTTACTATATGTCATGATTTTATTATTTTTGTCATAAATGTTATATACTTTTCGGTCATTTCTGCCTTATAATGGTATCAATAGTAAAACGATGCTATCCGGCCGAGCACTGCCGGAAATATCCAATGAGGGGGGTAATCAGAAATGAAGACCATATCTTTTAAACGCTTCGCAGCTATCACCGCTGCCTGCGCTGTCATGGCTTCTGCCATGCCTGTGTCTACCGCTGTTACATATGCGGCTGACAATATCATCAAAAACTCTACTTTCGAGAACGGTACAAGCAAATGGGGCACCTACAAGGAGTCCGGCGGAAAGTGTACTCTCTCCACCGAGAGCGGGAAACTTGCTCTCAAAATAGACTCTACCGGTGAGGTAAGCTACGCAGTTCAGGCTTACTATGACCTTATACCGCTCTACAAGAACGGTGTATACCGCCTTAAATATGACATTTCCTGTACGACTAACCGTTACGTTGAGGCTATGATCCAGCAGAACGGCGGCAAGTATCAGGCTTATGTCTGGGACGGACTTGATCTCTCTCCCACTCCGCAGTCTGTTGATCATGAGTTCACTATGGAATACGACACCGACATCATGTCAAAGCTCGTGTTCAACTGCGGTCTCCAGGAGAAGGACGGCGGTTCTCTCCCGGCACATACTATCTACATTGACAACGTTTCTCTTGAGCTTATCGACGACAGCAGAGTCGAATACACCAGCAATGAAAGCTCAGAGAATAACATAAATATCAATCAGGTCGGCTATAAGCCCGGCAGTAAGAAGATCGCTGTTTTCCGCGGTGTTACTAACCAGACAACATTCGATGTAGTCAACGCTTCCACTGGTCAGACAGTTTATACCGGCGATCTCAGCAGCTCTATGAGCAATACTTCAGCCGGCGAAACGAACTGGCAGGGCGATTTCTCTTCCGTAAAAGAAGCAGGAAAATACTACATCAAGTGCGATGGCCTTGAGAAGTCCTACACATTCGAGATAGGCTACAACGTTTACGACAATCTCCTTGATGATACAGTAAGGATGCTCTATCTCCAGCGCTGCGGCGTTCAGGTAGAGGATGCTGATTTCGGCCATGCTGCCTGCCACAATACAATGGCTACAGTTTACGGCACAAACAACAAGATCGACGTTTCAGGCGGCTGGCATGACGCAGGCGACTACGGCAGATATGTAGTTCCGGCTGCAAAGACTATCGCCGATCTCCTCTACGCTTACCAGACCGATCCTTCTGCTTACGGCGACAATATCGGCATCGCAGAGAGCGGCAACGGCATCCCGGATGTCCTCGACGAAGCTCGCTTCGAGCTCGAGTGGATGATGAAGATGCAGGAGAGCTCCGGCGGAGTTTACCACAAGGTATCCTGCAAGAAGTTCCCCGGCTACGTTGCTCCTACCGCAGAGACAGACGAGCTCTTCGTAACTCCCGTTTCCTCAACAGCTACCGCAGATTTCTGCGCTTCAATGGCTCTTGCCTATGAGTTCTACAAGGACATCGATGCTTCCTTCGCACAGAAGTGTCTCTCATGCGCTGAAAAGGCTTGGGGCTGGCTCAAACAGAACACAAATTATACCCTCACAAATCCCAGCGATATCGTTACAGGCGATTACGCTGACTTCTACGCAAACGACAAGGACGAGCGTTCATGGGCTGCCGCTCAGATGTACCGTGCAACAGGCGATGCAAGCTACCTCGATGCGATAACCACTATCAACGGCGAGCTCGGATGGTCCGACATGGGCGGATATCCTGCAATCGCTCTCCTCACGATGAAGAACCCTGATACAAGCAATGCACTGTATCAGAAAGCTTCAAGTGCTGTCCTTACCGAGGCTGAGTCCCTCCTCTCGAATACTCAGTCCTCCCCCTACGGCGTTGCTATAAAGAAGTACGCATGGGGCAGCAATATGGATGTTGCCAACAAGGGTCTTATCCTCTCTCTTGCCTACACTCTCACTGGCAAGGCTGATTATCTCAACGCCGCTGAGAGCCAGCTCAACTACCTCCTCGGCGTTAACCCCCTCGCAACAAGCTTCGTAACAGGCTACGGTACAGTATCCCCCAAAAATCCTCACCACCGTCCTTCAATGGCAGTCGGCAAGGCAATGAAGGGTATGCTCGTAGGCGGTGTTGACCAGTCCCTCGAGGACAGCGCAGCAAAGGCTTACTGCGAGAACTCACCCGCTGCAAAGTGCTACGTTGACAATTCGGAGAGTTATTCCACAAACGAGATCACGATCTACTGGAATTCTCCTCTTACATACCTCATCTCGGCTACTGCTGCGCCTGCATCGGTCATCATTGATCCTACTGATCCCACTGATCCGACTGATCCCGGAGAAATCCTTTGGGGCGACGCAAACTGTGACGGTGATGTAAATATGGCTGACGCTGTATTCATCATGCAGTCCATAACGAACGCTGACAAGTACAAGCTCACAGCGCAGGGTGAGATGAACGCTGACGTAAACGAGAACGGTAACGGTATCACAAACAAGGATGCTCTCGCTATACAGAAGTACAAGCTCAACCTCATTGCCGGCCTTCCGGAGTCATATTCCACAAAGCCGCCTACGACGACCACGACCACTACAACTCCTACAACTACCACCACAACTCAGACATCCACTACTACAACTACAACAACTACGACCTCAACAACAACTACTACAACTACTACAACTCAGCCCGGTCCTGCATTCTATGCCGGTATCCCTGACAAGGGAACTCCCATGGACAGCAGTGCCGACATGATCTCAGACTTCCGCACAGGTAATTCGGGCGATTTCTTCGCATCGGACGGCTGGACCAACGACAGTCCCTTCGACTGCTGGTGGTATAAGCGCAATGCTCAGATCAAGGGCGACCACCTCGAGCTCAGCGTTGACCAGAAGTGGACAAACGACAGGAACCCCAACTGGGATCCCCATTATTCCGGCGGCGAGTACCGCACAAACAATTTCTACCACTACGGCTACTATGAGTGCTCTATGCAGGCTATGAAGAATGACGGCGTTGTTTCCTCGTTCTTCACCTACACAGGTCCCACCGACAATAATAATCCGTGGGACGAGATCGACATCGAGATCCTCGGCAAGGACACCACAAAGGTACAGTTCAACTACTACACCAACGGCGTCGGAAAGCATGAGTATATGTATGACCTCGGCTTCGATTCCTCGAAGGAATTCCACACCTACGGCTTCGACTGGCAGCCCGACCACATTGCATGGTTCGTTGACGGCAGAGAGGTCTACAGAGCAACTCAGGATATCCCCCGCACACCCGGCAAGATCATGATGAACGCATGGCCCGGCTCAGCACTTCTCGATTCCGGCATAAGAGACTGGCTCAAAGACTTCAACGGCAACGTTCCGCTCTATGCACGTTATCTCTGGGTAACCTACAAAAAGTAATATATATGATATCGGCGTATCTCCGCATCACTGGCGTGGAGGTACTCAGCGGCCGCAGCAAGCCCGTAAGCTGCGACCGCAGCCCGTGAGGCAGCACAGCTTCACGACTCAGCACCATCGGTGCTGAAGCAAGGTTAGCGGTAGCAATTATCGCCCGCTTTGCTCCATCACCGATTATAATGTCCCCCAAAAAACGAAAGCAGCTGCCATTCCGGCAGCTGTTTTCGTTTTATTAAACAAGGGCGCACATCGTGCGCCCTTGCTGCAATCATTCAGTTCTTAGTGCTTGTTCTCTCGTCAGGCCATAAAGCTGTGCCCTTATCTGTGAGCTCTGCGTAGTATATAAGTATCGCAGAAGCATCGGTTGCTGTTATCTTGCCGTCACCGTTAACATCTGCGGCTTTTTTCTGCCTTTCGTCGAAATCTCCGCTTCCGTCAGTCAGCTTGGTATACTCCACAAGCACCAGTGAAGCATCAACAGCGGTTATCTTGCCGTCGCCGTTGATATCGCCCCTCTTGTAGCTGCCCATATTAACAAGATATGTCACAGGATAGTATACATCCCCTATCTTTTCACCGGTAAACGGCTCATCGACACGAATGAACTGCTCTGTGGTCTGTTCAGACGTTGTTTTGAAAGTATAATCATAAACGGTGAAGTTTCCGTCTGTGTCAACTCCGTCCGGGACCTCGATCTCGAGATCAAGCGAAGAGGTTACGCTGCCATTTGCCTTATCAGCAAAGTTTATATGCAGCATATAGTTACGGTAATCCTTGGTGGTATTATCCCTTCCCTCGATATCGAAGGAATACTCTTTTCCGCTGTCGAGCTTGCTTTCATAGTATGCTATGCTCTTGCCTTCAGGCGAAGAAAAGTCTATTGACGCATTTGCTGTGAGCTCGGCGGGCATCCTGACAATAACCTTGCCGTTTACGTCGTTCTTATTGAAATCCTCAAGCACCGGCGATACTGATACCATATCTGTATCTGCTGCTGTTACGCTTATTACCGGCATTGCTGCAAGAACAGCAGCTGCCGTGAAAGCCATAATCCTGTTATATTTCATTCTGCTCAGTCCTTTCCCGGGAGCTTTATACAGCTCCTCATTTTGTTCTTACTGCGCTGCCGTCGCCGTTCAGCACAGTCACAGTTATATCCTCTGCGCTCAGATCTTCTTCTGAGGCTATATACAGCGATAATCCGTTATCGCGGCTGCCTTCTCCGAGCTTTCTTTCCTCATAGCAGTTGAAAGCCTCATAGGTCTTACCGCCGGCGGTGACATATATCACTGCGCTGTCTCCGCTGAAAAATCCGTCCGGAAGCACACCGTAAATATGCCGGAACATACCGTTGTTCTCGACCTCGATGAGGGTATCACCTTCCTCGCAGGTCTTCGGTGAAAGCCCGCTTATATCGGCTTCAGGCGCCTGCATCATCGGAGCGTATTTCTGAAGATCTCCGAGATTACGCTCGACTATCTCGATAATAACCGTCTTGCCGCTGACATTCATCAGGACATATGGCACAGCTCTCGAAAACTCCGCTTTAGCAAAGCATTCCGCCATATAAGGCAGGATAGCCTCACCGTAGGAATCACGGAACATCAGGAGCTCGCCCTCGCCCTTATCGCAGTGGGTATTTATCGTAACGTCATCAAGAGCGTTGAAGCGTCCGTCATAAACGTAGGTATACTCATAGTCATTGTATACCTGCATATCCTTCGCTTCCTCTGCCGGATACAGCATGGCAGCAAGGTCGCCGAGACGGTCGTTTCTGGTGGACCAGCTGCTTCCCGCGGGGCAGTATTCCCTGCCGAGCTTATCCATGAGCCCTGCATGACCGACGTATGCGCCGAGGTTGTTCCAGTGGGTATCGGTCTTATGATAGAGCGGTATGCTCGACTCAGCCGACGCGAGCACCTGCTTCATGTCGCAGAACCAATCCTTTTCTGAAAGCTGTTCCGCAAGCCTTTCATAGTTGCTGCTGCTGTCGCTGGGGACGTAGTTGAAGGGCATATGCTCCCAGTAGAGGGAGTTCTTGTTTGGTGCCGAGGTGAAGATGAACTCGGCGCCGTTTTCTTTGCAGTAATCGGCGATCATGCCGAGATTATGTGTGATATTGCTTATGCCGCGTTCACTCAGGGTATTCAGCCTGAGGTAGTCATCAGCGGTAGCAGAATAGTACAGCCAGCCGTCAGTTCCGACGATAACATCGGAATTCGCTGACGTTCCGAACAGCGATGACCTGAGCCTTCCGTCCGCGGTAACAAGCTGCTGACGCAGAGCCATATGATCGGAGAACCAGTCCTCGAACTGGCTGAAATAATCGAAATTGAGCTTTCCTGACTCGGTCTTTACCTTCGGGAAAGCCGCAAGTGTGCGCTTCTCCTTATTGGAGCCGTTCTTCACCACCGGCATAAGTGCCGAGGGTACAAGGCATACTCCAACAAAAGCCGCCGCATAGAGGCGGTACAGTACGTTCTTGTTCATGTCCGCCTCCTAAAATCTGAAATAGATGAATGGGTTGTAGCTTGCCGATGAAAGTGCTGCTATGCAGACAAGCAGCATCACAAGAGACACCGCGTATGTGCATGCCTCCCCTGCCGCAACTGTGCGCTGAGACCTGAGACTGCCGCGCAGCTTCTGAACGACAGGCATCGAGAATAGGACTGCAACAACGAGCATTATCAGGTACATCGGAGTGAGCTGGCTGAGCAGCATTGAACGCTCCGCACTTCCGCCGGCTGTCGGATCGAACATCTTACCGATAAAGCGGCAGGCTTCCATGAGATTATCCGCACGGAAGAATACGAATGCTATAAGCGTTACGAAGACCGCATAGATATGGCGGAAGGGCCTGAGCCACTTTTTCGGCTGAAGGATGCTGTAGGATTCCAGCATCATGAATGCTCCGTTGAGAAGTCCCCATACTATGAAGTTAAGACTCGCACCGTGCCAGAGACCTGTGCAGAAGAAGACGATGAGCTTGTTCATCGCCGTGCGTACCTTTCCCTTGCGGTTGCCGCCGAGCGGTATATAGAGGTACTCCTTGAACCATGTCGATACGGAGATGTGCCACCTGCGCCAAAATTCCTGCATACTCTGTGATATGTAGGGATAGTTGAAGTTCTCGCGGAAAGTGAAACCGAACATCAGACCAAGTCCGATGGCCATATCGCTGTAACCGCTGAAATCAAAGTATATCTGGAACAGATAGGATACCGCACCGAGCCATGCGAGACCCATGGAAAGCTCGTCATTGCCGAGCCCGTATGCATAATCAGCCGCGACAGCCATAGTATTCGCTATCAGCAGCTTCTTTGAGAGTCCGAAGATAAATCTCCGGATACCCTGAGCTGTTCTCTCCGGAGTGCAGCTTCTGTGGTCGATCTGGTCAGCGAAGTCGTAATACTTTACGATAGGACCTGCGACGAGCTGCGGGAAGAACGTGATATATAGTGCAAGTTTATAGATATTGCGCTGGACGTATTTCGGCTCCTTGTAGGCGTCGATAACATAGGACATAGCCTGGAATGTATAGAAGGATATGCCTATCGGCAGCGCTATCTTCGGTACAGCCACGCTCACGAACGGAAGCTTGTTCAGCATTTCCGCACCGAAGCCTGCATATTTGAATATGCCCAGCATCGTGAGATTGGCTATGACTGCGGCTGCAAGAACAGGCTTTCGCGCCTTTGATCCGCTCCCCATGACAAGTCCGAACAGATAGTTCATGACTATGGATATCAGCATGAGCACCACAGCCTTCGGTTCGCCGAAGGTGTAGAACAGCAGACTGAATACCAGCAGGAGCACGTTCTTTCCGGTAGTTCCGGGAACTACGCGATAGAGTATGTATACAGCCGTAAGGAATATGAAAAGGAATACGGGACTGCTGAAAACCAAAACAGTTCCCCCTTATCAGTAGTTGAGGTCGTAATCTATCGCGGAAACTGTGTCCCCGTTCATTGTGAATTCAGTATTGTAGGCGCCGCCCCTGTAAATGATGTTGCCGTTGCCCTGAGTAATGCCTGAACCGTAGACAGCTTCGACCTCGCTCTTTGTCGAGCCGGGGTGGATTCCCTCGGGAGTGGAGTAGCTGCTTCCGTCGATGTGGATGCTTGCGGCGTACTTAACTCCGCTCTCAGAGTAACACTGTACCTTCATGCCTGTGTAATTGTAGACGTACATATCGCTGTCATCGCCTATCGGGATGCAGGAAGGTACTACCTGCTCGTAATACTGTAAACCGTATACGCCAGAGAATGAGCTGAAGGGCTGTCCGAGGTAAGCGGGGCTTACTGCTGTTCCTGTGGGCTGGGGAGCCTGAGTAGGAGCTTCAGTGGGCTTCTCTGTGGGAGCTTCCGTCTTTCTTTCGGTCTGAGCTTCAGTCTGCTTTTCGGTAGCTTCCTCTGTATTTTCTTCGGATGAAGCCTCTGTCTTATCCTCAGTCTCCTTCTCGGAAGAAGCCTCTGTTGAGTCTTTGGTTGTCTTTTCGGATGTCTTTTCCTCTGAGGAAGCCTCAGTGCTTCCCGATGCGTTTTCGGAAGAGGCCTCAGAGCTGCCGCTTACATTGACTGTTACAGAGCTCTTGTTGCTGTCCACCTTGCCACATGAAGCTGCCGCTGCTGTGAATACAAGTGCCGCAGCAGCGATAGCTGTCATTTTTCTCTTCATATTTCCTTCCATTTCTTCTTTCCTCCGTATCTATCATTTGTCGCTGTAATCAGCGTAAACGTACTGCTTTATCGTATATCCGTTACCTGTATCACGGTATCCTCCGGGCGGATAGTGATGAGGTGTTGTGAGCTCTATGTCAGCAACTCCGGCATAGGTATTGCAGGTATCGTAGTTGAGCCATTCGCCGTTTACCTTTACCTGATTCCAGTAGTGATCGCTGTCACCTCTGCCGGTACCGTAAACAATACGGCTCTCATATCCTGCTTCCTGGAAGAGGATATCTGTGATAGCAGCAAAATAATAGCATACTACACTATAATTATCCATTGCATACTCAGCAAAGTGGCTCCAGCCGATTGCTTCTATCTGTGCAAGTGTTTTTGTCTCTTCAATGTACTTGTATCCGTTATGGGTGATAACGTAATTGTATATCTGGTTTATCGTCCTGCCGTTCTCATCAAGTATCTTATTAGCCTTGATCTGTACTGCATTGAGCTTTCTTCCCTTGCCGTCCTCGCCGAAGTGATAGCCTTCATAGGACTTGTTTATAGCCATTGCACCGCTGTCAGGGATGAAGTAGTAGAGATCATCGCCTATCTTCTGAAGTCCGAACTGCATAACGCCGCCCTCGCCGAAGAGATATGTTCCGTCTGCAAGGGTGATAAGTCCTTCCTGAACGATGCCTTCCTCATTGAGGTAATACTTCTTGCCGTCAACAAGAACTCGACCGGAGAGCATTTTTCCGGAATCATCAAGGAAATACTTGTTTCCGTCAATGATGAGCCAGCCTGTTACGAGCGCAAAATCAGCAGGGCTGAAGTAATATGTACCGTCCTCAAGCTTTACGAAGCCTGTCATGAGACAGCCGTCCTCGCCGACATAGTATTTCTTGTCGCCGTACTTTCTGCGTCCGATGAGCATTTCGCCCTTATCGGAGAAGAGATGGTAGTTCTCGTCTATCTTTGTAACGCCCTTCGGTATGGAAAGATCATCATTATAGTAGTGGATAGTGTTTGCAACTGTCTGCCAGCCTGTCTGGATGATACCGTTCTCGTCTGCGAGGTATGGTATGCCGTTCATTGTGAATTCACCGGAATACCTGCCATTCTCGGCATCGGAATAGCACCAGCCGTCCTCAGTCTGCATAAGACCGGTGCGGAGGGTGTAATCCTCGGTATCATAGTAAAAGACCTTGTCGCCGACTTTTGTCCAGCCGGAAGCAAGAGCGCCGTTCTCGTCAGCGTAGTAGCTCTTGTCATCAAGTGTGAACTCTCCGACCTTTCTTCCGGTCTCAGAATCGGTATAGCACATATTCTCGCCGTCGGCAAAGAAACCGGTCTGTGTATAATATGTCTCGGGGTCAAAGTAGAAGTATGACTTCACGACAAAAGCCCAGCCTGTCACAAGATGACCGTTCTCGTCAGGCATATAGTGCTTTCCGTCAAGTGTGAACTGCTTTGTCTTTCTTCCGGTCTCGGCGTCAGTGTAGCACATATCCTCGCCGTCAGCAAAGAAGCCGGTCTGTGCAGTATGATCTTCGGGGCTGTAATAGAAGTAAGCATCTCCGTTCTTAGCCCAGCCGGAAGCGAGAACGCCGTTCTCGTCGGCAAAGTAACTCTTTTCTCCGACAGTGAAAGCTCCGGTCATTCTGCCTTCGTTGCTGTCGATGTAGTAATCCTTTCCATCAACAGTAACGAGACCCTTTACAAAAGTGCCGTCCTTCGGGTCATAGTAGAAGGTCTTGTCGCCTACCTTCTGCCAGCCTGTCTGCTTCTTGTAGTCTTCATCGCTGAAAACATAGGGAGTTCCGCTTATCTCAACAGCTCCGGAAGCAAGTGTGCCGTCCTCATTAACATAGTAGGTAGCGCCCTTATACTCGGTAATGCCCTCTGTATGTGAAAGGCTGCCGTATGAAGCGTCAAAGAAGTAGCCCTTGCCGTCCTCGGTTATGTAAACGCCCTCGACCTTGCCCTCATCGGGGTCGATGTAGTATTTTTCGCCGTTGTATTCAATCCAGCCGAACTGAGCCTCACCTGTCTCATGTGAGAAATAGTATCTTGTGCCGGCAACTGTTCTCCAGCCTGTTCTGAGAACACCTGTCGATGAGAAGAGGTAATACTGACCGCCTATCTCCTGTTCACCTGTGAACAGGTCACCGTTAGCGTCAGTGCAGTATATCCTGCCTTCATCGTCCTTGGACCACTTGTAAGCCGGTGTCTTGCCCTTGTCTGAAGCTGCTGAAGCTGAAGCAGGGACAGCTGAAAGCGCTGTAAGCACTGCGGCAGAGGCTGCCGTTACCCAGAATGTCTGTTTTTTCATTCTCTTTCCGTTCTCCTTTCAATAATTACGTTTTGTTATTGTGTTATCCTGTGAGCTTATCTATGGTGATACCGAGCCTTCCGGGAAATAAACCTGCCGGGAAGCGGTATCGGGAGTTAAGACAAAAACTTAGGTGTATGAGCGTTGTCCATTCCGCCCATACACCTTATATTATATCAAATTATTCTGCTTTCTGCAACCGTTTTTTCGTAATTTTACGTTATTGTAACAATTTCCTCTTTCTTTGATATTTTAACTTTCACTGTTCTGTTCATTCCGGCATAGATCCGCTGGTATTTCTTGTGAAGCACTCGAAGTTCTCGCCCTGACGGATAATAGGAGACTCCTGCTTCCACTCGATGTAGAAGTTGTCATCAGTTATCCATACCACATTGCCTGTGCCCCAGAGCTCGCCGCTGTATCCTATCTCGCGGTCAAGAACTGTTAATTCGATATGGCTGTCATTTGTGTAATAATAATACTCAAAAGCGAATCCCGAGCAGGTATTGCTGTTATAGTACGTTCCACAGTGTTTCTGGCTGTCGAAATACCAGTAGGAGCTGCCGCACCAGTCAGATATCCAGTAGCCGTCTATGGGTTGTATAACAGCCTGATTCGTCATGGGATTGTACATATCCGGTGTTTTTTTATCAGCCGGCTCAGTTGTGGTCTGAACCGGAACTGTTGTGTCAGACGGAGATGTCGTGGTCTGCGGAGGCACTGTTGTCTCGGGAGGAAGTGTTGTTGTCTGCGGAGGAGAAGTTGCAGGCTCACCTGAGTCTGTCGGTATCTCGCTCACTGGTATACACGGCAGATGTATCACTTCGCCTGGCTTTAGGTTCCTTACGACATCCCTGTATTCCTCGGGAATGGTATTGAGCCATTTTTCGTACTCCTCATCGTTGCTGTTTTCCGGAACTGTGTATTCCTGAACGTTCGCAGGCTCAGTGCAGTCAGGAGCGACCGTATTCTCCTCTGTACCGCTCTGAACTCCTTCTCCGTCGGGAACAGACGCAGGATCAACTTCCTTTATGTCCTCATCTGTGGTGACAAGCGCATTAACACTGTCAGAAGGTGCATTTCTGTTGATCTTCCTGCCCAGTGCGAATGCTCCGCCGATACCGCCGATGAGCACGACCGCAGCTGCGGCCGCAGCAAAGTTGCGGTAACTCCTGCCCTTATAGTGCTCTGTTCCGGATACGACTATCGCATCAGCACTGCCGTCCTTCTCCATGCACTTTTTCAGTATACGCTCCTGTGAAGACTTATCAAGCTCCGGAGCATTTTCAGCTATCCTGTTCACGGTCTCGCTGTCAAGACCGGTGAGTTCGTTTAACATATCCTTTTTCATCTCGTTCACCCTTTCAATATCTCACTTAACTTCTGCCGCGCTCTCTGGCTGCGCTTCCGGACCGCTCCGATGGTCATGCCGAGTTTTTTCGCTATATCACGCGGTCTCATATTGTAATAATACTGGTATACGATTATATCGCTGTCGGGATTTCCAAGAGAACTTACAGCTTCCCAAAGTCTTTTCTTCATCATTCTGCTCTCGGTCTCAGCCTCGGTATCGTCGCCGGACGGCATATCCAAGAGTTCATCGACTGTTCCGGCGGTATTGCTCTGCCGGTATGTCAGCCGCCGGAAAGCGTCAACAGCTCTGCGGTCCGCTATCATGCCGATATATGACTTAATTCCGCCCTTGTCAGCGGAGAAGCTGCCGAGCGAGATGTAAAGCTCAACAAGTACCGAACTCACGCAGTCCTCGATATCTTCACGGCTCCCGACACGATTGAGGCGGTTCATGACGATAGCGTAGATGTAGCCGCCGTAGGTTTTGATAAGTTCGCGGTATATATCCTCCGGTGAGCCTCCGGAAAGCTCGCTCCGGTTTGTTTCTGTCATTTGCACCACCTCCGTTTTTGCCTTCAATAATATAATCGCACGAGGAATAAAAATGGGACAAAAAATGCCGCAACGATTTGCGGCATTCCAAATTATTTTGTCTGGATAACAAGCGCAAGACCGTTCTCAATTCTGAGGAAAGCGCGTCCTTCTGTTATCTCATTGCTCACTCCGATAGGGAATGAAGCCTTCATCTCGTAGTTTTCGAGCGGGTACTTAACTCCTCTGAGGCTTTTTATCTTCACGGTCTCAGTCAGCGCAAAAACGGAAAAATACCTGAATCCCCAGCGCTCGGACTCGTCTGTGTACATAGCCTCGCCTTCGGTCTCACCTTGAATGCAGATATGCTCATTCCCTATAAGCATCAATTTAGCGCCGTGCTCACGGGCATAAAGCATAGTTTGGATATTGGCAAAGGCATGGTCAAAACGCGGACCGCCCATTGCTCCGTAAAGGTATATGGTATCATATCCGCGCTCTATGGCTATTTTCAATGCCATAAGCGTATCTGTATCGTCCTTTTCGGGAACGGAACGTATTATCTCGCAGTCCTCCGGCAGCGTTCCGCCGTATGAGTCAAAGTCTCCGACTATAACGTCCGGCCTCTGATTCAGCTTCTTTGCGTGTTTATAGCCGCTGTCGGCGCATATCACATAGCCTTCGTGGTTCGGGAACCAGTAGTCAGCGATATCTCCGAGATCTCCACCGGCAAAAATATGGCATATTTTCATTTCAGCTCCCACTCCTTCAGCTGCTTAGCCTCGGCGTACATCGTGCAGTAGCTCTCATGGCGGCTTTTAGGGATATCTCCCCTGCCGACAGCCTCAACGACCTTGCAGCCCTTCTCGCATACATGGGCGCAGTCCTTGAACTGGCAGTCCCCGATGTACTCAGCGAACTCACGGAAGCAGCCTGCGAGCTCCTCCTTGCGGATAATGTCATAGCGGTTGGTCTCAAAAGTGGAAAAACCGGGAGTATCGGCGATATATCCGCCGTCTGCGAGCTTATACAGCTCCGCATGACGTGTGGTATGCCTTCCTCTGCCGAGCTTCCGGCTTATCTCTGCTGTAGGTATATCGAGGGTCGGATCAACGGCATTGAGTAGCGTGGACTTTCCTGCTCCGGAATTGCCTGTGAAGGCGCTTATCTTACCGGTGAGCATATCCCTTACAGCCTGAATGCTCGCAGGGACACTGTAATCCACCTCAAAAACATCTATGCCGATACTGCCGTATATCTCACGAACAGCCGCGCTGTCCCCGAGGTCGGTCTTGGTTATCACCACAACAGGCTTGATGCCCTTATACTCCGCGATAGCGATGAACTTATCGAGTATGAGGTAATTCGGTGCGGGACTGCACGTTGATACTACGAAAACAAGCTGGTCAAGATTGGCAAGAGGGGGTCTGATGATGCAGTTCCTGCGCTCGGCTATCTCCGATATCACACCGTCAGTGAGGGTGACATGGTCACCTACGCAGGGACTAATGCCGCGGTTGCGGAAAACTCCCCTCGCCTTGCACTCATATATGCCGTCAGGGGACTCTACTGTGTAGAGTCCCCCTAAGCATTTAGTTATTAATCCTATTCCCATATGTCACTCTTAGGGCCGTTGCTGACAACAACATTTACATGAGTGCCCTTCTTCACCTCGCCTGACTTATCCTGACTGATGATGCAGCCCATAGGAACACTATCGCTGTATTCCTGATATGAGATATCCACATATATGCCGTTGCTCTGTAATTCGCTTACGCAGACATTATAATCCAGACCTGTATAGTCTCTGATATATACCATCGGTTCAGTCGGCGCTTCAGTCTGATGTTCTGTAGGTCTCTCAGTAGGCTTCTCCGTCGGAGGCTCTGTAGTTGTTGCCTCAGTATGCTCGGGATAAGCACCGGCAGCTGTAAGAGCACCTATAACGTCCTCTGATCTTACCTCATAGGTCTTGTTGCCGAAGTCAACGAGATATTCGCCAAGCTGATATCTTCCGTTGAGGTATGCAACTACCTTTACCTTGTCTCCCGAGCCCTTAACCTTCTGAGTGTACTCGGAATAGATAGGAAGTATGAACGTATCTGTTGAAACTGTACGCATCGTATCCTCGTAAACGATGAAGTCGATGCTGTATCTGCCGCTCGGCTTCTCACCGTCGGAATTGGACGGGAATCTGATAGTGAAGTCTACCTCACCCTCAGGAGATTTACCGTTGCTGAAGTAGAGAATGATCTCTGCACCCTCATCTACCATCTGATCCTTTTCGATGCTCTGACGGATTACTTCGTTTTCAGGCTTGTTGGAGTTCTCATCCTTTGATACAACTGTGAGTCCGAGATATCCGGCTGCGTACATAGCGTCCTCGATATCCATACCAACATAGTCGCCTACCTTGAGAGTACCCTTGTTAGCGCCCATGCTGACATATACAAGGATAGTCTGTCCCTTGTGTACCTCTGTACCCTCGGGAGGATCGGTCTCGATGACGTTTCCTGCTTCTATGTTCGGATCGGCTTTTCGCTTTATCTCAGCCTTGAGACCGCGCTTTGTGAGCTGATCCTTTGCAAGCTGCTGATTCATCTTGGCAAGGGGCGGAACTTCAATGGTCTCCGGACCCATACTTACCTTTACCTTGAGGGTATCGCCCTTGTTGAATTCCTTCTCCGGCTCGATATCCTGCTCATATATCCTGCCCTCTTCGAGCTCGTTGTACTGCTTCTCAACTATCTCGAACTTGATGTTGTTGCCGTACTGGCTGAGAGCCTCGTTATAGTCAACGTTGTAGAAATCAGGCATTGTGAAATCATTGGTGGTCTTCTTGTTGTTCTTTATCATATCGCTGAACATGAGCGCTATGAATACTACCGCTACTACGATAACAACGACTACGACAGCTGTGAGCACCGGTACTACGAGAGATGAACGTTCTTCTTCCTCTTCATCGTCATACTCGTCATCAGGATAATAACCGTCGGCATATGCCGGCTTCTGCGGTGGCTGAGCAAATCTGTTGGGAGCCTGCTGGTTGGGGTATACAGGAGCAGCTACAGGCTGCTGTGCGTATACCGGAGCCTTTGCAGCATAGGCGTTCTCGACCTCTGCACGGCTCTCGCTCTGCACTTCGTTTCCGCCGGGAACAGCGAAATTGATAGTGCCGTCGTTTGACTCTTCCTCTTCCTGATAGTAACCGAAAGTGCGTGTGGGATCAGCCTTGAAAGCCTCGATATCCCTTATCATCTCGGCAGTAGTCTGGTATCTGTCCTCGGGAGCCTTTTCCATAGCTCTGAGAACTATCTCCTCAAGGCCGTCCGGGATATCAGGGTTGACAGCTCTCGGACGCTCGGGGATATCGTGCATATGCATAACTGCGATAGCAACGGGATTGTCGCTGTCGAATGGTTTCTTGCCTGTGAGCATCTCATACATCATAGCGCCGACTGAATAGA
>Ga0310786_10003868_pt1 | contig 21320 bp, 17 predicted proteins | sample AusTroGonzalo_MG_FD_203881 | JGI IMG/M metagenome (GOLD analysis project Ga0310786, IMG submission 203881) | Bovine rumen microbial communities from tropical cattle in Woodstock, Queensland, Australia - Gonzalo_03 (v2) (version 2) | ecosystem: Host-associated > Mammals > Digestive system >...
AACCTTGTGGAAAGGCACATCTACTCGCGGTATGCGAACTTGGGAGACGCGCCTGACGGGATGTCGAAGATGCATGTTGCGGCAATGCTGCTGGACTGCGAGATCGACAGGCTTGTGCGGGAACACGAGCTTCTGGACCGTCTATATCCCGGGCATTGGCCTGTACCTGTGCAGGAGGCGGTTCTGCTGCGTGCGAGCAGGCTCGGCCCGGAAGCTCAGGCCAAGTATCTCAAGGGCGTGAGGCCGGGCGTGGTGCAGCGCGAAGTGTTCGAACTTGTGGGCCGCTTTTCCGAGGCGCGAGAAAAGGTCGGAGCAAGTCCTTCGCGTGATGACGCCGAGAGACTGTGGCGCGAGTACAAGGGAACCTACATGACATACGAATGGCTCGTGGGAAGGTGATATCCTCGCGATCCCACTTTTACCAATCTACCAACTTCCATGCAAATAGCCTTCCAACTTCACCTCATCAACCCACGGATCGCTGCGGCGGTGTTCGCCGTATGCGCGGCGGTCGGATTGCATGCGGGAGAGGCAATCAGGCCGGACTACCTCGGAATTGAGATCCCTCCGAACATCGCGCCGCTCAACTTCCGCCTTTCGTCGGGAGATGGCGGAAAGGCGTCGATGGCCGCTGCGGACGGAACGCGCATCGAAACATCTGCGAAACCTGGCGGGTTGTTCGCGTGGAACGCCGGCGAGTGGCGTAAGTTCCTGGAGGCGCATCGCGGCGAATCGGTGGAGGTTCGCGTGTCATGCGAAGGGAAGCCGGACCTGGTTGCGACGAACCTCATCGCCGTGGCTCCGATCGACTCGCACCTCACGTACCGGCTGATCGAACCGGGCTACGAGCATTTCGGGGAGATGGGGATATACCAGCGCGACCTCGGGTCGTTCGCGGAGCGTCCGCTGTACAGGAACGTGCAGAGGTCTGTCGGGCAGTGCGTGAACTGCCATACGTACAACATGTCCGATCCAGGGCAGTATCTTTTCCACACTCGCCTGCTTGACGGAGGCACTCACGTGGTCTCGCGGAAATGGGGCGTCAAGAAGCTTGACCTGAAGGCGGACGGCATGATCGGCAGGGGCGTGTATCCGGCGTGGCATCCTTCAGGCGACTTCATCGCCTTTTCGCTGAACGAGACGCGCCAGTGCTTCTACTCGGCGAATCCTGACAAGGTCGAGGTGTTCGACCTGAGGAGCGACCTTGTGCTCTATTCGCAGGCGGACGACTCGCTCATGCCGATAGAGACGGATCCCGAGTGGTTCGAGACGTTCCCTGCCTGGAGCCCGGACGGGCGTTGTCTGTACAGCGTGCGTGCGAAGGTGCGGGTTGATTCGCCGTCCGACGATTCAAGTCGGCGGAACGTGTCTGCGAGCAGCCGCATACACGACTTCCGGTACGTGCTTGTGGCGCGCGACTTCGACGTGGAAGGCCGCGCATTTTCGGCGCCGCGCGTCGTGTACGACGGAGGGAATGGGAAGAGCGTGACGCTTCCGAGGGTTTCGCCGGACGGAAGGTGGCTAGTGATGACAGTGGGTCCGTACGGTAGCTTCCACGTATGGCACAACGACGCCGACCTGTGCATCCTCGATCTCCGTTCGGGCGAGGTGCGCATGCTGGACGAGCTCAACAGCCCGATGTCGGAGAGCTACCACACGTTTTCGCGCAGCGGCGAATGGATGGTGTTCAGTTCGCGGCGGGCGGACGGATCGTACACGCGTCCGCAGTTTGCGCGGTTCAATTCCGCCAGCGGACGCTTTTCGAAGCCGTTCGTGCTGCCCGTCAATGATCCCGCCGACCACGACCGGCGGATGCTGAGCTACAACATTCCCGAATTTAGCGACGGCCCGGTAGCTGAAAGCCAGGCCTTCCTCCGCCGACTTGTCTCCCGTCCGCCAACCAAGGCCGTCCGCACGCCCGCCGAACCATAAGCCAATTTCCTTCATCGTCGCAGAATTCCGCTCTGGCCTTGAGATTATCGATTTCTTGGGGTTCATCTCCTAGACAAGGGCGGCGAACTTTAGTACGCTTCAAACAAACAGAAAGTGTGTGAAAAAGAGCAGGATGGCGGGATGTGGACAAAAGATGAAAAGAGATTATCCATGTTATATTGCATTAGTTGAGTTGTCTTATTGGCTGTATGATTGCAAGGAAAAGAAAAGATGGACTTTTTCCCAACAGATGTGAAGCGTTAGTGGATCTGAAAACAGGTAAGGCTCTATATGGGGATGCACTGGAGAAAGCCAAGCAAGACCTTAACTTGCCACGGTGTGGCCATTCCGTTAAGAAGACAGCGTATACTTGTAGTGCATATGGAGCACTCGCACCATGAGATGCTGGCATGTTTTTGAAGAGGCGGCGCGCTAGTTTGCAGAGAGCGGACGTGTGACCCGTGAGCAGCAGGAGCTGGCCGAAGTCCGTCAGGCAGATGCGAAACACGCCGAGGAGAAACGCAGAGCGGAGGTAAAGCGGAAGGAGGCCGCTCTGTCGACTTGGGGAATGATGATGGATAGCGAATGTGATGGCATTGGGCATGCATGCAGATGTTGCTTTGTCGCCAAAGGGCAAACACCATTTTTCCTATTCAATTCTGATTGGGATTTTGGTACAATAAGAACATAGATGATTACTCGCCATGGCAGTCGATACCTTAGACAACGAAATTACGATGCGAAGAGGCCAAGATGAGCCTCTTGGGCGCATAGACCAGTACGAACTCCTTCGCGAGCTCGGCGGGGGTGGGTTCGGGACGGTGTATTTGGCGAAGGACACTGTCGCGGGTATTGATGTCGCGGTTAAAGGGCTTCCGCCGCTTGTGAAAAACAACCGCGAGGAGATGGCGAACATCCGTTCGAACTTTGCGCTTGTCTCCCGTCTCACCCACACCAATATCGCCAAAGCGCTTGTGCTGCATCCTTCGCAGAACGTAGCTTATGCTTCCGATGAAGTACACAAGAAACTGCGTGTTGATCCCGGCGACGTGCTGATGGTGATGGAATATGCGCCAGGTGTCACGCTATCACAGTGGCGCAAGCAGTTCCTGGAAGGGAAGGTGCCGTTGGACAGGGCGATGGCAATCACTCGGCAGATTGCCTCCGCCCTCGACTATGCGCACGAATGCAGGATCGTCCATCGCGACATCAAGCCGGCAAACGTGATGATTGAGACGTTGCCTGACGGCGCGGTCACGGCTCGGGTGCTGGATTTCGGGATGGCCGCCGAAATACGCTCGTCGATGGGGCGCGTCTCTAGGGAGATACACGACACTTCCGGGACGCGTCCCTACATGGCGCCAGAGCAGTGGCTGGGCGGCAAGCAGGGTCCTGCCACCGACCAGTACTCTCTTGCTGTGCTTTTCTGCGAGCTTCTCACTGGCGAGGTGCCGTTCGCATCGGTGTTCGATACGGGCGATCCGGTCGTTATGATGACTGTGGTGGGCAACAGGCAGTTTGAGCCGCCGGACGGAATTCCCAGGAAGGTTTCCCGCGCGCTGGCGAAGGCGCTTGCCAAGAAGCCCGAGTTGCGTTTCGCGAGCTGCGCCGAGTTTGCGGCTGCGCTTGAAGGGCGGGCGAAAGTTACATTCAATCCCGCAATGGCGGCTGTTTCCGCCCTTGCCGTGCTTGCCGTCCTAGTGTGCGGAGCATGTTTCATGTGTACGGTTCGCGGACGAGGTGCAAAGCCGACAGATGCGCCGATTCCAGATGTCGCCGAGACATCCGAGCAGCATCCCGCTCCGCAAGTTGTAGAACCTGCACAGCCGAAGCCCGCCCCGCAAGTAGTGGAACCTGTACAGCCGAAGCCCGATCCGCAAGTAGTGGAACCTGCACAGTCGAAGCCCGCCCCGCAAGTTGTGGAACCTGCACAGTCGAAGCCCGATCCGCAAGTAGTGGAACCTGCACAGCCGAAACCTGCCCCGCAAGTTGTGGAACTTACCCAGCCGAAACCTGCCCCCAAAGTCGTAGAACCTGTAAAGCATAAGCCTGCACCATCAATTGTAGAGCCGGCGCAACAGAAGACTCATTCCGTCGTCAAGGTTGCACATGTTTCAGTCAAGGATCTTGAGTCCATTGACACGAGTTCGCTAAAGCCAGGCGCACCTATTACGGTAATGCTGACGAACGGCTGCACAATCGACTTGAACTGGTGTCCGCCTGGAACGTTCGCGATGACCTCTCCGCTCAAGACAGTGAAGGTCGGCAGTGGATTCTGGATCGGACGATATGAGGTCACGCAAGATGTCTGGGAACGTGTCATGCATGAAAATCCATCGCGTTTTCGAGATGGTAACGCTGCGGACCTGCCAGTAGACAGCGTGTCCCGGGATGCATGCCTCGGATTCGTAGACCAACTTAACAAGCAAAACGGCACAACATGCTTCAGGCTGCCTCTTGACGCAGAGTGGGAGTATGCATGCCGGGCAGACTCTGCGACGCTTTTTCATTATGGCGTGACAGGCTCGCCAGACAACATGTGCTGCCGCGGGAAAAGGCCGTGCAAGGTCGGTTCGTTTGCCCCTAACAAATGGGGGCTGTATGACATGCACGGCAATGTCTCGGAATGGTGTATGGACGCATATCCGGCGGAGCTCCTCAAGATGTTCCAGAACAATGGATTCATCTTGCGTGGAGGAAGCTATGCGGACAGGGTTGAGAAATGCTCTTCGAATTCCAGGCGGCGCGAAGCGTCGTTCAAGAAGCACCCCACTTTTGGAATGAGGCTGTGCTTTTCGGTTAAATGAACGGCTGAGGCAAGACAATGACTTCCAACACGATCGACAACGACATGACTAGGGCGGGACACGGCGTAACGCTTCTCGTGAACCGCTATCGCGTCGTGAAGCAGCTCGGTCAGGGCGGGATGGGGAGCGTGTGGCTCGCAGAGGACACGCAGCTTGACAACAAGCAATTCGCCATCAAGATGCTGCCGAGCATCCTTGTCTCGAACAAGCGCGCGTACAACCAGCTTAAGGCCGAGGCGCTTGTCGCGATGAAGCTGAGCCACCCGAACATCGTGACGCTTCGTGCGTTCGAGGAAAACGACGGCAATCCGTTTTTGGTGATGGATTACATTGACGGGCAGACGCTGGACGATTATCTGGCGGAGAAGGGAAACGGGGAATGGGGAACGGGGAACGGTAGGGACGCGTCCACGACGCGTCCGCTTGGCGGCCTTCCCGAAGATGAAGTTGTCCGCATCTTGAAGCCTATTGCCTTGGCGCTTGACTATGCGCATTCGCAAGGAGTTGTGCATCGCGACGTAAAGCCCGCCAACGTGATGATTCGCAAGGACGGACATCCGTTCATACTTGACTTCGGGATAGCCCGCGAGATTCAGGAGACTATGACAAGGGTGACGGGCAAATTCTCATCCGGAACGCTCCTGTACATGTCTCCAGAGCAGCTCAGGGGCCAGTCGCCAAAGCCGGCCCAGGACGTCTATTCCTTTGCGGCCATGGCGTACGAGTGCCTAAAGGGCGAGCCTCCTTTTGCCAGAGGGCAGGTCGAATACCAGATACTCAACGAAATGCCGGAGCGTCTGCCGCGCGGTTCGTGCTCGTTTGCCGAGGCCGTTTTTGCCGCGTTGTCAAAAAAGCCGGAGGACAGGCCGGGGAGCTGCGTCCAGGTGCTGGCGACAGGGGTTGCCGTTGGGAAGGGAAACGGCAAAGCGCCGGCCAAGGGCCGTGCGTTCTGGTGGCTTGGGGCTGCAGCCCTTTGCGCCGTCGCAGCAGGCGTCGCTTTTGCCTTGAAGCATGTCGAAAGCCCGGCCGACAAGGTCAACGACGGTTCCGGCGAGATCGCGTCAGGGCCGGATGCAGATGTGCCATCTACGGGCGAGCGTGACGGCAATTCCGAAGAAGTCGCAAATGCCGCTGAATGTTCGGCACCATCCGAAGCGACAAGTCGGCAGGACGTTGCGGATGCTCCTGCAGGGGAACCCGCAAAAGCCGAGCCGGTCAACTCCGTGGTTGAAGCGGCAGTCCAGTCCAAGCCGCAGCCGGACGCAACGAACGCCGCCGACGTGGCGAGGGCCGAACCTGTCGTAATTCCCGTGGCGCCGGTCGTTGCGCCGCCGGTCCGTGTCGACGAGAAGTTTGTGTCGGCGACGAACAGCCTGGCGGAGCTGGTGGCGCTGAGAGCCAACGTGCATCTCGCAGTTGAAGAGGACATTGCCGGGATACGCAAGTACCCACGCGGTTTCGCGGCTGACCTAAAAAGGCTGGACGAATCATGGGGCAACAGATGGGACGGTTCGACCGCCACGCTGAAGGAAGCCGAGTCGGCAAGTGAAAGGGTCAAGAAGGAGATACGGTCCCTATTCGGCGCGACTAACATGCTTGCCAACGTGAAGGCGCGCGACAGCGCGGTGGAACTGGAGAATAAAGTCAGCTTGCAGTTCGACGCGTACAAGAATGAGGCTGTCCTGTACGGGCTGGTTGCCCAGAGCAAGAAGTGGAAAGACGCCGAAAGCCTGTTTGCCGAATCGAAAAAGAAGATCGACGGCGGCCGTTTTGACGAGGCGGCAAACGGCCTTTCCGCCGCAGGCAGGGATTTTGCCGCTATCTGGAGCGCGGCAGAGGCGAAGCACAAAGCCAATCAGGAAGCAGCCAGATCCAAGGAAAAGGAGACCAAGCTCCTGAGCGAACTTGCCGAAAAGGGATTCGTAATGGGTAACGACGGCAGGCAATTCAGGCCGGGTCAGGAGAAGGTCGTCGACTTGGGCGGGGGGAGTCTGCTTGAGCTGGTATGGTGCCCGCCCGGGTGCTTCATGATGGGAAGCCCCGAAGACGAAGAGGATCGCAATGTGGGCGAGACAAGGCACGCGGTATGCTTGAGGAATGGCTTTTGGATCGGCAAGTACGAAGTAACGCAATCGCAGTGGAATGCCGTCATGCGCGACGGTTCCGCGGGGCGCAAGCCAAAGACCGGCGTGTCGTGGCGGGACTGCAAGGAGTTTGTGCGAAAGCTAAACGCCATGCCAATTGGCAAGTTGCGTGTGCGGCTCCCGACCGAAGCGGAGTGGGAGTATGCATGCAGGGCGGGGCAACAGACTCCGTTCTCCTTTGGAAGCGGCAATGACGGCGAGTTCCTCGACGGGACGCAGGCGGCATGCGCAGGGAAGAACACGTATCCCATGCGTCGCAAGACGTTGCTGGGCGGAAGCAACTCATGGAGTGCGAAGGAAGTCGGAAGCTATCGCGCGTTTGCGAACGACTGGGGAATCAACGACATGCACGGCAATGTCTATGAATGGTGCGAAGACGTCTATGCGCCGTATCCGACATCCGTTGGCATTTCGTACGACCCGATGTCCACGAAAGGGTTCAGCGGCAACGCGAGGGTGATCCGCGGCGGATGCTGGAACCATGCGGCCAAGTTGTGCAGGAGCGCGTTTAGGACGAGCAAGGCCGAGGGTGACAAGGACCAGCTGACTGGCTTTAGGATAATTTTAGACGATTTGCCGTAAATGTAATGCGGCTGGCGGCGGCGGTGCGTCCTCCGGCACTGTTGCCGTATCATAAGTCAGGAGGAATGAAAGGGTAAGTCAATGAAGAAGATTATAGTGGTTGCTGCACTAGCTGCGCTGGCGAGCGGTTGCATCACGGTGAACAAGAACGATGGCGGTGACGCTTGCGTCAGGCCTGATATCGCAAGGGATATTGTCCACGAGAAGTATGAAGTCGGCACGACGCCAGTAACGGCGACCGAGTCGCTAAACGTGCTTTTCAATTTCATTGCATGGGGCAAGACCGCGACACACAACGCAGATGCGGCTCCGTACAAGTTCTTCGACAAGGTCGGGCAGGTCAAGAACGGCGCCTACGCCAATGCGTGTGACCAGGCGAAGTGCGACTCCATTGTTGGCACTCGCTACAATGTTCGCGTTGAAGACTACTTCGTGTTCAAGAAGTTGACGTGCGAGATCACGGGCTACCCGTCCAAGCTTGTCGGCGTTGAGCTGATCGAGAACAAGAATCCTGCTGGCAAGTAGTGCGTCGTTCCTTGCATTGAAGCGCCGTTGACGGCGCAGCCGTGGCATGGCGCGAATGATTTCCGCCATGCCGCGGCAATGGCAATGCAGGCATTCTATTTGAGTCTGCGTTCCAGTCTGAAGTGAAAACGGATATAAACAAAAATAAATAAAAATACCCAATTGACAGCAGAACGAAAATAAGATAAAATGCAATCATATAAAACAAAGGAGAACCAGCAATGGGTAATGAGCAAGAGTACATGAGCCTTGAAGAAGTCGCCGACATGCTTGGCGTGACATACCAGCTCATTTACAGGCTTGTAAGGTCTGGAGAGCTTCCGGCTGTCAGGCTTGGCAAGCTTTACCGTGTTTCCAAGGCTGATCTTAACGACTATCTCGAACGCAGCAAGGGTTCCGGTGCTACTGGCGGCGTGTGCAGTGTTTGCGGAACTTTCTACAAGTCCAAGAAATCCCTTGCTCAGACATGCACGGCCAAAGGGTGTGAAGAGCCGATCTGCTTTGACTGCTGGAACAGGCTCGGCGTCCGCAAGTGTGCAGAACATGCTTCAAACAAGTAACGCTTAAACAAAAGGAGGAATCACCATGGGACTTTTCAGCGACACCTGCCCGGAGTGCGGCAACGAGGTTTCGAAGCGCGCGCGTTTCTGCTCGAAGTGTGGACGTGGTGCGCCGGACGGATGGTTCAAGTGCCCGCAGTGCGGCAAGTGGGTGGGCAACGACTCGAAGTTCTGCCCACACTGCAACCATCCGCTTTTCCCGGAAGACCGCATTGACCTGGCCGGTGGCATATGGGCAAGGAAGCCCGGCGAGTTTGCGCGGCGCTTTGAGCTGGACGACGTCCGTTTCATAAAGGAAAACGGGCTGATGGTCCAGGAGGGGACGGTGGCCGTTCTTCTTGACGGCGGCAAGGAGGTAAAGGAGCTTGGCCCTGGCCGTCACCATCCGCTCAACACGCTGCGCAGCATCAACTGGTTTGGCAATCCGCCGCCCCGCGCCGCGGTAATGGTCGATTCCGGCGAGTGCGTGTTCAGGGTTGAATTCAACGGAAAGGACTCAGGCGTTGGCGATGTCAAGTCGGCCGTGCTCAGGTCAGCCGAGGAGCTTGAGGTCGGGTGCATCGCGGAGGTGACTCTTAGGTTCGTGGCTGGCAAGGCGGACAACTTCCTAGCGAATGTCATGAAGGAGGCCCGTTCTGTCTCCATGAAGGACATTTGCAATCTCATATACGAGAACGCGCTTTCCGCTGTTCGCGACATATGCACGCAGTCGAAGATCGAGGACCTCGTGAAGGACCCTGAGCGGCGCGAGCGGTTCGAGGACGCGATAACGCGCGCGCTCCGCGAGAACATGAAGGACTGGGGCCTCGAGATCGTCCGGACCGGCGCCGTCGAGTTCTACGGCCCCGCGTACGAGGAAGTCCGGGCCAAGTATGGTGAACTAGAGAAGGCGCGAAGGCTTGTCGAGTTCGGCAAGGCCCAGCTCGAGGTTCTGGCCGCACAGGCCGACCAGGATGCCGCGGCAGGCAAGCGCGATGCACAGCGCGACCAGGAGATGAAGGAGTATCTCGAACAGCTGGCGCAGGAAAAGCAGCTGTCGGAGATTGAGCGCGCACAGGAGCTTGAGATCGCGGTTCGCGTTGCGAAAGGAGAAGTTTCCGCCACGGAGGCGAAGCTTGCCGCGGCGCGTGAGCTCGAGGACCATGCTAAGAACATGACGGCGCTTGCCCACAAGCTCGAACTTGACCTTACGTTGCGCAACTACGACCGCGAGCAGCTTGTCAAGGATGCAGAGAACAGTGCCCGCCTTGCCGCCATCGGGCGCGACGAGCGGCTCAAGGACGAGAAGCTCGTCACTGCGGTGACTGGCGAGAAGCTCTCCCAGGCAAAGATACAGGACGAGATCGAGCGCATCCGTATTTCGCGCGAGCTGTGGGAGCAGGACAAGTATCTGGACCTTCGCATGAAGAAGGATCAGATCAAGAACGCGGAACTTCGCGAACGCGCCGGCATCCTCGCAGGAAAGAGCGAACTCGAGCTTGCGGCTCTCAGCATAGACGACCCGCAGGCGCGCCAGGCGTTCCTCGACCAGGAGCTAGCCAAGCTGAAGATGAAGCAGGAGTCGGAGATGACGCCCGAGCAGCTCCTCGCCAAGCAGGCCGGTTCGTCCGCGTATGCTGCGCAGACGCTCGCGCGCATGGCCGAGGCCCAGGAAAAGGCCGCGTCGCAGGTCCTCGACGAGCGCAGGAAGATGGACGCCGAACGCCTCGCGCACGACGAGAAGACTCAGACCAAGCTGTTCGACCTTGCGAACAATGCGGTCGAACACCAGACGACCGTAGTCCCGCCCGCCCCAGTGACAAACATGCAGCATTAAAGGCCATTCGATGGGAAACGGACTGACATGTCAGAGCTGTGGTGCCACGCTAGCGCCTGAAGCCGTCTTCTGCGAGTCGTGCGGAAAGCGGGTGGAGCGCGTGGTGGCGCAGGCCGCCTTCACGCCCGCGGGTAATCGCAAGTCGGAGGGATCTGTACACGCGGCCCCCGTCTGCCCGTCGAGTCCGTTCGAGTTGGCCGCCGCGCTGCCGCTGGCCATGCAGGTGGGACGCCGTTCGCTGATCCACCTGCGTTTCCTCGCCCATGCCGACATATACGAATCCGTGGAGTTTGTCCTGCGCAACGGCGACTGCGAACTTGCCCGCACCCCATGCTGCCCCGGACGTCCGTTTGTCGTCGAACACCAGGTTTCGCTCTCCGTCACGCCGAGCGTCTGCGGCGCGGCGAGAGTCGCGCTTGACGTAGTCTGCCGCTTTGGCGCGGAATGCGACGAGGAGGTGCACACGGCGTCGCTCGACATAGCCGTGGACGACCGGAGGCAGACCTCGTTCAGCCCGGTGTTCAACATAAGCCAGACCCAGACTTCCGATCGCGCCGGGGATACAAGTGGCGGAGACGTCAACGTAAACCTGGGCGGGCTGAAGCTGTCTGTCGAGGAAGACGCCACACGCTACGTTACGCCGTCCTCGTTCGCCCTGCTCAGCGTGTCGCTTCGGAAAAGCCCGGCCCGCCTTACGCTCAGTGGCGGGACGGAAGTCGTGCAGTTGCTGTCGGACGATGCCGTGTCGTTCGGGCGGAACCGTGACAACGTCATACCGCTGCGGTCCTTTGGGGCTGACGGCGCGATGCAGACCGATGCCAGCAAGTGCATCTCGCGATTCCACTTCAGGCTGTCGCGAACCGACCGCGACTGCCTGGTCATGGACGGAGGCTGTCCGCCCGAGCAGAACGGCGCCGCTGCTGTTTCGCCGTCCGCCTATGGCACGCGGGTGGATGGCGAGAGTATGCCGCCGGCGGGGGTTTGCCGCGTCGAGGCGGGCAGGGATGTTGTTGTCGGCATCGGACGGGAGGACTTGGAGCTCAGGCTGCGCCTTCGGTTCCTGCGCGACAGCTGGGGCCGCCCATCGGGAGCGGTAGTGGACAGGGATGACGGAGCGAAGATGCGTGTATGCGTGGTATGGCGCGAGGTCAGGCTCGGGACAGAGTCCGTTCTTTGGAACGGCAGCCACTGGGCGATGGCAGTCGGTTCCGAAGGGCCGAGCCAAATCGCCATAGGCACGCTCGTGACAATTGGAGGGAAGACTTTTGAAGTGCAGCCTTTTCACAAAACACACCTTAACTGAAAGGAGCGATATAGATGAAACACATGATCATGAATGCTATTGGGCTAGTCGCCTTGACGACGATGTATGGATGCTCGACGGTGTACAACGTCTCGGAAATGCCGTCTGAGCCAGTCCCGGTCCAGCCGCTAATGCGCAATCCGGCTGCGTCCGTGAAGGCGAACCCGGCTGATGAGTCTTCGCGCAATGTCACTGCGGCTATCCAGTCGTCTATCGAGAGCGACCTTGCGAGAAGGGGGTTCGTCGTCAATGCAAGGGGCCCGGTCGATTCGCTGGTGTCGCTGTCTGTCTCGCGCCGCGAGACGGCCAGACTCGGAGACTGGCGGGTTTACGAGGGATCAGCGGATGTGCAGGTCAGCGAAGCATTGACGGGAAAGCTCCTTGGCAGCAGCTCGTTCAGCGCGGCCGGGGAGCGTTCGCTTGACGAGCGCAAGGGCGAGGCGGCGATAATCGCCAAGCTTTCGCGAGATGTCTCCGGGTGGCTTGCAAAGACGCTGCCCGCCAAGAAGGTCGCAGTGCCTCCGCCTCCTCCCGGGAACGCCGTGTCCACCCTCATGATACGCCCAGCAGACTCCATGGAATCCCCGGCGAACGTCCTTCGCGTCCAGCGCCGGTTCCTGGACGCCGTGTCTCGCCATCAGGGCATAGTGTCCTGCATGCTTTTGGGCGAGGCCCCCGAACGCCGCGAGTTCGCGTTTCGTGTGGTTTACGACCCGAATGCGTTTCCAGACGGGCTGCTGAACACCATAGTACTCGATGCACCGCACCTTGGGGACGGCGCCAGGCTTGAGATCTCACGCTGAACTGAAAGGAGAATAAACCATGAAATTCAAGAGCATTCTCTGCGCCGTCATCGCCCTCGCGTCAATTGCGGCGGCAGCGGCATTCGACGAACCCGGCCGCATTGCAGTGCGGAAGGCTGTTTCGGCGGCCGGCGAGAAGTTTAAGTCCGCAACTGCCCTTGACAAAAAGGCGATAACGCTTCTGCCCGTCAAGGGTGATGCCGAAGGGTATTGCGAACGCCTCCTGATCGGTGCGCTCGTAGACGCAGGGAAGACCTGCGTTGTCTCGAACGACGAAAAGAACGACGAACGCTTCAAGCGCATCCTCGATGAGATCAAGTGGGACGAGATGCAGACCACGCTCAAGTCGATAGACCCGTCGACAGCCGACGAGCTTGGGCACCTTAAGTCCACGCAGATCCTCATGGAGGCGCGCGTCGACGTTTCCCGCCGCGGCAGAAAGGGCCGCTCGGTCGCGGAGCTGAACCTGCTCGCATACGAGGTGAAGACCAAGAAGTACCTCTGGACGGCAAATATCGCGCTCGACGACTCCGGCAGCGCGTGGCCTGATCCTTCTGAATACAACGTCAAGGTCATCGCATCGCCTGCCGGAGAGGATGCCGCGGGGCTTGCCGCGCTTGTAGGCGGCGCTGTCAGGAACGAAGTCGCCAAGTTCGGCTACTGCGTGAACGGAGAGGGCGCGGCAGACCTGGAGCTTTCCGTTTCGTTTGCGCAGCAGGTGTTCGACAGGTCCGGCTCGTACGTGGTGCTGAAGGGACTTGCGCACGCCAGGCTCGTGTCGAAGTCCGCGGAAGGCGTGCTGTACGAAAAGACGCTTGAGGCAAAGGGCAAGCGCGGGCTTGGGGATGCCGAAGCCGTGAAGAACCTTGCTGACGGCCTTTCCTTGGAGGTGAAGAACTGGCTTGGCGATACGCTCGAGCCGCGCATCTTCTTTTCAAAGCACCGCGACTTCGGGGCTGCGGCACGCTAAGGGATCATAAAAGAAAGGAGCTGGAACATGAAGGGTAAAATCATTGCATCAATGCTGGCCGTTCTTGCCGCGGCGTATCTGCGCGCTGACATAATGGCATCGGAACTTGCGTCTCTGGCCATGAAGGACGCAGTCGCAGAGGCGCAGTCCTCCATTGCCGCCTCTACGGCGATCCCGGCCGGCAAGGCGGTTGCCATCCTGCCCATTGCCGGCGACGACGAAGGCGCTGCGGCCGGACTGCTCAAGACGGCCCTTGCTAACGCGGGCAAGACCTGCGTCGAGGGCAAGGAAGACCCGATGTGGGGCGAAATCCTCAAGGAGATCGAGTGGGACGAGCGCAAGGAGGACATCCTTGACGCGGCCACGCTCGACAAGTTCGGCAAGCTCAAGTCGGCGCAGTACCTCATGTACGGCTGCGTCCGCCGCCTCGGCGTATCCAAGCGCTACGTGCTGTTCGAGCTCGAGCTGCATGTCTCGTGCATTGCGACGAAGCAGCACGTCTGGGGCGGTTCGTTTGTCCGCCGCCACACTGCGCCGCTGGCCGATCCGAAGGGCGCAATAGACGTTCCGTCCGACGTCCGCGTGGCGCTTGTTGACGGCATTCGCGCAAAGGTGGCGGATTCGCTTGCGAAGTCCCCGAACCTCGGCGCGGTCAAGCGCGTGGCGATGCTGCCGATAGCAGGAGACGTCGACCAGTATGTTGAAGGCCTGTTCCGCGACGTGCTCTCGTCGTCGTCCGTCACCCCGGTCAACCTTGACGTAAAGACCCGCGCGGAGGCGAGGTTCGCCCTCAGGGAAGGCCCGGGCAAGGCAGACGCAATCGCATACGGCGCGCTCCGCGACATTGAGGCAAAGCTCGTAGAGGAGAAGCCCACCGGCGAGAAGACGTATTCCGCGCTTATGGAGCTCCAGCTCTGGATAGAGAAGGGCGCCACAAGGGACATACTCTGGAGCGACACGATCCAGTTCTCGAAGGAGTTTGTGGCGGGACCGCGCGGAGTGTGGGGCAAGCTCTGCCATCTGTTCCCATGCCTTGAACATCATCCTTCGGCGATCGTCTGGATCCCGCTGGGAATTGTCGTCGGGCTGATTGCGCTCTTCATGTTCCTCAGGGCGGTAACCAGGGTGAGGTGACATGCTGGAGGGGCACGAAGTCTGCTGCATTTGCGGACGGGAGCTCCCGAACCGCTGGGCTGTGGCCGGACGCTGCGAGGCGGACGGCTGCAGCGCGGCTTTTTGCGCGCTTCACTGGAACAACGGCAGCCGCCGGTGTCCCGAACACGGATGGAAAAGAAAGGAGAGGCCGAAGATGGACGAGAAGAAAGACGGTGTGGATAACCGCGAGGCGGAGATACGCGAGCGGGCGAAGACGGAGATGACGCCGCAGGCGAGGGAGTCGGTCGTCAAGAAGGTTGCTGCCTTCGCGGTGACTCTGGGCAAGGGCGCCGCGGCTCTTGTCGACCGCATCCGCGGCGTGAGGGATCCCGAAGAGGCCCTTGCCGCGCTCGATGCCCAGCTCAAGGCAAACCGCGAGCGCAGGGAACCTCTTTCCGCGCGTAGCGAGAAGCTGTACGGCGAGATAGCGGCGAAGAAGAAAGTGTATCTCGCCGCTCCTCCCGCGAGGAAGAAGATACTCGAGATGGAGCTCAAGGGGCTCATATCCGAGTACCAGGGGCTGGAACGCCAGCTTGCCGTCTACTTCGAGAACGAGCGCATAATCAACACCGTCAGGGGACGGACGCTCGAGCTGACCGCAATGGGCCTCAGGAAGATATCCGAAAAGGAGATCGACAGGCTCACGGACGAGATCGAAGGGGCGACGGACGACGCGGAGGACGTGTCGGACGCGATGCGTGATCTCGAAAAGGCGGGCAAGCGCCGCGACACTGACGATGCTGACGCCTTTGCGGACGCGCTCGCCGGTTTTGACGAGTCGTATGCGGCGGAACCAGAAAAGGAAGGAGCTGGACCCGAGGCCGATCCGTTTGCCGGATTTGAAGAGACACGTTCCGCGGAGCGCAAAGAGGGCGAGCTGTCATGAGCAGACTTGACGAAATCGAAAAGCGCCTTGGCGCGCGCATGGCCGAGATTGAGCGCCGGCTTGGCGACGGCAATGTTCAGGGACCCTCCGCCGTGCCTTTGCCGGCTATGCCGGCGCCTGCGGCGGCCGTGCCAGGGGCGTGGCCAGTTCCCCCCGTCGACGATTCCGCTCCGGCGACTTTGAACCCCGGCGACCTTTCTGCCGTGTCCGCGCTTGAATTCCGCCTGGCGGGCCTTAAGCCAGGCGACAAGCTCCCGCTGTCAGGGGGACGCTTCCCCGGAGATCCAATGGATGACAGCGACCGGATATGGACAGCCATTGTTGATGCGGCCCGCAGGGACAACGTGGTGCTCGGATGCTGCGACGCCTCGGCGCTGAATGTGGACTCGCGCCAGTTCGACGGGCCGTCCGTGTTCTGCCGGGGAATACCAGAGCTGTCCTCCGACATCGCGCTGGCGGTTCAGAGGTATGTGTGCATGTCGGCCGCCTACTATCTTCGCAGGTGGAGGTTCTTTGGCGTAAACGACATCCATACGCTATGGTCGTGGGCCATGGCAGAGGCGAAGGACGGATCGACGATCAGAGTGTCGTACTACCCCAACGCATTCAGCAGCTATCGCGGCGGCGGATTCACGTATCTCTGCTTTTCGCCGCAATGCTCCTGCCATGAAACGGCTGGCCACGAGTTTACCCATTCCGTGTCGCAGGATCGCGTGGGGTGGCTCGAATATGCAGGGGAGATCGGCGCAGTCAACGAGAGCTTCTCCGACATATTCGCCAAGTTCATATCATGGGGTTGGAACGGGCGCGAAGCGGCGGATCAGAAGAGGTGGATTTTCGCGGGCTGCCGGAACATGTCCCATCCCGAAAACACCCCCAAAGGCGAGAAGGCTTCCTGGATTCCCCCGTCGTACTACCTCCAGCCGCCGCAGAAGGGGAGGCAGAACTCCGGATGGTATCGCGGAGATGGGGACAACGGAGGCGTCCATATAAACAATAGCGTGATCGCCAGGCTGTGCTTCCTCCTCTGCGAGGGCGAGAGGTTCGTCCGCGACGACGGCCGTGGCTTCGAGGTCAAGCCGATAGGGTTCGACCGGACCGAAGAGCTGTTCGGACAGCTCATGTTCGGCCCCCGCCGCTATTTGCCCAAGGCCTGCGGCATCTATTCGTTCTACAACGGGATCGCGCTTGCGGCGGAGGACCTCGGGTTCTCTTCCGAGGAGCGGGAGCGGCTTGTGGCGGCGTGCGACGCCGTGAACATAATACCGCCCCAGGAATCGTCGAAATACGGGAGTGTCGCGTCTATGGAAAGAAAGCTAGGTGCCATAAGGTCGAACGTCCCAGGGACGCCGTCTGTGCATTGTGCCAACGCGCTTGCGCAGGAGTTCGCGTCGGAGCTTGGGCTCAACGCCTCGGGCGCGGGCTACGCAGTAGCGGAAGTCGATGTCACCAAGCCCGCCGACCTTCACGCCGCCGTGCCTACAGGAGGCGAGGTGCAGGTTGTGCTGGAGCAGACGTGGAACGGGCTGCCGGTGTATGGCGCAAGCGCAATAGCGCGCGTCCGCGACGGAGATACCGTCACGTACTTCGACAACGGCTTCTCCAAGTCGTTGGGTATGCTGCAGCCAGCGGCGACTATCGACTCCGAAAAGGCCTGCGCCGCCGTGCTCGCGGAAAGGCCCGGGCAGAGGGTCTCCTCGGCAAGCAAGATCGTGTTCGATCCGGCGCTGGTGGGGCTCGGCGGAAGCGCATGTGTCGCATGGCTCGTCAAGACGGAGTCTGGCGGCATGCCGCAGGAGCAGTGCATTGTAGATGCGTCCACTGGCAGGATAATCCGTTCTTCGCCGCTGAGGGTCGTTGACTGAAAGAAGGAGGAAGGCCATGGGAAGGCTTGACGAAATAGAGGCAAAGGTCAACGCGCGAATGCGCGAGATCGACGAGCGGATCGGCATACACTCAAAGCCGGCGGCGCCCAGTGCTTCTCCGGCGGCGAGTTCGTCCGTTCTGCAGGCCGCGTCGTTTGCACCGCCCGCTGGCGTTGCGGCGCAGGGAATCCTCGCCGCCGTGGCCTTGCCCGCAGTTCCCGCCGCGGTCTCGCCAGAGATGTGGGAGACTTCGGCCAACGAGCTTCTCCAGCTTATGCAGTATGTCTGCTCGTCGCCACACGTCACGAGCAACGCCAAATACGCAGAAGTGCCGAAGAAGCTCCATTTCGACGTGAAGACGACCGACTCCACGATAAACGCTTACGCCCAGATTGCCGATGGAGACGTGCCCACGATAACGCTGCTTGGCGGCGCAATCCGCTTTGCCAACCTTGTCTCCGCGGCGTATATAGGGGCCTCGGCGGCAAAGGGGAGGAACGGAGGCGTCAATCACCTGCCAGAGATCACCGCTGCGCTTGGCAAGTGGTGTCTTGAGACGCATGCCAAGTTTTCGCCGTCTGCCACGTGCGAGTTCGCGAAGCGGTACAATCTCCATCTCGTCATGTCGGACCCTTCGCTCGCAAGGAAAGCAAGGTCGTTTTCCGCCGGGCTCCTGATTGGAATATTGGCTCATGAACTTGGGCACCTCGCGCTTGGCCACTGCCATGGCGTCCGAATGAACCTTGAAATATCGCGCAACCAGGAGCGCGAGGCGGATTCCTTCGCGAGTTCGGTCATAAGCTCAAGCCCATTCGGCGACTATCTCGTCTTCGGCACGATTCTCTGGGAGGCGGTATGGGTGTGGGTCGAGAGGGCCACCGGCCAGATTGCGTCGACCCATCCCCTGGCGAGCGAACGCCTCGCTGACCTGATTCGCGCGAATCCTTCCGTCGCATCCGAAATCGGCCTGTCATTGGAGGGGATTGCTCAATGAACTTCACCTATGACGGCAAGTCAATCCCGACCGACGGCGTGGCGACGTCTGACGTCCGCGGCGATTCAAGGGGGCGGTGGCTGAAAAACGCCGGCATCCGCATGGCCGTCCTTGCATGCGTTTCCGCCGCGTTGCTGTTTTTGTTCCTCAGGTCGGCGTTCGTCAGCCTTCTCTCCGGAACGCTTGTCATGGTTTGCCAGACGCTCATGATGGAGCTTATCTTCGGCATGGTGATGCAGCGCAGGCAGGCGCGCTTTGCAAACGAGTGCGAGCGCAAGGCGTGCCACAGGAATTGGAACGTCGTGGCATGGTGCGCAGAGGCGCTTGCGTGCGCAGCCGTAGTCGCCGCCTTTGCGATCTGGGTGTGCGCGGGAAAGTGATGTCTTAACGAAAGGAGAACTAACATGGGATTCCTGTTTTTCAAGACCGGCAAGGAGAAGGAACGCGCCGAGCGGCGCGAAAAGCGCCATGCGCTGCGCAAGGCCGAGAGTGCCGTAGAAGAGGTCTCGGAGCGCATCAAGCGGATGGAGAAGGACGCAGAGGCCGAATGGGCGCGCGCCCGCGAAGCGGCCAAGGAGGGCAAGCAGGCGGCGGCGCAGCGCGCGCTGACGAGCTACCGCTCCGCGCAGGTGCTCATCACGAAGCTCGAGCAGAAAAAATGGGTGTTCAAGCAGGTGCTGATGAAGCTCGAGACCGCGGGAACCGACTCGGAGTTCGCCAAGGCGCTAGCCGCCGTGAACAAGGTTACGAACATAAACGTCGACATGGTGGAGGACGTTTTCGACGAGGCAGGAGACCTGCTCGCCGAGGCAGGCGACACGGACAAGTTCTGGGCTGGCATGTACGGCAAGGAGGTTGAGGGCTCCGAAGGCGCTCTCAAGGACCATGTTCCGTCCATGGAAGACCTCGAAAAGACCCTTCAGGAAGAAGTGGCCGGGAAGATTTCCGGCGGCATTACCCCGGAAAGCCTGGAAAAGGAACTCTAGGCTGGCTGAGAGGAGCGGGACATGCAGTCAATGACCGATAAAAAGCGCGAGTTCGAGACGGCCTGCGCGGCGGCTGTCAAGGCGAGGAACTTCACCGAGGCGGCAAAGGCAGCCTCCGGTGCGGCCGACTGCGCGGAGATACTCGCTTCGCGCACTACAGGTGCGATCTCCGAGGCCTATGCGCGGGAAGTCCGGTCGTGGCGCGACATCGCGAAGAAGCTGCAGGGGCGCAAGAACGGGACTGCGCCTGGCGAAAAGCCGACCAGCGGCGCTGCGGATGCTTCCGGAGGGGACGAGTGGCTTGTCGCCGAGAAGCCAAACATCACGTTTGACGACATCGCCGGCATGGAGGATGCCAAGCGTATCATAAACGAAATGGTGCTATACCCCATGCAGTCGCCGGAGAAGGCGCGTGCGCTTGGCCTCAATCCCGGCGGCGGCGTTCTGCTCTTCGGTCCGCCTGGAACGGGCAAGACCATGCTGGGCAAGGCGATAGCCGGTGCGCTCGACGCCCCGTTCTACTATGCGTCCGGCGCGGACTTGCGCTCGAAGTGGTACGGCGAGTCGGAACAGCGGCTTTCGCAGCTCATGAACGCCGCCAAGGCCCAGCCTGTGGCGGTTGTGTTCCTCGACGAAATCGAGTCGCTGCTCCCCAGACGCACAGAAGGCTCGCATGCCGCCGACAACCGCGTGGTCACGCAGTTCCTCTCCGATCTCGGGGGCTTCAAGGACTCGAAGAACCTGCTTCTCGTCCTGGGCGCTACAAACAAGCCGTGGGAAATCGACGAGGCCGTGTTCCGCACGGGGCGATTCGACGAGAAGGTGTACATCGGCCCGCCCGACCTTGCTGCGCGGGAGAAGATACTGGAGCTGAACGTCAGGGGGGCGCAACTTGCGCCAGACGTCGACCTCGCGAAGATCGCGGAAGGCATGGAAAACGCATCCGGATCGGACATGTCCGCCGTCGTTTCGGCCGCGAAGCGCGCTGCGCTTGCGCGCGCAATCCGCGACGACGCCGACCCTGTGGTGTCGCTTGCTGACTTCGAGGAGGCGCGTCGTCGTATACCGCTGAGCATCACGGAAGAGATACTGAAGCCATACAGGCGGTTCATGGAAGAACGCTTCTGACCGCCCATCCCGCACTAAGCTCCAAATCAAAATGGCCTCCAATACCATCGATAACGACAGGACCATGTCGGGAAGCGAGGGGACGCTTCTCGCGAATCGCTATCGCATTGTTCGACAGCTTGGGCAGGGTGGTATGGGGAGCGTGTGGCTCGCCGAGGACACGCAACTCGACAACAAGCTGTTCGCTATCAAGATGCTGCCGAGCATACTTGTCTCCAACAAGCGCGCATACGCCCAACTCAAGAGCGAAGCTCTTGTCGCGATGAAGCTTGTCCATCCGAACATAGTGCAGATCCGCGCATTCGAGGAGAACAACGGCAATCCGTTCCTGGTGATGGATTACATTGACGGGCAGACGCTCGACGATTATCTGGCGGAGAAGGGTAACGGGGAATGGGGAACGGGGAACGGTAGGGACGCGTCCACGACGCGTCCGCTTGGCGGTCTTCCCGAAGATGAAGTAGTCCGCATCTTGAAGCCTATTGCCTTGGCGCTTGACTATGCGCACAAGAAGGGCGTAGTGCATCGCGACGTCAAGCCCGGCAATGTGATGATCGCGAAGGACGGCGTTCCATTCATCCTCGACTTCGGTATATCGCGCGAGATGCAAGAGACGATGACCCGCGTTACGGGCAAGCTTTCTAGCGGAACATTGCTCTACATGAGCCCAGAGCAGCTGAACGGCGATGCGCCCAAGCCTGCCCAGGACGTTTATTCTTTTGCGGCGATGGCATATGAATGCATGTCTGGGCATCCTCCGTTCTATCGAGGTGCAATTGAAGACCAGATCAAGAACAAGCAACCAGAACCATTGATGGTTAATCAAAACGTGCCGCAATCAATTGCGCACGCCATTATGTTCGG
>Ga0310786_10003869_pt1 | contig 21317 bp, 20 predicted proteins | sample AusTroGonzalo_MG_FD_203881 | JGI IMG/M metagenome (GOLD analysis project Ga0310786, IMG submission 203881) | Bovine rumen microbial communities from tropical cattle in Woodstock, Queensland, Australia - Gonzalo_03 (v2) (version 2) | ecosystem: Host-associated > Mammals > Digestive system >...
ATATGTACCGTATAGTAGCCCGTCTTCGCGTACCTTATATATTAATGTCGCAACGGCCGACTCTTCGTGAGATGCTGTTGTCGTTTGCGGAGCAGGTGCAGCAGTTGCGTGACTTTGGGGCCAAGGATGTCATCCTGGATCCTGGCTTCGGCTTCGGCAAGACGTTGGAGCAGAATTACCAGATGATGGCTGAGTTGGAGAAACTTCAGGTGATGGATCTGCCCATACTGGTTGGCATCTCCCGCAAGTCGATGATCTATAAGAAGTTCGGGGTTACGCCCAACGAGGCCTTGAATGGGACGACTGCCCTCAACACTATTGCCCTGATGAAGGGAGCTGGCATCCTCCGTGTCCATGATGTCCGTGAGGCCGTGGAGTGCGTGAAGATCGTGAGTCAGTTAAATTGTAAATTGTAAATCGTCAAATTGTAAATTTATCAGGTGTTTTTCGAATTTGGCATAAAAGATATCATAGACATCCTGCTTGTCGCTCTGATGCTCTACTACATTTATCGGCTGATGCGTGAGTCGCGTTCGCTGAATGTGTTTATCGGCATCATGATGTTTATTGCCGTATGGATCTTTGTGTCGCAGATTTTGGAGATGCGCCTGCTGGGCACCATCATGGACAAACTGGTGTCGGTGGGTGTGATTGTGCTGATTGTCATCTTCCAGGAGGATATCCGTAAGTTCCTCTACAACCTCGGTGCCCACCAACGGGTCCGTGCCCTGAAGCGGTTCTTCTCAAAGACCCGCGATCGGCGTGAGGCCTCGATGGAGATGATGACGAAGATCATCCCTATCGTGATGGCATGCCATAATATGAGCAGGGCGAAGGTCGGGGCACTGATCGTCGTCGAGCGGAACACCCGACTTGATGATATCGTGGTGACGGGTTCGTTGATTGAGGCTAATATCAACCAGCAGCTGATAGAGAATATCTTCGTTAAGAATGCGCCACTGCACGATGGTGCGATGGTGGTTTCCAAGTTGCGTGTCAAGGCTGCGGGCTGTATCCTGCCTGTGAGTCATGACCTGAGCATCCCCAAGGAACTGGGCCTTCGTCATAGGGCTGCCTTAGGTATTTCTCAGGAGAGTGATGCCATTGCAGTGATTGTGTCGGAAGAGACGGGCGGTATCTCCGTTGCCGTCGGCGGACGTTTCCGTCTTAATATGTCATCGGAGGAACTGGAGAGTTTCCTGACCAATGAATGGGAATAATGTTTCACTATATAAAATTATAAAAAAACAAATTATGGATCTATTAAGTCAAATTGTAGCGCGTGCTAAGAGTAACAAGCAGCGCATCGTGCTCCCTGAAGCAGAAGAGGAGCGTACACTTTGTGCAGCCGACAAGGCTCTGGGTGATGACCTCGCAGACATCATCCTGATTGGTAATCCGGCTAAGGTAGAGGCTCTGGCCAAGGAAAAGGGACTGACCAATATCGGTAAGGCCACCCTCATCGACCCCGAGAACTATGACAAGAGCGAAGAACTGGCCGAGAAACTGGCTGAGATTCGCAAGTCGAAGGGTATGACCATTGAGGAAGCCCGCAAGCTGATCAAGAATCCGCTCTATCTGGGTTGTATGATCATCAAGACCGAAGGTGCTGACGGTCAGATCTCTGGTGCCCTCTCTACCACGGGCGACACCCTTCGTCCTGCCCTGCAGATCATCAAGTGCCAGCCAGGTATCACCTGCGTCAGTGGCGGTCTGCTGCTCATCTCTAAGGAGAAACAGTATGGTGAGGATGGTGTGCTTGTCGTTGCAGATGTCGCAGTGACCCCGATGCCCGACGCTAATCAGCTCTCACAGATTGCTGTCTGCACAGCTCAGATGGCTAAGGCTGTGGCAGGTTTTGAGGAGCCTCGCGTGGCAATGCTGAGTTTCTCGACGAAGGGTTCTGCCAAGCACGAGGTCTGTGATAAGGTGATTGAGGCTACCCGTCTGGCTAAGGAACTCGATCCGACACTGAAGATCGACGGTGAGTTGCAGGCTGATGCCGCCCTCGTTCCCTCTGTAGGTGCCAAGAAGGCTCCCGGCTCTGACATTGCAGGTAAGGCTAACGTGCTTGTATTCCCGAACCTTGAAGTCGGAAATATCGGCTATAAGATGGTTCAGCGCCTCGGCGATGCCATCGCCATCGGCCCTGTCCTCCAGGGTATCGCCCGTCCCGTCAACGACCTCTCTCGTGGCTGCTCTGTCGATGACATCTATTACATGATTGCCATCACTTCCTGCCAGGCCATGGACGCTAAGAAATAATGGATAATTGACAATTGATAATTGATAATTAAATCATGAAGATATTAGTATTAAACTGTGGTTCGTCGTCGATAAAGTACGCCCTGTACAACATGGACGACAAGAGCGTGATGACCAGTGGTGGTGCTGAGCGCGTGGGCTTGGATGGCGCTTTTGTAAAGGTGAAACTGGCCAATGGCGAGAAGCGCCAGATCATGCACGACATACCCGAGCATACCGAGGGTGTGAAGTTCATCTTCTCTTTGTTGACAGATCCTGAGATTGGTGTGATCAAGAGCCTCGACGAGATTGACGCCGTAGGTCATCGCATGGTGCATGGTGGTGAGAAATTCAATAAGAGTGTCATCCTCACCGACGAGGTGCTGAAGACCTTTGAGGAGTGCTCAGAACTGGCTCCTCTGCACAACCCCGCCAACTTGAAGGGTGTGAACGCTGTGAAGGAACTGATGCCTGGTCTGCCGCAGGTGGGCGTGTTCGACACCGCCTTCCATCAGACCATGCCTCCCAAGGCTTATATGTACGCTATCCCCTATGAGCTCTACGAGAAGTACGGCATCCGTCGCTACGGCTTCCACGGCACCAGCCACCGTTATGTATCAGCCCGTGCCTGTGAGTTCTTGGGCATTCCTGCCGAGGGTACGAAGATGGTGACCTGCCACGTGGGTAACGGTGGTTCGATTGCAGCCGTGGTTGATGGCAAGTGCATCGACACCTCAATGGGTCTCACTCCGTTGGAGGGTCTTGTCATGGGTACCCGTGCCGGAGACATCGACGGTGGTGCTGTGACGTTCATTGAGAAAAAACTCGGCCTCGATGCCGACGGCATGTCTAACCTGCTCAATAAGAAGAGCGGTGTGGCAGGTCTCACAGGTGGCTCCAGCGATATGCGCGACGTGGAGAGTGCTGCCAAGAGTGGCGATCCCCGTGCCAAGCTGGCACAGGACATGTATTTCTATCGTATCAAGAAGTACATCGGTGCCTATGCTGCTGCGATGGGTGGCCTCGATGTGGTGGTCTTCACCGCTGGTGTCGGCGAGAATCAGGTCAGCATGCGTTCCGAGGTCTGCAAGGATATGGAGTTCCTCGGCATCAAGTTCGACGAGGAGAAGAACAAGGTGCGCGGCGAGGAGACCATCATCTCTGCCGATGACTCAAAGGTGAAGGTGGTTGTCATCCCCACCGACGAGGAGCTGATGATCGCTACCGATACGATGAACCTGCTGAAATAGTTTATAGTTTACAGTTTAAAGTATATGGTTTAGGGAAATCCCGCAACACAATTCGGGATTTCCCTTTGTTGTTTCGGTTTTTCTTCGTATCTTTGCAACGTGAAACAGAAAATGTCTAATTAAATAAAGGAAAGGGTAAAAATATGAAGAAGATTTACACATTATTTGCAATGGTCATGATGGCCTTGGCATTTACATCCTGTGAGGATGAGGCTATCGCCTACGACCTCGAGGGCACATGGAGGGGCGAGATGAGAATCGCTTCCAGTTACAATGGCAGGGTTTATCAAACAACCTATACGGAAATAACATTCGACAAGAACCCGTATGAATATGCAAGTGGCACGGGTACTTGGGTGGATTATTATGATGACTATGGATGGGAGACCGACTATGTGGCTAATCACATTACCTGGGAGGTGAGCAACCGCGTCATCAGAATATGGTTCAGAAATGAGCGTACCTATATGGAGATCCGTGATTACTCGTTGAGTGATACCCGCTTCGAGGGTACCATCTATGAGGATGGCCATTATGTAGATTTCTGGATGACCAAGATTGCTCGGCCTTACAAGTACAGTAGCTATCGTTGGGACTATTACGATTACGACTACTATTGGGCACGCACCCGTGCTGAAGGTGGTGACACAGCAGAAGTCAGGGATATGCCAATACGCTTCCTGAATCCGGAACAGAAATAAATAAAAATCCGCTCAAACGAGCGGATTTTTTATTTGTTTCCATGTCTGATAGCCTGATGACGCTGAAAGTCGTATAGTGTCAGGCGGCGCAGATGGTAGTAAGCCAACCAGTAGTTCTGTAACGAGGCTATCTGGTTCTGGCGGGCGGTCTGCCAATGGCTTTGTGCCAGAGAAAGGTCATAGGCATTGGCCTGGGCACGGATGAAGCGCTGGAGCGTCTGGGCGTAGGCATCCTCGGCAATGGTGAGTGCCTGACGTGAGGTCTCCACAATGGCCTGCCGCTCGTTGAAATCGCTGACAGTCAGCGCCACGTCTAACTCTGTGTCACGGGCGGTCTCCTGTTCGGCACGCTCTGCGGCTTCTACGGTGCTACGGGCAGCCAGATAGGCATTCTTGCGCTTGCCCCAGTCTTTCAGCGGTACAGAGAGTGTCACCGTCGCCATGTCCTGAGAGAGCAGGTGGCTATAGGCCTCGCTGAAACGTTCGGCAACCTGGTTAAGACCTATCGATGCATTGAGACTCAGACTAAGGTTCTTTTCCACCCGAGCCTTCTCGGCATTGCGACGGGCCTCGGTTGTAGCCTGCCGGCTCTCCAAATATTGCGGATTGTTCTCACGTGCATATTGGATGGCCTCCGCCGCATCTACGCGTAAGTTCTGCACCACGGTGGGAATGACTAATTCAATATCAGTGGAGCGGTCCATACAGAGATAGACAGCCAACTCCTGAACTGCACGCTGTCGGGCGATGCGGGCATTGGCGAGGGTGGTGCGGGCATTGGTCTTTTCCAGTTCGAGGATGCTCAGTTCTGCCTTGGGGATGCTGGCAATCTTATACCGTCGCTCGGCGATGGCATAGATGGTGTCGCATGAGGCCAGATATTCCTCGGCCATACGCAGTTGGTCTTGGGCGAGGGCGAGGGCAAAGAATTTCTCCACGGCCAGTTCCGAGGAGGTCTCGATGCCGTATGCCAGTTCCTTCTCAGCCAGTTCAAGTTTCAGCGGTTCAATCTGCCGATCCCATTTTAGGGGATTATAGAAGAGCAGATCCTGCTTATATCCGACGGCGATGGGGATGGTCATAAACTGAGTCTGGTTCTGGTCGCCGAACGTACGGAGGTAGCCGAGTTGAGTAGAGCCATAGAAGTATCCGCCCCATCTTTCCATCATCTGTGTGGCGCTGATGCCAGCCTGTGAATAGAACATACGCTGCTGACGATAGACGTCGATATCCTCTGTGGAGAGGTAACGCTGCGTCATATAGCGTTCGTATGTTACAGGGGTTGATTCTAACATAAACTGGGGCTTACGACTTGCCTGCCATGACAGATACTGGTAGCGCGAGGCATCAAAGACACTCTGGTATCTCTGCGCCGAGAGTGAACTGTCTGTGGCAAGGCGCACCGTCCGGTTAAGATCGAGCGTTACGCGCTGCTGCGATTGTGCAATTGACAATTGACAATTGACAATTGACAATTGGGCTACCGCCAGCAAAGAATATAATCGTTTACTCATCATAATTGTCAATTATCAATTGTCAATTATTGATTGTAAAACCACTTCCACGTTCATGCCGTCAAAGAGGTTTGACGCTGCGCCGAGGCGGGCTCGGAGGGTGATGGCACCCTGCTCGTCGACGACGGGATTGATCTCACTGACAGTTGCGGTGTAGTGTTGTGTCGGATCTGCTACAGGAATGACGTTGACCGTTGTTCCTATCTTATAGCGACAGAGGTCGGCCTCCATCACGCGGAACTCCACTGTCATGTCTCCAGAGCCGATGACGCGGCAGACGGTCTGACCAGCCTGTGCCAGTTGGTGCGCCTGTATGCTCAGGTTTGCTACGACACCGTCGAAGGGTGCGGTGAGCACACCGCTGTGAAGCTCATGCTGGGCAGCGGCCAGTTGTGTCCGTGCTGTGGCAAGCTGACTCTTGGCCAAGGCATAGCCAGACTTGACGTCGGCATTGTGCATCACATTCTGTGGCACTGTGGTGGCTTTGTCTGGATCGTAGCCTTGGGCGATGATCACGTCCTGCATCTGCAGACGGGCCTGCTCTATTTGCAACTGTGCCTGTTCAATGGCACGTTTCTGCTGTTCGATGGCGTTGCGCAGCTTGAAGGCATCGAGTTGGGCCAGGACCTGTCCTCTGTGTACGTGTTGACCGTTCTTGACCAGCACCCGTTCGATGGGCAGTGCCGCCTCAAACGATAAGTCGGCGTAGCGTGCTGCCACCACCTTGCCCATCGTCCTTACTGCACCGAGCAGGATAGCCGTACTGTCGGAGGAGGGTAAGCTTACGGCAGTCGAGTCGCTCCCTGCTGCCTGTACCGAATCGTTTGCCGGGGCGTCCTTTCCGGTCTGTCCCCCACCGCAGCCTGTCATGACGGCTGCTGCTATGAATATCAGAATGGTCTTTCTCATATTGTCATTCATCAAGTTGTTTCTAATATTTTCAGGCACAACAGCGTCAGGTCGTCGTTAGGCGTAGCACCATCGCGGTGTGCTTCAACAGCTTCCTTGAGCATGTCGATGATTCCCTCGGAGGTGAGTGAACTGGTGTCGGCCATCAGTTCCAACAGTCGCTTGTTGCCAAACATCTGCTTCTCCTGGTTCTCGGCCTCGTTGAGTCCGTCGGTGTATATCAGTAACTGCTTGCCTCGGATGTCGTCAATGCTTTCCCCATAGAAAGGATCGTCTTCCCAGAGTCCGAGGGGCTGGTTGTCATATTCGAACTTGATGAACTGGCCGTCGAGGATGGGAGGATTGTGTCCGCAGTTACAGAACTCGAGGTGTCCGGTACGCAGGTCGGCCATACCGATGAACATCGTGACGAACATACCTCGGTCGTTGTCCTTGGCGAGGAAGTTGTTGATCTGTGTGGCAATCTCCACGGGCGGGTGTCCCTGCTGGGCGATGATACGGAACAGGTTACGGGTGACAGCCATGAAGAGCGAAGCGGGGATACCCTTGCCCGACACGTCGCCCAGACAGAAGTAGAGCTGGTCATCCTGCGCAAAGAAGTCATAAAGGTCGCCGCCCACCTCCTTGGCCGGTGTCATCGAGGCATAGAGGTCGATGTCCTTACGGTTGGGGAATGGCGGGAAGATTCTGGGCACCATGCCCATCTGTATGTCACTGGCCACCTTCAACTCACTCTCGATGGCTGCCTTCGAGGCAGTCGTCTGTTGTAGGATGTCGATATAGTTGACCAGGAAGAACTGCATGTTGCTGAACGTGTTGGTGAGCTGACCGATTTCGTCGGCACGTGTCGTCTCGGGGATAGTCTCGTCGAACTGACCTGAGGCGATGTTCTCGGCTTGCAGGGCGAGTTGCTTCAGGGGTTTAAGCTCACGGCCGATGATGCGGCTGAAGATCAACAGCATCAGCAGCAGTCCGGCGAGGACGATGCCACCGACAACCCGCTGCAGGCGGTTGAAGCCGCTGAAGATGTCGCTCTCAGGACAGACAATGGCCACGCTCCAGCCCGTTGTGCCGAGAGGCTTGAAGAAGACATAGCTGTCTTCACCGTCGATATTGAGTTGGCGCATACCCTCTTCGCCCCTCTGCATGGCATTGCCGAGGGCGGTCAGTGCCGTGTCGGGCTTCTCAAGCGTTTCGGTATAGATGGTCTGGTAGAACAGCTTCGTGGTGTCGGGATGTACGAAGAAGGTACCGCCCTCACCGATCATGATACTGTAGGAGTTGGGGTAGGGCTTCACGTTGGAGATGGTCTTCGAGAGCCATTTCAGCGAGAGGTCCACGGAGATGGTACCCACATACTGCCCGTCCTTGTCCTTCAACGGCTTACAGTAGGAGGCAATCATCTCGGGAGAGTAGATGTCATCAGGGTTGTAGTCCATGAACGGCTCCGTCCACTTCGGACGGTCGAGCAGTTTACAGAGCTGATACCAGTCCATGTAGAAGTACTCATAGTGTTCGTTGCCCTCCTGTGTGGTCAGTATGTTACCGTTGTCGTTATAGGAGAATGCTGAGAAATAGCGTCCGCGTGACTTGAAGTAATAGGGTTCGAAGGCGATGGAACAGCCGTTCAGGTCTGGGTTATTCTGCAGGATGCGGCGCGAATAGACGAACATAGAGTCGGGGGCGTCCAGATGGCGTGTGATCAGCCAGTCTGTATTGTTGGCCGCCACTTCCACACGTTCCAGGATGCCGTCCACGCGCAGAGCTGTATTATCCAAGATTTGCGTGGCGCGATTGATGGCCTCCTGACGGATAGCCTTACGCGATTCGGAGAACATGAAGCCGAGAGCACCCATAAGGATGATGGCGGCAATGAGCACAATCCACAGACTGAGTCTTGTGGAAAGCGATTGTCGAAGATAAGTTATGGGATTCTTCATAGGGTTATTTCTCTGTTAGTTGTTCGTAAGTAACTTCATGATCCAGCATCTGGTTCTCCATCATCAGGCGGCAGGCCAGACTCACCATGTCAGGACGCAGACGGAACTCACGCTTCTTCGACTCGCGGTCTATCTGTAGGCGCAGCACTTCTTGCAGCATCAGCTTCTGGAGAATGCGGTTCGTAGCGATATGGTTCTTTTGCACGTAATCCATCACAATATCCAGCGTCTCGTCGGGATGTGCTGCCGCCCACTCCCAACCTTTCCGGCTGGCCTGGGCAAACCGACGGGCCTGTTCCTTGTGCGTCTCGTAGTAGTCGCGGCGCATATAGACACCATCCTCCTGTACGTTGTAGCCGTGGTCGCAGAAGCGGTAGACGTTCTCCTCCGTGAAGGGGATGCCTGTCTGCACCAACTGGTAATACTCGTTGTAGCTCATGGCGAGTGTCGCGTCGATGGCTCCTGCCACGAATAGGTTCAGGTTCGAGGCAAAGCGTATCCATTCATAATTCAGGTGCTCCTTGATGCTCATGCAGATGGCCAACTGGCCGAAGCCTGCACTCCAGATACCCACACGGGCACCCTTCTGTTTCAACGGATCCATGCCTCGCCGTGACACGATGACCATGGCGTTGTTCATCGATGTCTGGAGGATATTCACCATGGGAATGCCATTGTCTATGATCTCCATAGCCTGACAGAGTTGCAATGTCGTGGCCTGGCTCTCGTTGTTACGGATGCGGTTCATGGCCGGCTGCGTCAGTGAGGGATGTATGATATCCACGTCAAGACCAGCCTCCTTATAGAAGCCTTTTTCCTGAGCTACATAGTAGCCCGCAAACTGCGCCTGTGCCGTCCACTGGGGCGTGAAGACGAACCGCTCTTGAGCCTTTGCCGCCGTGACGGAGAGCATCATGGCGGCCATCATGGTCAGTTGTAGCAATCTGTTTCCTCTCATATTTTTATATATTAAAGCTGTCTGATACTCATTTCGTAGAAGAGTCCCTTGTTCTCCATCAGTTCCTCGAAGGTACCTTCCTCTGCGATCTTTCCCTTGTCGAGCACGATGATGCGGTCGCAATGGCGGATGGTCGAGAGACGATGTGCGATGACCACACGGGTACACATCAGCTGGTCGAGGTTGTCGGAGACTGCCTTCTGGCTGATATTATCGAGTGCGCTGGTGGCCTCGTCGAAGAAGATGATTTCAGGATTCGAGATCAGGGCACGGGCGATGAGGATGCGTTGCTTCTGTCCACCGCTGAATCCGCCGCCACCCTCGGAAACCACGGTATGCAGTCCCATCGGCATACGGCGTACGTCCTCATCAAGACAGGCCATACGCAGGGCCTCCCAGGCATCGTCGTGGGTGGCCCAGGGGGCCGTGATGGTGATGTTATGGAACAGGTCGCCGGTAAACAGGCTTCCGCTCTGCAGACAGCAGCCTATCTTACGGCGCAGCGAGGCCTTATCGACCTTTGCCAAGTCATAGTTGTCATAATAGATACCGCCAGTGAGGGGCTGTTCGAAGCCGAGCATCAGACGCATAAGGGTGGACTTGCCGCAGCCCGACTTGCCCACGATGCCGACATACTCGCCCGGTTCAATCTTCAGGGAGAGGTCATCAAGGATCAGCGGCCCGTCTTCCTGATAGCGGAAGGACACACCAGAAACCTCAATGCCGCCGAAGAGATCCTCCACCTGTGGAGCCTTGTCTTCCATTTCGGGAACAGCCTCCAGAATGGGCTTGATTGAATTCAGAAGGGGTGGTATCTTTGCCACCTCAGGTATCACGGTGTTCAACTGTACGATAGAGGCGGTAATCATACCGAAGGCTGAACTGAAGGCGATATAGTCGGAAGTGCTGACGCCGTTAGCCATCGTGCTCCAGAAGATAAGCATCGTTCCGCCGAAGCCGAAGAAGGCTGTCAACGCCGGATAGAGACGACCTGAGAAGGACGGGTTGTAGATGTAACGGGCACTCTCGCTATAGTGGTCGAGCCAGCGGGTGAAGGCACGGTTCTCAGAACCCGTCAACTTCAGCTTTTGAATACCGGCAAAGAGGTTATACTCCAATCCACTCAGTTTGGCTGAGCCCTCCGTAAATTTCTGTTGCACGTACATGGTGCGGCGGAAGTTCAGTACCAGCACCACGGCTTGTGCCAGAATGATGGCCAGCGCAGGCCACAGCAGCTTACCACCGTAGATATAAACCTGCACGAGGTAGATGATGTTGAGTGCTGCCGAAAGCAGGGCGCCTATGATGGTCTCGTTAACAAGTGAACACAGTGTTGAGACGTTGGTCACCTTCGCCGACAATTCACCGCTGGAGTTCTTCGAGAAGAATGTGGGACTCAACAAGAACAAACGTGCCATGATCGAATTCTGTACATGCAGTTCAATGATGTGCTGGACACGGATGATATAGAGGTTCCGGGTGAGCGTCAGCAGCAGGGTGCCGACGGTGGCACCGATCAGCAGACCGGTGATGGGCAGCAGGTCGGAGGCATCGCCTGTGGGGATAACAGTGTCGAAGATGAGCTTGTTGGCCATCGGGGTGAACATACCGAGCAGTACGACAACGAGTGCGCAGACGACAAGCAGCAGGGCATTGGGGCCTGATACGACCTTCCACGTGAAGCGAATGAGGTCTTTCAGTCGTAGTGGCCTCAGGGGCAGGGCCTTGGTGAAGTTAATGGCCATAGGCTTCAGCTCCTCAGCCATCTCACGGAATCCCACCTTTCGGATGGTTCCGTCCTGTTCGCGGTACTGATAGCCCATGCCGGTGCGTGTCGGGGTGAGTGCCACAAGGCGTCCGTCCTTGGCATAGCCCAGAAGGGGCCCGACACACTCGCGCCACCATTTGCCCGTCAGACGGATATCGCGCATCATGATGCCCCGGGGACGGAGTATGCCAGTCAACTGCTCCTCGGGCGTGAGCATCTCATCGTCTTCCAGCTCATAGTCGTTGATGCCGAGGGCTTCGAGAACCTGGCGAAGCGCACTCTCATCATTCTGAGGTACCACGCGCTTTTTCCCCTGAAGACCAAGTCGTCTGGTGGTCTTCTCGTTCACCTCAGCTATCGCAGCCTGTTCTGCCGCCCGGCGTTTGTTGATTTGGTTTATATATACTGCCATCGCAACTCACTTTTCACTTTTCACTTCTCACTTTTCACTCGCTCTTCATCAGATCCCTGTACATACCCTCTTGGTTGATGAGTTCCTCGTGTCTGCCACGCTGGAGGATCTTTCCCTGGTCCATGACGATGATCTCGTCACAGTCACGGATGGTCGAGAGACGGTGGGCGACGATGATCTGTGTCGGTCCCATGCGACGGATACGCTTCATCACCTCGTCTTCAGTCTTGGGGTCAAGGGCGCTGGTGGCCTCGTCCATAATGAGGATGGCCGGCTCCTTTGCAAGGGCTGTCGCCATTTCTATACGTTGCCGCTGGCCGCCGCTGAAGTTCTGGCCTCCCTTGACGATCTTGGTGGAGAAGCCCTCAGGACGGCTGACGATGTCGGCGCGGATCTGGGCATCATTGCAGGCCATCATCATGGTGAAGTCCTCGATGGAGGGATCCCACATGCGGATGTTCTGTGCCACAGTGTCGTCGAAGAGCACCACGTTCTGGTCGATGACAGCGACAGAGTTTGTCAGTTCCTCGTTGGAGATGGTCTCGATGGGCCTGTCGTCGAACAGCACCTCACCGCTCCACGGCTTATAGAGTCCGCTGATGAGCTTGGCGAGGGTACTCTTTCCGCAACCCGACGAGCCCACGAAAGCGACGCTGTGACCAGGCTCGATGCGCAGGTTGAAGTTCTCGATAAGCGGCGGTTGCAGGGGGGAGTAGCCGAAGGTCACGTTTCTCAGTTCCAGGAGTCCGCCGAGCTTACCCTCTGCCACCTCACCCTTCGTGTCGCGGTGGTCCTCAGGATATTTCATCACGTCCTCCACGCGCTCCATCTGACTGCGCATCTCTACGATGGTCTGCGAGGCGTTCACCACCTCGTTCACTGGTGCCAGGAAAGAAGCCATAAAGCCTTGGAAGGCCATGAGCATACCGATGGTCAGATCTCCTTTCAGGATCAGGTAGGCACCGAGCACGAGCACCGCCATGTTGACGAGACCGTTGGCCAGCACGGGTAATAGCGCCATCCGTGTCTGTTGCTCGTCGGCGTTGCCGTTCACGTTGAACTTATGGGCCCACAGACCGCTCCAGAATTTGAAGAAGCCCGTCTCGGCGCCGGCAGCCTTGATGCTCTCCATATTGTCGATGCAGGAAATGGTTGCGGAGAAATATTGTCCTTCGCTCTGTTGCATCGAGCGGATGAGGTTGATGCGCTGCTTGGAGAAATACTTTACCATGCCGAGGTTTATGGCTGCCGCCACTATGCCGATGAAGGTCAGTATGAACGAATAGGAGAACATCAGCACGAGGTAAAGCACCAATAGTCCGATGTTGATGACCTGCGGCGCGAGCACATTGACCAATGAGTGGGTGATGGTCTGGTTCAGGTGCATACGCTGTTGCAGGTCGCCGACGTTACGCATGGCGAAGAACGACATGGGCAGCCGCAACAGGTGGTGCAGGTATTCCTTGTTTCCCTTGAGGGCCAGGGCACCTGCCACGCGCTTGGCATAGCGGTTCTGCAGGAGTACCACGAAGAACTGGTACACGGCCAGTGCCCCCATGCCGACGAAGAAGTAGGGTGCCCAGTCGCCATTCTTTCCCGACAGGATCTCATCGAGGAAGATACGGGTGAACAGGGGGGTGATCAGAGCCACGAAGGCAGCCATCAATGCAAAGGTGAAGGTGAGCCAGAAGGCCTCGCCCGCACCCATCAGGTTTTTCTTGATATAGGAGACGATACTTGTCTGCTGACCGCCTTTCTCAAACTGTGCTGTAGGCTGGAAAGTCAGGCAAACGCCTGTGAAATGCTTACGGAACTCTTCCATCGGCCACTTCACGGGGCCTGCGCCCGGGTCGTTCAGACAGGCACGGCCTTTGCGGTCATAACCCCTGAACACCACAAAGTGCTCGAAGTTCCAATGGATGATGGCGGGTTGCTTGCCTTCGAGACTCTCAGGTGACGTACGATAGCCCTTGGCTTCCAGTCCGTAGTTGCGGGCCGCTCTCAGGATGCTCTTCGCACTGGAGCCGTCGCGGCTGACGCCACAGGCGACGCGCACCTCCTCCAATGGCAACCACTTGCCGTAATGAGCCAGAATCATCGTCAACGAGGCGGCACCACATTCCACCGACTCCATCTGCATCACCATCGGCACTTTCGCAACCTTCGATTTGCTCATACGTATGTGGTCTTAGATATTAATTTCCTATCATGCTCTCCGCCGTATTCTCGACAGCGCCGATCAGGACGCGCCAGACGGGTTTCTTCTGGGTGATTACCTGAATGTTGCAGAGCATACCGTTGTTGATCTTTACATGCTGGCTTTTCTCGCGGCTCCATACCAAGGCACCGTCTTTCTCGTCGAGGGTGACGCGCACCTCATACATCGCCTGACCGTCGGGGATGAATGCGGCCAGCGGGTCGAGCTTCAAACGGCTGATGATTTCCTGCCTTGTGGTGGGGTAGTTCTCGATGCCAACGACCTTTCCGAAGGCATAGCCCCAGTTCTCGCGCTGCATGTTGGCTGGCGTCGTCTGTACCTGCTGCCCCACCTTCAGCTTGCGCAGGTCGTTATAGGTCACGTAGCAGAGCATCTCCCTGCCGGCCATCTGCTGAGTCTGTGGAAGGAGCCAGGCAACGGGGTCGCCGGCCTTGAACTGTGTGCCGATGGGAAGCGTTGAGATGACCACTCCGTCACGCGGGGCTGTGACTGTCGAGATGGAGAGGGAATTGCGGATCTCCACGATACCCGTACCATAGACCACGTCATTGCCGTGGTTGATCAGACTGCGGCTCACCACTCCGTCATACGGCACGTTGATAGGCGTGGCTTCGCTGAAGGGGAAGACCACGCCCTGTGCTGTTACCTTGTAATTGATAGTGCCGAAGATGCACCAATAGGCCACTACGATCATCATCGTCACCATTGCTCCGAGCACAAGCCGGAGCTTAGGCGATGCCACGCGGGCCATCTCCTCAGCCTCATTATGTTCGTCGAGCGCCTCTAAGGCCTCTTGGTTGAATATCTCTGCCATCGCATCTCACTTTCTCACCTTCTCAATCTCTTTCCACGGTGATGTGCCGGGTGAAGCCTGTCATCTTCAGGATATCGAAGATGTCATCGTTGACGTGGGTGAGTTTCATCTGACCGCCCAAGCTGCGTACGACGGTACGCATCGTCGACTGTAGGATGCGCAGACCGGAACTGGCCATATAGTTCAGTTCTGAACAGTCTAATTCCAAATCCACGCCCTTCTCAAGTGCGGGCTGGATGTCGTTCTCAAACTGTCCGGCATTCAACGTGTCAATACGCTGACCGGTCTTAATGATGGTCTTGCCACCCTCTTTAATAATCTGTGTCATAATATCAATTAATGTTCAATGTTCAATCGTCAATGTTCAATGTTCAATGATCAAATTTTCTTCTTCAACGTCAATTGGTTCGTCTCGCCGAAACGCTGGTAACTCACCTCGTTCATGATGTTCTTGACAATCAGGATGCCCATGCCACCCTGCTCGCGGTCCATCGGGTTCGATTCCGTATCGGCATCCTCCTTTGCAGTGGGGTCGAAGGGCTTGCCAGAGTCAGAGAGCACGAAGGTCAGTTCTTGACCGTCGATCTCGGCTGTCAGAGTGATGTCGGCAGAGGTGCCTTTGGGATAGGCATAGAAGATGACGTTGGCCACCATCTCCTCCATGACCAGTTGCAGTTTCATCATCGTCCGCATATCAACGCCCGCCTCTTCGGCGACGGCCTCGATAAAATCGGTGACTTTCGTCAGTTCTTGTTCTTCGTTCTTGATTGTCAGTTCTCGTTTCATATTCTTTCTGTATAGGTTCTTATGTACACGGCGGGCAGAGGTCACTTTTTACCGCTCATCGTATGGTACAAATGTTGTTTTACCATTTCCGATAGACTACCGCCACTTACGCTGTCGAGTTCTTGCTCATTGAGTTCAAACTCCTTTTTGTTGATTTCTTCTGATTTCATAATTATTAACCTTTTGCGTGCAAAGATAAGCCTTTTTTCTGAAACCGCCAAATAATCTGGCTGTTTTTTACATAATGACTGATAAAAACAACTTTCCCCACCTCGCAGGGTGGGGAAAGTGAGTGACAGGATTAAGCCGCACCTTCAACTTTTCTATTCATTTCTAAGGGCCGACCACCTGCTGCACCTTCCAACTCTTCCTCAGTGAGCTCCTGCTCCACCTTCTTTACATCTTCTTCTTTCATAATGCTTATAATTTTAAATAGGTTTATTATTGTGGACAGGGTTACGCCTGTCCGTGATAGTTATTCAAGTTAAGTTCGTCTGCGCTCGCGCCTGCTACCGCCTGTCACCTCGTCAAGCTCGTCGTTCAGCTCATCGTTCTCGTCCTGCAACTTGTTGATCTCGTCCTTCAACTTCAGGTTCTCACGTATGAAAGAGGAGAAATTGGTCATCAGCTCCTGGTTGCGCCAGTGATAATAGAACAATACGATGACCAGTGCGATGACGGCCAGTGCTACGACTGTCGAGACGATGATGGCTATGATGACTGTTGTATCCATTTTGCTTGTCGGTTTTGTTGCCGGTTTTTGTTTCTGGGTGCAAAATTAATGGGTATTTCTGAAAAGCTTGTCAACTTTCCGCAACTCTTTGTCAATTTCCCGCAAAACTTTGTAAACGCCTTGTCAATTATCCGCAAAAGCAACAAAAATTGCCCATTTCATCGGGGATTCTGCTATTGCTTTCTGGCGGCGCGGCGGAATTCTGAAGGCGTCATTTTAAAGCGTTCGCGGAATTTATCGTTGAAACTGGTGCGGTTGGCGAAGCCGCTCATCTCGGCAATGAGGGCTATGGGCTCGTCGGTTTCAGAGAGCAGACGGGCGGCATGGTCCACGCGGTAGCTGTTGATGAAGGCGTTGGTGCTGTGACAGTTGGAGCAGGCACGGATGGCCTCGTCGATATATCGGTGATTGGTGCCGAGGAGGTTAGCAAGTGTGTCACGGTTTAGCTCGGCATCCGTGTAAGGTTGTTGCTTGCTCATCAGTTCTGAGAGTCGAAGGAAGAGCTGTTGGGCTGAAGAACGCTGCATGACAGTCCTCACAGTCCGCTTGGCATTGTGTACCTCATGGCGCTGCTCGCGGAGAATCAGGTTATAGATCTCGCGGTTCCTTTCGAGCAGCCGATGGTAGGCGATGGCCAGTCGCCAGAGGGCGACTGAGGCGGCCAGCATGATGATGACAAGCGAGAGCGTGAGAACGTGGAAGACAGCACCCATTATTCACTATTCACTTTTCACTATTCACTTTTCACTTCTCACTTCAAAGTCCAGAATCTCCTCTTCTGTCGACAGGTTATAGTCACCGGGGATGGTGTTCTTCAGTGCTGCTGCGGCGAGCGAATAGTTCAGCTGCTTCTGGCGGTTGTCGGGGAAGATGCGGATGGCGTGCAGCCAGGCTCCCATGAAGGCATCGCCCACACCCACGGGATCCACCACGTCGGGGATGTCGATGATCGGTGCCTGGAGCAGTTTGCCCTCCGTCCAGAGCAGACCCGTCAGTGTGTGGTGTTTCGACGACACGATATTCCTCATGCCCATCATCCAGTGCTTCAGTCGCGGATACTGGGCGTGCAGCTCGTCGAACCAGTCGCCGTACTCTTTCATCTGCATCACGAAGTTCGAGTCGGTGGCCGTGAAGGGTGGCTGCGGGTGCTGGCTGAGCCATTCGAACTCGATGGCATCACCGAACATCATGTCGCAGCGGGAGAGCATCCGGCTCAGCGTCTCGCGGGGAGTGGCCCCCTCATATTTCCACAGGTTCTTGCGGTAGTTGATGTCGAAGCAGACGGTCACGCCCAGCTCGTCGGCAATGTCGAGTGCCTCGAAGGTAGCGTCGGCAGCCTGCTGCGAGATGGCGGCCGTGATGCCCGACACGCAGAAGTAGGCACAGTCCTGCAGGATCTCCCGCCAGGGAATCATGCCCGGCTTCAGGTCGAAGTAGGCCGAGTTGCCGCGGTCGTAGATCACCTTGGCGGCCCTCATGCCTGCGGGCGGCTCGAAATAGTAGGTGCCGATGCGCTGTCCGCCGTAGAGGATATGGCGGGTGTCCACACCCAGCTGTGCCAGGTTCATCGCGCCGGCGTGGCCCACAGGGGTGTCCGGCAGACGGGTGATGTAGGTCACGTCCTCGCCCTGGGAGGCGAGCGAGACGGCCACGTTGGCCTCGCTGCCACCATATTTGCAGGTAAACATATCGCCCTGCGTCAGTCTCAGGTGACCGGGCTTTGAGAATCGGAGCAGCAACTCTCCGAAGGTTACGATCTTTTGTCTGTCCATACTTGTTTTTGTGATATCACGCTGCAAAAATACAACATTATTTTGAATTCTTTTGCACTTTCGGGAAAAAAATGTATCTTTGTGGCCAAAAAGCGATATCTATCGTATGAAAGCCTCCTGAACGTCTCGTCGGCTATGACATATTCATTTAAATAATTATAGCAATGAACAAAACGTTGAAATATTGGATGCTCTTGGTGGTGGTACTGATTTTTGTATCGTGTACCGACAACAATGACTATCCTGCCCATACAGCGTACGCTACGCTCGAAGAAGCGCTGGCCAGTAATGACCTCTTCTCGGCCATCAAGGAAAATCCTGATTCGACTGCGATGAAGAAGAAGGAAAAAGGCAAGTTGACTTACCTATCGCAATACAGCATGTTCTTTCGTCAGGCAGTGAACCACAACCAGCCTGACGGCGACACTTTCCAGCAAAGGGTGTGCATCCTGTTCCGAGGCTTTGACCACCCTACTGTTCTGGTCACTGAGGGCTATTTGTGGAGGCGTTTCGGCGATGCGGAAGACATAGGAATGAACCTGAATGCCAATATGGTGCACGTGGAGCACCGCAACTTCGGCAAGTCTTACACTCAGGATCAAGGGAAGTGGGAGTATGAAACGGGTGCCCAGGCATCGGCCGACCTCCATGCCGTCTATCAGGCGCTGAAGCCCATCTTCAAGGGCAAATGGATGAGCTCAGGCACCAGTAAGAACGGTGAGACCTCTATGGATTACGCCTATTATTATCCGAACGATATGGATCTGGCCGCTGCTTTCTGTTCGCCTTTCATCGTCAGTCTCGACGACAAGTGCTTCGGTGAATATCTTTTTAATGAGGCAAGTACAGAGGAGGTGCGCGACCTGATGAAAAAGAGTATCCGCTCGGCATTGGAGAATGGCGAAGAGGGACTCTACCAACAGGTCTGCAAGCTGTTTGAGCAGAATGACAAGCCGATGCCATCGTTTACGGAATATGTATTTAATATCTTCGACAGCTTCTTCACGTTGTTCCAGTACACGCTCCCAAGCAAGGTCATGAGCGACGTGGCGTTGACGTGGTACCAGCATCAGGAAGGGGATGAAGCCGCCAAATATGCGGAGCAATTTGCAAACACGATCTGCGAATCGATATTAAGTAATAGGGGTATGGCGCACTATACCTATCGTGTGGATTGCGCGAAGGAGCAGGGCTTCCCCAACCCTGGCTATGACTACTTTGCCGATCTGCTGGAGGGCACCAGTTTCAAGGCCGGGGACGTGTGGAAGTTCCTGCTGAATGAGGAAGACCAATGGCTGCCACAGTACTATGACAACAGCCTCCGTCTCGATATGAGAGAAAACTTCTTCATGAACTCTACCATGCCTCTTCTCTTCTTTTACTCGCACGACGATCCCTGGTCGGCTGCTCAGCCTGACAAACTTGGGCCCAATGCCAAGAAGGTCATCAACCCCATTGGCGTTCATAGCCCTATAATCAATGAACCTGAGTATTGTCCCGAGGATGTCAAGCAAGAGGTGATGGACTTCATTAGTACCTATATTTATTGAACTCACTAGCCCGATGACTGGCAATGGGGTGATTTCAGCCTTCCGTTTTCAATCTGTTCAATCGGGAGACTACAAGTTCTTCGTACGCTTGTTTCTGCTCTTCGCTGAGGAAGGAATCTTGTATGAGCTGTTGCCATTTGGGAAGTGCCTTATGAAGACCTGTAATGAGACGTAGTACTACGCCTTCCTCCAGCCCCATCGTCTTTGCAGCATTCAGAAAGTCGTTCGTGCTTAGGCGGGTTTTCTTTCCTGAAAGAGAAAGCGCCAGTTCTTCCTTGTCCTTCGGATTTGCAATGGCAACATTAAGAAGGTCATAAGCAGGAGTTAGCTGATATCCCTCTGCAGGTCGGTAGAGCGAGAAATTCTTTAAGTGCATGTCGTTATTGCCTGTAACAAAACAGAAGAGCAGCAACTGCATATAATTCGTAAGGTCGAGTTTTGGCGTATTGCTGTACTGCGAGATTGTCTTAGCTATCTGTTCATGCGATCCTTTGTATTTATATTCCGTAGGGTGCAGCGTGAGTTGGCACATATCTTCCATGTCTATCTTCTCGCCATCCTTGGTACGGTCAATACGCTTTGTGATGTATCCCAATTTTCCATCAGCCAGACGGATAAGGCTATGAGGGACTACACTGATCTTAGCTGCTTCGGCAAGGTGCATCGTCAAATCCTCGTTCTCGGGTAACAGTTCGTAACTTTCCGTCTGTGGCTTGAAGATGTAATCTCCCCAAAGTCCCACAATGGTCAGTCGGCTACAGCCATCGTGTTTGCTGAGGTTAAGTGAGAGTTTGGGCTGAACGCCAGTCAGCGATGTTTGGGAACGGATGACTTGCTCGGCCAGCTGGTCGAGTTCCTCATGCCTGTACTCCAGCAAAGGCACATCTTTTGTTCCAAAGAACTTTCGTGCGCAACCTGGATGATAGTCTTTCTGCCCCACTTCCAATTCTTTGTAGCAATACAGACATTTACACATAGCTGCCTCCTTCCTTTATGGGCACAACACTGACGGAACCAATACACTCCTTACAGCATAACAGCAGTAGCGACATACGGTCAAGAATGCTGATATCGGTATTGCGAAGTGCCACGTCAAGCAGCCACCCTTCTGGTATCAAACCATCAAAGAACGGAAATAGTACAGGACTTACGAATGCCTCCGCTTGTAATGGGAATGTCAGACTGACAGGCTGCGCATCTTCATGTGCAAGATACGCCTCGTCATAACAGAATCGGTACTCGCCGCCATCTTCTGTGACGATGCCGGCAAGGATTCCTTTTCGATATATCTCAGCTTGTCTCATTGCTTTTTGGTTGCAGTTAGTTCGTAGTTAAACAAATCAAGTAACTGGTTGACCTTATCCATCCTTAACGTTGGCTTTCCCTGTTCCAGGTTGCGCACAAAACACAAGCCAACCCCAGACTTCATGGCAAGGTCTTCCTGCGTAAGTCCATATTCCTTGCGCAATGCCTTTACTACCGTTGACAACTTTGTCTTTCCCATACAAATTATATTATTTCGGATGCAAAATTATATAATTATTTGTAAATTACATTATTTCTAATATAAAAAATGTGTATTTTAACACTTTTATATGTTTTCTGCTATAGAAAATACCGGTTTAGTCATAGGCATCCATACCCAGGTGCCTGTCCCCATGACTATTTTCATAGAAAAAGGGGCTCATTTCTGGGCCCCTTTTGATAGTTACTATGATGCGGAAACACCGCACCAATCCACCATGATC
>Ga0310786_10003870_pt1 | contig 21309 bp, 16 predicted proteins | sample AusTroGonzalo_MG_FD_203881 | JGI IMG/M metagenome (GOLD analysis project Ga0310786, IMG submission 203881) | Bovine rumen microbial communities from tropical cattle in Woodstock, Queensland, Australia - Gonzalo_03 (v2) (version 2) | ecosystem: Host-associated > Mammals > Digestive system >...
CAACAAAAACAGCACAGCTTTTTCGCTTGTGTCTATCAAATCAGAACGACAACGAAGCAACTGTCTACTGATTCAGTTAATGAAGAGAAAAAGTGTCTAGTGAAATCAGGAAAAGTCAAGGGATATTGCGTTCAAAAGTAAAACAAGTTGTTTTACTATTGCATAGATGCCTTTTGTGACTGCAAAAGATGCCTTCTAACGAAGTAAAACAAGTTGTTTTACATCGTGATATAGCAGTGTAAGATTGCAAACAACCTACACTGCATGTAATCACCTGATAATAAAACAGATAAGAGCAATAGTGTAAGATTACCAAAAAATTACAAACTTTCTGGTACATCCATAACATGATTTATTTCATCCGCGGTCAGCGTGTGATGTTTGATTTCGATTTAGCAAATATCTATGAAGTAGATACACTAGTTAGTATTCCTTCTTTGAAATTCCGAGAACGTCGCGCTGAGATTCCGAGAACGTTGTGCTGAGAGTCCGAGAACGTTGTGCTGAGAGTCCGAGAGCTTCGTGCTGAGAGTCTGAAAGACACACTGGCTGAGTATCCAAAATTGTTGCAACGCTGCAACGGACAAAAAACTCAGCACTGTGTTGTTGTCCCTATTGTGTACTCGCCCCTACTGGCAGGACATCAATTCACAGAGATTATGAGAACTTGCGGAATTTAAATTCTTTCTCTATGAGTTCTTCCATCCGTCCTTCCTTGGCGTAGGGAACGGTGTCCACCTGCCGGAAGTTACTCTGTTCGGGTTGGAGCGAAGGGTCAAAGCCGAGAATGTAGCGGGTGGCGATACGGTAGATGATTTCTGTCGGAGCAAACCCATAGACCTGATGGCGGAGTATGTGCAGGATGCGCTCGCGGTCGTCGGGAATCAGGCGACGCATCTCCACATTATTATAAAGTCGGCGTACAATCTCAGTGATATACAGGCCTGACTTCATATAAAGGTCGGCAAAAGTCTTCTCTGGATCTTCAAAGATGTGGGGATTCTCTTCCTCAAGCAGGTCCACCATCTTCTGGACGACCCATTTAGGAGTAAAAATCTGGTTGGTTTTCTGTGGGGGAATGTAGTCGAAGATGTCCTCACCAAGACTCTCATCGAAATAGTTGGCCAATGCTTCGCGTTTCTGCCGAAACACCTCTATGGAGTCGTCGAACACCACCTCGTCAAAGAGGTCGCCTTCAAAATGTTTTTGCACTCCGTCTTCAGTATAGTCGCCGCCGTCGCGCAGGAATCGGAATTCCTCAAGCGTGATGCCGGTTACTTCCTCAAAGACTGTCGGTGTCACTATCTGGTCGAAGTTATTAAGCCGGAGTGAACCGTCATCGTATGCCATGATGAAGCTCGGAATGGTACGTGAGAAACCGCGCAAGTGTGCACGCACCTCTTCCTCTATGTCTGCTTTCTTCTTGTTGGCGCGCTCGGTCTCTATACGTTCTATGACTTCACGGGGCTTTTCTTTTACCACCTCGTCTATCTGTTTTTTTACTAAGTTAGTCAGGTCATTCACGGCCTTCTCCATCTCCTGCCGGAACGTATCGTCGGCAGCTTTGACGGCATCCTCTGTATTGGCCTGCCTAATGGCTTCCTGACGCCTCACTTCTGCGATGCGTGTCTGTTGCTGGTAGTCACCGCGTATTTTGTCTATCTTGTCACGCACCTCTTTGGTTGCATCCTTGGTCAGTCTATCAGCCTGTTTCTGGGTGAGTCCATAGCTGTCTGCAGCAGGCTTGATGATACTCGCCTCGATAGTCTTGGCTATATTGGCTTCGATTTTGTCGATACCTCGCATCACATCGGTCTGACAATCTTCGCAAGCCATGTCTGTACATTTCTCCTGTAGAGCCTCGAAACTCTCATACACCTTGCCACCAAACACATCCTGCTCCTGCCCGATGATGATTTCCTCCGGTACAAATACTGCGCCATCGGCATCCACCTGCACCTGTTCGGCTTCGTTGAGCGTAGCATTGGTGTTGCGGCATCTGTCTTCGTGAGCCTTGTCTAATTTCTCCAAAATGCCCTGAACCATACCAGGAGCTCCGAAGATGTTGGCGATGTTCTTGAATAGGAAGTTGCACAAGAATCCCCTATTAACCACTTCCTGCGACTTGATGCTTCGAGGGATGGAGAGTACCTCGCGGGCATCCAGCTCTACCATTTCTCCCTTTTCGTCCTCAGCAATGACTGGGAAGAAGTTAATCAAACGGCGGATGTTTTCCTCTCTGGTGGCTGGTGTACCGCCTGCGCCAGCTGTCTCTGTTCTGAGGTTATTGGCAAACTCGTCGAAGATAATAAGCGTGCGGGCAGGGTCGAAGTCAAACACGTAGGCATTCTCCTTGCGGTAGCGCTGTCCGTCGCGGGTGATGTCGCACGGATTCTGTGCGCGGAATGCTGCCTGCATATAGAGCGACGGACTCTTCATATTGCTCAGCATGAGCACGCCGCTCCACTCAGGTATGGTCACGCCTGTGGTGAGCTGTCCCACGCTCAGGGTAATGGTCTTTGAATGACGGGCGATGGCATCCTTTACCTTATTATACGACTTCTTCGTCTCGGCATCTTCACTCAGTCTACCGTCACCAGCCGCCAACACCACCTCGTAGTCCTCGAAGCCCGAACCATCCTCCTGAAGCAGACGGGCCAGAGCTTTGGCACTCTCCACGCGGTTCAACAGCCAGAGTGTATGAGCCATTTCAGTACGGAGAGCTTCAGTAGAGAAAGGAAACTTCTCCTGCGTGGTCAGTGCCCGTAGAAACTTCCGCACGTCCTTTTCATAGACGAAACGTCCGCCCTCGGTCTTGAAGAATTCATTCAGGTCGAAAGCGTATTCCGTTGTACCTTCGTCATCGTCCAATTGGATGCCTTTCCTAACCTCGTCGCGCACGATGTCGCTCATCCTGTAGGTGAACAGGTTCAGACGGGGCATATCCTCGTAGGGATTATGGTCAAGGCTGTCCCACGCCGCCTTGGCCTCCTGCTCTTCAGCATAGCTCCAGTTGAAGATTTGCTCCTTGGCAAACTGTCCTCCGGCAATAGCCTTGAAGGGGGTGCCTGAGAGATGGAGGGTGAAGTCGCGCTTGATGTTGTCAAAAGCGCGGTCGGTACGTCGGGTGTCCACACCCTCGTGGGCCTCGTCGATGACAAGCAAGTCCCACTTCAGCTGCCGCATCCACTCCAGTTTGTTGTAGGTGCCTCCGAAGTAAACAGAGCCTTTCAGCCCTTGCAGGCTCTCGAAGCATATCTGTCCGTCGAAACCGTCATGTGCATCTGGCGTGCTAATCCATTTGACGAACTGCTGGCGGGTCATCAGGTTGGGCTTGTCGCGCAGGGCATCATTGTCGCTCACAAAGCGGAAGCCCGTCTGCCACCCGATGAACCGCTCAAAGTCGTCGTACCACGAGTTGGCGATGCTCGGGCGATTGGTTACAATAAGCACATTGATAGGCTTTTCGCCCTTCATCCGCCGTATCAGCTCGTAGGTGGTGAGTGTCTTGCCGAAGCGGGGCTTGGCGTTCCACAGAAACTTTCGCCCCTGCCCGTTTTTCATATAGTCTAAGGTCAGCCGAACAGCCTCCTCCTGCTTGTCACGCAGAACAAAACTGGAGCCGACCGCCATCTTGGGATACTGACGGGAAGCAAATTCGTTGAAGTACATGAGCGACTGCGGACCGTCAATCCGAAACCACTCCGTACCGGGATTCCGCTCCACGTCCTTACGACGTTCCAGAAAATCGTGGAAATCGTGGTCGCTGAAGTATTCACCACTACCGTCCTTGTACAGGGCGTTGTCCTTCCATTGAAGTTCATAATCTATCCAAGCGGTATGCACCTGCTGGTTGATGCGCCGCTCCACACCGTTCTTGGTCTCGCCAATCTTAGTCCAGCCGTCATGCTTGGGATAGCCTGGAGTCTGGTAGGCATATATCATCGGCACCACACGCCGGTAGCTGTTGATTCGGGTTCTGTCGTCCATCATACCATCTCCTTTACTTTAGTCCGGATGAAGTTACGCTCCTGCTCATCCAAGCCGTACTTGTCAAATAGCTGTTCGTCTATTTCTGCGATGGATTTGCTCCAGTCGATGTCGGAAGAGGGAGTGAAGTCTTGGAGGGGGACATGCTCCCAAACTTTTGCGGTATTCTCTTGGGTCACTTTCTTAATTCCGAGCAAAGCCCTTGCAAACTTGGTTTTAGTATATTTTTGAACATTCTCCGCTTCAGCCATTGTGTCAAAACTGCCAATGGAAAAGAATGATTGGGTATGTCCGATATTGGGCTGTCCTATAATAGCTGGGGTCAATACCTCACCAAAAGTACCATTTCCATTTGCTTTTGGAGTAAGAACCTTGAATCTTGTAAAATTTTCGGGAACGCTAAGATATTCTCTTTTTATCCATCGAAAAGTTCTTTTGCCCCCAACAGTTCCCAAGATTTCAACATAAACAGCCGAATCATTTGGTTTTTCATCAAAAAAGATGATATCGGCCAATTTAGTAAAGACTGCTGTTTTCAGGTCATATTTGTGTCCCTTACTTAGTATTGACTCCACGTTGGGATGTTCATTATGCATTTGCTCTGTAAATTTATAACGCTCTGGAGCAAATACTATTTCACTAAAGGAATGGCCATTGGCGGAACCTACTTTTTTGTCAATGCTTGACAATTCACTCGAAACAATGAACTTTCGTATTGGTTCAAATATGTCATTCCTATCCCAATAAGTAATAGCCACGCCTCCCTTTATTTCCACTGATTTCCCAAACACCTTGCTACTATCTGATATATAATCTAACACTTTAAAATGCTCATCATTCAGTACCTTGTTATTCCACACTTTAGGAGTACTTCCCGCATTGAATAGGAAGCGTGCCGGATGAATAAGTTCAACACGTTCTGCCACCTTTTGTGATTCGTCTATGAACAAGTTGTAAACAGGTGGTGCAAATTGTTGATTATCGCCCAACACTTCATCTTGATACGGTGGATTCCCAATAATCACATCGAACTTCATATTGTTTTGGTTTTTAGTTTGTCGTTTTTTGATGTCGTTTACTTTGATGGGCTTTTCTTTCTGCCAGTCCATGATTTTGCAAAGAGGAGCGGGAGCCTTGGCTGGAGCTTCGTCGAAGAGGGAGAGCTGAATCTGCGGTTCGTCCTTCTCCTCTCGGGGAATTCGGTAGGTGAGGCCATCCATCTGCCATAAGTTCCACGAAATGATATCGGCAATGTCTTGCAACAGTTGTAGTTCAGGCGCAGAACCGAATCGGGCCTCATAGTAGTCAATAAAAGTATAGAGCAGATTTTCCCGAGCCAACAGCAGACTGTCGCCCTGCCACTCGTAGCCGTAGGTCGTCTGGAATGCCTGTCGCAGTTGGGCGAGCCACTCATCATCACTCAGTTGCTGGCTACTAATCATACGAAGTTTTCTATCAAGTATTCCAACGCGCTCGTTGATGGCAATAGGTTCACCCGTTGCGGCATCGTAGCGTGAAACAAGGAAAGGGGCTTCGCCACAGGTAAGTTCCAGACAGCGTGTGTTGACATCGATGTCTACATAGTCTACCATCATCTTTACCACCCACGAAGGCGTAAACACCTCGGCCATATCCCTGGCTCTGTCCGTCTGTTCCTCTTTTGACTTGAGCACACGAGGACGTATGACCATTCCATGTTCGCCCGTAATCAGATGGGGCAGAATCTCAGAATGGTAACTATACTCTGAGCCGAGCGCCTCATAATCGTGCGTCGCCCAGAAGATGTTTCGCCCTGTGGTATTGTCATGCAGAAGTGTATCAAGCACTTGAGCACTGCTCGACTTCCGTCGCGACTCGGCATAGTCCAAACACGTTTGGCTCTGCTCTCGTTGCTCCGTCATTTCAGCCGACAATGCCAGCAGGTCGTCCTCCCTGATGTCAATCAGCGAAGGACTCTCGTCTTTGTTTGGCATTCTTGCGCTTATAGCTTTAGGACAATAAGCACTTATCGGAACCCTTTGGGCTGGTTCGGGCTGGCACCGGGGATTGCAAATCCCCTTAAACACCTGCCCCAACACGAATCAAGACCTCTATACACGATAAAAGCGTGTCCGCTCTTACCAGATATAGAGGCCCTGAGAAAGCCCAGATGAATGATAAGTGACGTCCACGCTACAAGCGCGAACATTCACAATTATCGTAATTCATCTTAGATTAAGAAATTTCTCAGGTTTCTATATCTTCTAATAACTGCTCATGTCGTTATTTTTTTACCCACAAAAGTCATACCGCCGCCCTGCGCTCAGGGAATCATGCGGGCTGGCACCGGGGATTGCAAATCCCCTTAAACACCTGCCCTTCTACAGACGCCGTTTACGACGATTAAACGGTACTTGGTTGCAAAATTACACATTAATTTATTGATTTCGTTCTCTTTTGGCAAAAATCTGTAAAGAGAAGGTGAAGATTTAACCGTTTTTTCGATTTAAATTTGGTTTTTCGTCTGTTTATTCGTACCTTTGCAGCCAGTTGCGGCCTTTGGCCTAAATAAAAGAAATGAATAAAACAAAAGATACAACAATGGAGTACAATTTCAGAGAGATTGAGAAGAAATGGCAGAAGCGGTGGGTAGAGCAGAAAACCTACCGCGTAGTGGAAGACAAAAACAAAAAGAAGTTCTACGTGCTGAACATGTTCCCCTACCCTTCTGGGGCTGGTTTGCACGTTGGACATCCGTTGGGATATATCGCCTCGGACATCTACGCCCGCTACAAGCGACTGCAGGGCTTCAACGTGCTCAACCCGATGGGCTACGATGCCTACGGACTGCCTGCCGAGCAGTATGCCATCCAGACGGGCCAACACCCTGAGAAGACCACGTTCGAAAATATCGACCGCTATCGCAGGCAATTGGACAAGATTGGCTTCTCGTTCGACTGGGAACGCGAGGTGAGGACTTGCGACCCCATCTACTACAAGTGGACGCAGTGGGCTTTTCAGCGCATGTTCAAGAGCTACTATAGCACGGCTTCACACAAGGCCCAGCCGACGATAAAGCTGATTGAGCACTTCGAACTGATGGGTACTGAGAACTGCAACGCCCTGGGTACTGAGGAGCTGCACTTCACGGCTTCCGACTGGGCCGGCTTCTCTGAGAAGAAGAAGCAGGAGGTGCTGATGAACTACCGCATTGCCTATTTGGCAGAAACGATGGTGAACTGGTGCCCGGCACTGGGCACGGTGCTGGCTAACGACGAGGTGGTGAACGGTGTGTCTGAGCGCGGCGGCTACCCTGTAGAGCAGAAGAAGATGAAACAGTGGTGCCTGCGTGTATCGGCATACGCGCAGCGTCTGCTTGACGGACTGGAGGAGATTGACTGGAGCGAAAGCATCAAGGAAGCCCAACGCAACTGGATTGGCAGAAGCGAGGGTACGGAGGTGGAATTTACGGTTGCCCCCGCTGGAGAACCAGCGGGTACGGAGGCTAAACACTTTACTATTTTTACGACGCGTGCTGATACGATGTTTGGCGTAACGTTTATGGTGCTGGCTCCTGAGAGCGAACTGGTGCAGCAGCTGACAACGCCTGAACAGAAGGAAGAAGTGGAGAAATACCTGGACTACGTGAAGAAGCGCACAGAGCGTGATCGCCAGATGGACCACAAAGTGACGGGCGTGTTCTCTGGAAGCTATGCCATCAATCCGTTTAACGAGAAACCCATCCCAATCTGGATTGCTGAATACGTGCTGGCTGGCTATGGTACAGGTGCCATTATGGCGGTGCCTGCCCACGATTCGCGTGACTACGCCTTTGCAAAGCATTTCAACCTGCCGATTATCCCTCTGATTGAGGGTGCAGATGTATCTGAAGAAAGTTATGATGCAAAAGAAGGCATTATGATGAATTCAGCATCAGAGAAATTCAGCCTCAATGGTTTGACCGTCAAGGAGGCCATTGCTGCCACGAAGAAGTTCGTCACGGAGCAGGGCTTGGGTCGAGTGAAGGTGAACTACCGTCTGCGCGATGCCATCTTCTCAAGGCAGCGTTACTGGGGCGAGCCGTTCCCTGTGTACTACAAGGATGACATGCCCTATATGATTCCGAAGGAGTGCTTGCCATTAGAACTGCCTGAGATTGACAAGTACCAGCCAACGGAGACGGGCGAACCCCCATTGGGCCGTGCGAAGATGTGGGCTTGGGACACGAAGACGGACACAGTGGTCGATAAGTCTTTTATCGACAATAAAACCGTCTTCCCGCTTGAGCTGAACACGATGCCGGGCTTTGCCGGCTCATCGGCTTACTACCTGCGCTATATGGATCCGAAGAACGAAAAGGCACTGGTGAGCCGCGATGCCGACGAGTACTGGCGTAACGTTGACCTCTACGTTGGCGGCAGTGAGCATGCCACGGGCCACCTGATTTACTCGCGTTTCTGGAACAAGTTCCTCTATGACTCAGGCTACTCATGCGAGGACGAGCCGTTCATGAAGCTGGTCAATCAGGGCATGATTCAGGGATGGTCGAGCTTCGTCTTCCGTCTGAAGGACGAGAAGAAGAAGTTTGTCAGCTTTGACTTGCTGGATGTGAAGTACGACAATGAGGCGAAGAAGAACCGCTACTTCTATAACGGCGCGGAGGCCGACCCCATCTATACCGACATCAGCACCGTTGACGGCAAAGAGCTGGACATAGAGAAGATACGCCAATGGATGCCCGACTTCGCCGATGCTGAATTCATCATGAATGCCGAAGGCAAGTATATTGTCTATCAGGCCATCGAAAAAATGTCGAAATCGAAATACAACGTGGTGAACCCTGACGACATCTGCGAGAAATACGGTGCCGACACACTGCGCCTGTATGAGATGTTCCTCGGCCCAATTGAACAGTCGAAGCCCTGGGACGTTGCCGGCATCGACGGCTGCCACCGCTTCCTGCGCAAGTTCTGGAACCTCTGTATGGTAGGCTGCGACTCAGTCGCAGCAAACGAGGAAGCTACGGCAGACAACCTGAAGAGCGTGCATAAGCTCATCAAGAAGGTGACACAGGACATTGAGACCTTCAGCTATAATACCTCGATTTCGGCATTTATGATCTGCGTCAACGAACTGTCGCAACAGAAGTGCAAGAACCGTGAAATGCTGAAGACGCTGGTGGTGCTGATTGCTCCGTTTGCGCCCCATATTGCTGAAGAACTTTGGGAGATGATGGGCGGCGAAGGCAGCGTCTGCGACGCACAGTGGCCGAAGTGGGACGAGCAGTACTTGGTCGAGAGCCAGGTGAAGCTGGGTGTGGCCTTCAACGGTAAGACCCGTTTGGAGATGGAGTTTGCCGCCGATGCCGACAACAAGACCATTGAGGAGGCTGTGCTCAACGACGAACGTGCCAAGAAGTACCTCGAGGGCTTCCAGGTAGCAAAGGTTATCATCGTTCCGAAACGTATGGTGAACATTGTTCTTAAAAAGTGAAGAGTGAAGAATGAAGAGTGAAGAATCGACTAACGTCGGTGAAGAGTGAAGAATGAAGAGTGAAGAATCGACTAACGTCGGTGAAGAGTGAAGAATGAAGAGTGAAGAATCGGCTAACGTCGGTGAAGAGTGAAGAATTAGAACTACCGTTATAGAATGACAATAGACCACAAATTGATACTCAAAGAGGTTGGGGATTATGTTGGCATAACCCTCGGCCTCTTATTGTACACGTTCGGCTTCACGTTCTTCCTGATGCCCTATGAAATCGTGACTGGCGGCGTGTCGGGTATCGGTGCCATTATCTACTATACAACCCACTTCCCCGTCAGCTACACTTACTTCCTTATCAATGGTGTGCTGCTCATCGTCGGCCTAAAGATTCTCGGCTGGAAGTTCCTGACGAAGACCATCTACGCCATCCTGATGCTGACTTTGCTTTTAGGCTTGGCACAGCAGATTATCCCTAAGGATGAAGCAGGAAATTTTGTAAAGATACTGGGTGAGGGACAAGACTTCATGTCGCTGGTCATCGGCTGTATGATGACAGGAACAGCGTTGGCTATCGTCTTCCTGAACAACGGCTCTACTGGTGGTACTGACATCATTGCCGCCTCCGTCAACAAGTTCCGTAACATATCGCTCGGCACGGTACTGATGTTCGTCGACCTTATCATCATCGGCTCCTGTCTGTTTATTCCTCAGTTTGGCGATATTTTGGAACGCATCCATAAGATAGTGTTCGGCTTCTGTACGATGCTCATCGAGAACTTCATGCTCGACTATGTGATGGAACGTCGCCGACAGTCAGTGCAGTTTTTTATTATCTCAAACAAATGGCAAGAAATAGCCAATGCGCTTGGCACGAAGACTGATCACGGCGTTACCATACTTGACGGTCACGGCTGGTACACAGGACAACAGCGCAAGGTCATCTGTTTGCTGGCACGCAAGAGCGAAAGTACCTATATCTTCCGTCTAATCAAGATGATAGACCCCAATGCCTTCGTATCGCAGAGTGCCGTTATCGGCGTTTATGGCGAAGGCTTCGACGAGATGAAAGTGAAAGTGAAGAAGAAAGAAGTTAGGAATTAGGAGTTAGGAGTTAGGAATTAGGAGTTAGGAGTTAGGAGTTATGAAACAGATTGTATTTGCCACCAACAACGAGCATAAGCTCAGTGAGGTACGCCAGATGATAGGCAACAGTATTGAAGTGCTGTCGTTGAAGGACATTGGCTGTGATGTTGACATTCCCGAAACGGGAGAGACACTTGAAGACAACGCCCTGATAAAAGCCCAATATGTTTTCGACCATTACCATATTGACTGCTTTGCCGACGACACGGGCTTAGAGGTAGATGCGTTGAACGGTGCGCCTGGTGTTTATAGTGCCCGTTATGCTGGCAACGGCCATGATTCTGAGGCCAATATGACCAAACTTCTTAATGAATTAGGAGAAAATAACAATCGCCGCGCAAGATTCCGCACTGTTATTGCGTTAATACAACAAGGACAGGTACATGAGTTTGAAGGCATCGTTAACGGTGAGATTATCCGCGAACGAAAGGGAGGAGAAGGTTTTGGCTACGATCCCATCTTCCGTCCTGACGGCTACGACCAGACGTTTGCCGAGCTGGGTGCCGACATCAAAAACAAAATCAGTCACCGTGCCCGTGTTACAGCGAAACTCGTAGAGTTTCTGCTGAAAAAATAAAAAGGTAAAAAAGTAAAGATATGAAGACAACGGCGAAACATATTATTTCACGACGAATGATGCTGATAGGCTTATCACTTATCATCTGTCATTTGTTATTCAGCCCTGTAAGGGCGCAAGTCGGCACTTGGAAGGCATACATGTCGTACTACGAGCCACAGCAGATTGTAAGAGTCGGCTACGACCTGTTTGTGCGTGCCTCAAACAACTTGTATCAGTATAACTTGACTGACCAGTCGATAACCACTTACGACAATGTCACAGCACTAAGCGACACATACATCACCAAAATAGCGTGGAACGTTAATGCGCAGCGGCTGGTCATTGTGTACCAGAATTCAAACATCGACCTGCTAAGTATGAGTGGCAACGTCACCAATGTCAGTGCCATCTATTCCAAGTCGATGACTGAGGACAAGACCATCAATAGCATCTACATCTACGATAATTTTGCCTACTTGGCTACAGGCTTCGGTATCGTTAAACTGAACGTGACAAAGGCTGAAATCACAGAGTCGTATATGTTGAGTGAAAATATCATGTCTGTTGCCATTGCCGACGGAAGAATCTACGCATTGAAATCGGACAAGAAAGTGCTCTCAGCACCGATTTCAGTTAACCTGATTGACATCAACAACTGGTCGTTGGACATTGCCCCAGATGGTATCTTTGATGAAGACAAGACCGATTGGAACAACTATATTGAAACTGTTAAAACACTTTTGCCCGGCGGACCTAAATACAACCATTTCTACGAATCGAAGTTCGCCAACGGCAAACTCTACACCACAGGAGGCTACTTCCTTTCCGGTTTCCCCGATCCTGTCTATCCTGGTACCATACAGATTCTGGAGAACAATGAATGGACCATCTACCAAGACGGTTTGCAAAGCATCACGGGTTATGCGTATGTAGACATAAACTGCATAGACTTCGACCCTACTGACAATAATCATGTCTTTGCTGGCGGCAGATGCGGTCTCTACGAATTCCAAGATGGACAGCTCGTCAAGAGCTATAATCAACAGAATAGTCCTCTTGGCGGAGCCATCGACCGCAATAATGAATTAGGAAATTCCTATACCTTGGTTCACGGCATTAAGTTCGACAGCAGCGGAAATCTCTGGGTGCTTAACAGCCAAGCGAGGGGAAAGAGTCTGTTCATGCTTTCTAAGAGCGGAGAGTGGACAAGCCTGCATAATGCACAGTTGGAGGACGAAGACGCTATCGGTCTCAGAGGCCTGCGCTCACCCTTCATTGACAGTCGTGGGTTGCTGTGGTTTGTCAATAGCGAATGGAGAGATCCTGCTGTTATCTGCTATGACATCAACCACAACATACTGCACAAATACAATGACATCGTCAATCAGGACGGTACACGCTATGAAATCACTTCTGTCAACTGCGTCTGTGAGGACAGGGAGAAAAACATCTGGATAGGTACCAACCAAGGACCGTTCATGATTCAGGCCTCAGATATTGTAAACAACAATATCGTGTTTCAGCAAATTAAAGTGCCGCGTAATGACGGTACCAGCTATGCCGACTACCTGCTCAGCGGTGTCAGCATAAGCAGTATTGCCGTTGACGGAGCAAACAGAAAATGGTTCTGTTCTAATGGTGCAGGTGCCTTCCTCATCAGCGACGATAACATGATACAATTGGAATATTTTACCAATGGAAACTCCAAACTGCTTGCCGACAACATACTTTCAGTATCTGTCAACAACAAGTCTGGTGAAATATTCTTCCTTACCGAAAAGGGACTCTGTTCTTATATGGGTGATGCCACTGAGCCTGTCGAAAACATGGTCAAGGATATGGTATATGCTTATCCCAACCCTGTAACACGCGACTACTCAGGACTCATCACCGTTACAGGTTTGTCGTTCAACTCGAACGTGATGATTCTCTCCACCAGTGGAAAACTCATAGCACAGGGTAAGAGCAATGGTGGCTCCTTCACGTGGGACGGTCGCGACAAAAATGGCCATCGCGTTGCCTCAGGTATCTACATGGTGGCAGTATCTACGGAAGACGGTAGGAAAGGAACTGTCTGCAAGATAGCATTCGTCAATTAACCTGACGTACGCATAAATAAAAACTGTATCAGCTTAACGCCAACATCCGTTCAATCGGTTTCACGGCGTCCTCTGCAATGGCCGGGTCGACTTCGACTGCCGGCCATTCATATTTTAATGTGTTATACACTTTCCTGAGTGTATTCATCTTCATATACTGACATTCGTTACACTGACAGCCCAATCCACCTTCGCTCACTTCAGGAGGCACAGGTATAAATTCCTTATCAGGACAAGTTCGCTGCATCTCGTGCAAAATACCTGCCTCTGTAGCCACTATAAACTGCTTCTTATCACTCTGTTGGCTATACTGCAACATCGTTGCAGTACTTCCCTTCACATCAGCCAACGCCAATACAGGCCCCTTACACTCCAAATGAGCCATTACAACGGCCTCAGGGTACTGTTGCTTCAATCGTACAATCTCAGCCACTGAGAAACGCTCGTGAACATGACAGCCACCGTTCCACAAAAGCATCTGTCGGCCTGTCACCTCATTAATATAATTACCTAAGTTATAGTCAGGCCCAAATATCAGCTTTGCATCCTCAGGCAATTGGTCAATCACTTTCTTGGCATTGCCGCTTGTCACCACTACATCAGTCAGCGCCTTTACCGCTGCCGTTGTGTTGACATAGCTGACAACCTGATAGCCAGGATGCTCTTCCTTAAACTTTTTCAAGTCTTCAGCCTTGCAGGAGTCAGCCAGCGAGCAACCGGCATTCAAGTCTGGACACAGCACTGTTTTCTCAGGCGACAACAGCTTACAGGTCTCAGCCATAAAATGGACGCCACACATCACCATCATCCGTGCATCTGTCTCAGCTGCCTTACGTGCCAAAGCCAATGAGTCGCCTACGAAATCAGCCACATCCTGAATGTCGCCCACCGTATAATAGTGAGCCAAGATGATAGCATCCTTTTCCTTACACATCCGGCGAATGCCTTCTTTCAAAAATTCTGTTTCCGACTTGCCGTCTATCTCTGCTACCGGCTCATCAATGAAACCTTGCTCTGTCCACTCCTTTTTCAACGTCATATTATTTTTATTTTTTTATTTCTTATTTTTAAAAGAAAAGAATGATGAACTATGATATGCCGTTAATATGTGACAAACTTTTTGCCAAAATTCTTGCACGGCAACTTTTCCACCCGTGGTTTGTCGGTTATACAGACCGTTGTTTATACTAATTGTCTGACTTTCCGTACTCTCCGTATTTTATCCACACTTTCCTATTTCGGTGCAAAATTACTAAGTTTATATTTTTTGTCAGCGGAAAACGGTGGAAATCTTTTGTAGAATTGTCTGATAAACCGGTCATTTTACACTGGAGACCATCAGTCGCTTTTTATCCACAATTTTATTCAAGAGTTATCCACACACTTATCCACATTAGAAACTCTGTAACCAGGCTTTCAGTTCCAATATCATTTCAATGTGATAAGGGAATGATTCACGATATCCCCATCCGTGCCCACCTACAGGATAGACATGAAGCGTAGCAGGCACATCATGTTGGAAGCATCCGTTGTAGTAGCTGACACCATTAATGGGTCGTACTGCGTCATCATCATCGCTTAGGGCTATGAAGGCACGTGGTGTAGCACGTGTCACCTGCTCCTCATTGCTGTAAAGCTGTTCCATGCGCTTGAGTTGTTTCTTGGAATATTGCGTTCCGAGGAAATTATCGTGTGAACCACGATGCGTGTGATCTGGCTGCATGGTGATGACAGGATAAAAGAGTATTTGGAAATCAGGTAAGGCATCACCTATAGAATGGGTTGCCACTGTTGACGCAAGGTGACCTCCGGCTGAAAAGCCCATGATGCCAACTTGTTTGGGATTGATATGCCAGTTCTTGGCATTGCGCCGAACCATACGGATGGCTTCTTCAGCGTCGCTGATAGGTATTTCGTGGAAACCGCGTGGCATACGGTATTTCAGAATGAATACGGCAATACCTTGATTCGTGAAGAAGGGTACCCAGTCTGTACCTTCATGCTGCATGGCGAGGTGTGAATAGCCACCACCTGGACAGATGACAACCGCACGGCCTGTTGCCCGTTTCTGGTCGGGCAGGAAAATGGTGACTTTGGCAGTGTCTGTGGCATTGCCGCTGGTGTTTGGCGCGCCATTAGGCCAAAGGTTATACGTAGTTCCTTTCTGTGCTGTAGCTGTCATTGCGATAGTTGTCATTGCTACTAATAATAACTGTCTGAGAGTCATGGTTTAATCTTTTTACTAATTTTGGGCACAAAAGTAGCAAAAAAAAAGCAAAACAACGAATTTTCTTCGTAACTTTGCACGCAGAACATACAAGAAATTGACAAATGGCCCATCCGTTAGAGAAATTTAAGTTTTGTCCAGTGTGTGGCAGTGCCAACTGGAACGAACATAACTTCAAGAGCAAGCAGTGTGGTGACTGCGGTTTTGTGTACTATGCCAATCCTTCTTCCGCAACTGCCGCTTTCATTGTCCGTGAGGCTACGATGCCTGACGGTGAAGTACGAAAAGAGCTGTTAACGGTACGGCGTGCCAAGGAACCGGCCAAAGGTACTCTTGATTTGCCGGGAGGCTTCGTAGATATGGATGAGACGGCTGAAGAGGGTATGCTGCGCGAGATAGCGGAAGAGACAGGTCTTACGGTCACTTCCTGCCGCTATCTGTTCTCTATACCTAATTTATATATGTATAGTGGCATGACGATTCATACCATCGACATGTTCTACCTCTGTACTCCTGTTGCCAATGCAGTTGCTCAGGCTTCCGACGATGCTGAGTCCTGCCAGTGGATTCCGTTGGCCGACGTCAATCCTGACGATTTTGGTCTGCGAAGCATCCGTCAGGGCGTTATCCGCTTTTTATTGTTTTAAAACTTCCAGTGCTCGCCTCACAATATCGCTCTCTTCGTTAAAGATAGAATAATATTCGCTCATGTCCCAAAGGTCGCGGGCCACAAGAGCCTTCAACTGAAGACGCAGATACGGCAGTGTGCGCTGCAGCTCATCGTCATCCTTGGGCTTGATGTTCTGCTTCTCAGCTTCCTGAAGAATGGCATCAATGACAGTTTGCGGCACTTCAAACTGTTCCTTGTATTGGGCGAAGTCTGAATATTGTTTCTTGAGTCGTTTGCGGTTGTTATCAACATAGCGCAGGTTTTGCTGTATGATGATAGACTTTGCGGCTAACTGACGGTGAAACTTGGTGTAACGCATTGTGTCAAGTGGTACAAAATAGTCGGGCATGATGCCTCCTCCGCCGTAGACGGTGCGGTGTTGCTTCAGTGTCTCATATTTCAGCGAGTCAGCAAAGTGTATACTGTCTTGGTTGGTCAGTTCACCGTGCTTCAAGCGGTTTACAACGTCAAGTGCATAGTCCTTCTGTTTCCCCTTCTCGTATGGTTTCTGAATGCAGCGACCAGAAGGTGTGAAATAGTGTGCAATGGTAAGGCGTATCATCGAGCCGTCGGGCAGGTCGATGGGACGCTGGACAAGTCCCTTTCCGAAGGTTCTTCTGCCGACGACTTCACCACGGTCCTGGTCTTGTATGGCTCCTGTAACGATTTCTGCTGCCGAAGCTGTGTATTCATCGACGAGCACAACGATTTTTCCTGACATGAAGTGCCCATCGCCCTTGGCGCGGTATTCCTGTCGTGGCACCCGTCGGCCTTCGGTATAGACAATAAGGTCACCCTGTGCCAATAGTTCATCGGCAATGTTGACGGCCGCCTGCAGATAGCCGCCACCATTCTCCTGAAGGTCGAGTATGAGGTTTTTCATGCCCTTTTCTGAGAGCTGGCCAAGGGCTTCTATGAATTCATCATGTGTAGTGGCTCCGAAGTTGCCAATGCGGATATAACCTATCTCTGGCCGTATCATGTAAACGGCATCGATAGACTTGACGGGAATCTTGTCGCGGACAACGGTAAACGTCAGCTTTTCGCTGATACCCTGACGCACCACACCCAGCACAACCTTTGTTCCTTTGGGGCCACGCAACCGCTTCATAATCTCCTCTTTCGACATCTTCACACCAGCAATGGCTGTATCGTTAACAGAGACGATGCGGTCGCCGGCAATGATGCCGACACGCTCCGACGGGCCGTTCGTGACGGGTTGTATCACCATCAGCGTGTCGTCTATCATATTGAACTGCACACCGATGCCCTCGAAGTTGCCGTTCAGTGGCTCGTTCATCTGCTGCACCTCCTTCGCATTCGAGTAGCTGGAGTGCGGGTCAAGCTTGTCGAGCATACCGCGGATGGCATCTTCAACCAGTTTCTTTTCATCAACGGAGTCGACGTAGAGGTTAGTGGTTGCTATCTCGGCAATCTGGAGTTTTCTCAGCGGAGAATCCTCACTCATGTCAATACGCATCTGTGCCTGTGCGCCAAAAGCCGTGAGCAGCGTCACGGCCACAAGTATCATCTTTCTCATATTATCAAACTTCAAACTTCAAACTTCAAATTTCAAACTTCAAACTTCAAACTCCCCAGCGCTTGGTTTTCAGCCGCTTCCATCTGTTCACGCTCTCCAGGCCCTTTGTCGTTGATGCCGCAGAGGTGCAGAATGCCGTGAATGATGACACGATGCAGCTCTTCATCGTATGTTTTATGAAACTTTTCAGCGTTCGAGGCAACGGTATCGAGCGAGATAACGATATCACCATTCAGACAGTCACCCTCCGTGTAGTCGAAGGTGATGATGTCCGTGTAATAGTCGTGACCAAGATATTCGTTGTTCACTTCCAGTATGCGCTTATCGTCTACAAAGAGATAGCCCACCTCACCCACAGTCTTACCGTATGAGGCAGCCACACGACGAATCCACGCCGATGTCTCGCGTCGGCGGATGGCTGGCATCTTCACATTCTCACAATTATATGTAATCATTCTCTCAATTTTCTCATTTTGACTTCGTCTAAATCGATCACGCTCGGCATAGCTTAAACAAATTTAGCTCTGCTCTCGCTTACTCGCGATTTTCTCATTTTCTCAATTTCTCATTCTCTTTCCGGTAGGAAAGCCGAAACGTCCACTCCGAAGTGTTGCAGTTCGCGTACCATCGACGATGAGACGCTCGACAGGTGTGGCTCAGCAAATAGCAGTATAGTTTCTACCCCACTGATCTGTCGGTTGATGTCAGCCTGCTCGCGTTCGTGTTCGAAGTCTTTTACTGAGCGTACGCCCTTGACGATATAGCCCGCCTGTTCGGTACGGGCAAAGTCCACCGCCAGCCCATGATAGGGTTTCACTTCTATGTTTTCTATTCCGGCATATAGCTGGCTGATGGCCTGCATACGCTCCTCAGCCGGACGCATATACGGTTTGTTCACGTTGTCGCCCACCACTCCGATTACCAGCCGGTCGAAGAGTGGCAGCGCACGGCGCACAATGCTATCGTGGCCGATAGTAAAAGGATCGAAACTACCCACAAATACTCCTGTCTTCATATCTTCGCCGAATTTTTCGGCAAAGTTACGAAAAGTCGAGCGCAGAACAAAAGTTTTTAATCTTTTTTATGCCGAAAGTATAGTGTTTACGCCTCGTAAGTATGTCACTTAGCATCTGTAAGTATGATAGTTAGACACCGAAAACAATATACTTATATAAGTTTGAAAACTCTCTTGCAGTTAAACGATGCAGCTAAGACAGATTTAATGATTTCCGATTAAGATTGCATAGAGGACGTAAAGCCTCCCTCTCATATTTCACAAGGCTTGCGAAAATATTTCTTTCGACATTTTTTTGTTTCTCAATTCTTTTTTGTATCTTTGGACCCATAAACTGTAATTGTTATGACTGACGAACAGAAGATATTCTTGTATAGTGCAGAAATGGCGGAACATGCAAATGGGGCTGCACAATAATTATCGTCTTGAAGGGCATAGAGACAGTTCTCAGACTTGTTAGGGGGATAAAAGGACAATAGAACAACGAGTAAAACCGTTATAGAAACATAAAAAATACAAGATATGAAAGAAGAGAATATATTGTTTGAGCCAGAAGATATGCAATCACCCTTTGATGCCATCAAGGAGGTGGACGGTGAGGGTCGTGAGTGGTGGAACTCGCGTAAGTTGGCACGTCTAATGGGGTATCAGAAATACTGGAACTTCGAGCGACTGATGGAGAAAGTGGCCACCTTCCTGCAACAGGAAAAGGGACTGGATCTGAAGGAGCACATGGTGGAGATAGAGGAGATGACTAAACTGGGGGCAGGAACTACGCGACAGGTAAAGTCGATGAAATTGTCAAGAACAGCCTGTCTTGCTATAGCCTCAAATGCTGACCAAAAGAAGCCATTGGTGAAGGCGGCCAAAGATTACTTCACTGAAGGAATGACCTCGAAGGAACTGGCCACAAGTGTGGAAGGGAATGTGCTGATATACCGTTCAAGTACAGGTAAGGTGAATGTGAGTGTGATGTTCTCAAATGAGAATCTATGGCTGTCGCAGCGTAGGATGTCTGAGTTATATAACGTTGATGTATCAACCATTAACTACCACCTGAAACAGCTGGATGAGAGTGGTGAAGTCCATTTGTCCGAAGTAATTCGAAAAATTCAAATTCCGTCGGAAAAATGGGATGAACAGGGCGTTTTGATGTATAATATGGATGCGATTATTGCTGTTGGTTATCGTGTAAACAGCTATGAGGCTACCGAATTCCGCATCTGGGCACGCGAAGTGCTGAAACAGTATATCATTAAGGGATTCGTGATGGACGATGAGCGACTGAAAGGCAAGAATCCGTTTGGTGCTGACTACTTCGAGGAACTGCTGGAGCGCATCCGCGAGATTCGCACCTCGGAGCGTCGCTACTACCAAAAGATTACGGATATATATGCCGAGTGCAGCATCGACTACGACAGGGATAGCGAGACGACTCGGACGTTCTATAAGACGGTGCAGAACATGATGCACTATGCCGTGACCCATCAGACAGCAGCAGAGATTGTGTATGAACGTGCCGATGCTGAAAAACCTTACATGGGACTGATGACGTGGAAGAATGCACCTGACGGACGGGTCGTCAAGAGCGACGTGACGATTGCCAAAAACTATCTGTCGGAACAGGAGGTGGACGAACTGAACTTGCTGACTACGGCATTCCTGGACATTGCTGAGCGGAGGGCACGTAGGCACGTGATGACCACGATGGCAGAATGGAAACAGGTGTTGGAGAAGTATTTGAAAGCAACGGATGCGGATGTATTGCCTGATGCAGGCTCTGTAAGCCATGAGGAGGCTGAGGCCAAGGCATTCGGAGAATACGAGAAGTTCCGCAGAATTCAAGATAAAACGCTGCTGTCGGATTTCGACAAATTCATAGAAGGGCTGGAGAAATAGGTTCCTCTTTTACATCTGATGAATTCAGGGAAATATCTTCTAACACGACTGCATCAACAGACGATAATTCAAGTAAGAGAAAAAAGTAAGGATATGGATATTAAATCAAAGACGGGAATAGACTTCGACCATTTGTCAAAGATGGAATGGGCTGTCATGATGATTATGATGCCTGTCTTCGCAGTGGTGGCAGGAGTTGAACACGTCATTGCAAAGCTGACAGGATTGACATACAACGAGGTAAATATCATTGTGTACTATCTGCTGATTCCATTGTCGTGGATGGTGATGATAGATTATGTCACAATGTTGCCATTCCTTACACCTATGTATATTATAGCATGGGGAATCTTCTTATGGAAAGACCCAATGAAGTTTCGAAATCGTTGTGACTGGGCTTTTGATAAATCCGTAGATTTTCTGCTATATTTTAAGAAAATAGGCTGGAACTACATCGTCAGCTCTGTCATCATTTGCGTAGTGGTACCAGCATTTATATATGCGGAGTTGGTATACGCTATGGTGAACAAGTAACATTTCGTGTTTTTTCTACATATCACCAAACCAGCCATGTCCAAGATCCCAATGCTCATCGTAAACAAACTCGAAATACGGAAGAGAGAATTCTTCTTCGATAAGGGTAGTGAGTTCATCAAGTATAGGCTCTGCCCAATGGCCTACAAGAACAATGAACTTGTCAA
>Ga0310786_10003871_pt1 | contig 21306 bp, 18 predicted proteins | sample AusTroGonzalo_MG_FD_203881 | JGI IMG/M metagenome (GOLD analysis project Ga0310786, IMG submission 203881) | Bovine rumen microbial communities from tropical cattle in Woodstock, Queensland, Australia - Gonzalo_03 (v2) (version 2) | ecosystem: Host-associated > Mammals > Digestive system >...
CCAGTATCCCACAAGCGGCCGTTCAGCTACCATCCGTGCATTCATAGGTACAGAGAATGACCTCTTCAAGCCTATGAATGAAAACGCTGATAACCATTCAGTTGACCGTTCATGGCTACAGCTTAAGGCCAATCTGGACCAATACATAAGGATGTCAAACCATTTCTCATTGGGAACATTGTTGGAGGCATTCTACTCATCAAGAAACTTCTCTGCCAATTATCAGGCAACCATGATGCAGGCAGGTCATTTCCGGCCCACGGTAAACAGCCAGTTCCAGTTTGATCCGGACTTTGCCGCTAATGCCTATTTGGCTGCAGGAATTAAACCTATATGGGTAATAAACAGTGTCTTTCATATTCGCACGGAGGCTTATTGGTTCCAGCCATTGCGTCCTATTGTTGTTGTTGACGGTGAGGCTGTTTACGGTAAAGCATTGTCAGGTACTCAATTTATGGGAGAGATTAATTTTGTGGCACAATATCAGAAGATATCATTCAATGCATTTTTGGATCTGTCTACATCAAATAACAGCCCTTATCTGTTTGGCATAACACTGGGTATCCTTATGCCAAACGAATGGTTCCTGGAATGATTTTAGTTGCCTTGGATGGTTTGTGATTCCCTTTGTGCTTTAAGCCATAAAGAAGGCGATGTTCCTGTCACTTTCTGGAACTGTCTGTAAAATGTGGAACTGCTTATGTAACCGCATGAATATTCCACATTCTTTGATGACTCTCCCTTAAGAAGCAACTCTTGGGCATATTTTATCCTGGCGTGATTCACGTAATCAGAGAATGATTTGCCGCTGAACTGCCTCACGGCAAGTGAAAGGTACGTACGGTTCGTGCCCAGCTTCTGAGCCAGGTCAATCAGGTTCAGGTCAGGATCAAGGAAAACCTTCTCGTCATTCATTAGACGTTCCAGGTTTTTCCAGCAGTTAGTAATGGTAAGCTCCTGGCGGTTTTCCAGATATACGGCTCCCTTGGCAGACTTGCCGGAATCACCTTTCTCAAGAATTTGCCTTATATCTACAGCGCTATAGTCAATGCTGAAAGCCAGCAACGTGAGTGCAAACTGGTAAAAGAAAGTGATGAAAATAAGAACCAGTTTGTTCAGGTTCACGCTTTGCTGGTAATCAGGTGAAGCCTCTCTGAGCAATACTACCAGCACACCAATTGCCGTAAGGATTGATATGGTCCTGGCTTGTGTTACGGATCGGCCGTTATTGGATGAGAAGTATTCATTTACCGTATCCTCATATTTGTAGAGGGACCAGCAGCACCATATCAACACTCCGGCCTCAAACCAGAATGCCACTGTCCGGGCCATATGATAACATGTGTAGCCCATAATGGTGAGTTTGGTGTCATTGTTCAGAAGGCTGGACTCGTTCAGTATGACGCTATTGTGTATCCTCTGCAGAGAATCATGGCTTGCGCCCAGATATACTATCAGGAATAGTGCCGTAATGGCAACCATGGGAATAAAAACGACAGAATCCTTAAGGGTTATTCCTTTAAGGTTGGCCAGTTCAATGGTAAACAGGTAAAACAGCGGAGCGTATGCCATGCTTATGATGATATATACAGGCCATGTCCACACCATATGGCATTTGTCTGGGTTGAACAGCTGTGAATAGACCAGCATGCGCGTACTCCACACTATCTGGATAGCTACAAGAAGCCAGTGGCATTTGTTTTTTTTCTGTTTGAAAAGCGCTATTGAGAGTGCACATACAAAACTGAATACACCAAGTAACGTGTATAGAAGATGTACCGGTATGTTGCTCATATATTATTGTTGTTGATAGTTCCTGATTCACGAAAATACAAAAAAATGTATTTATGTTGTCCAAAAATGATAAATTTGCGCTATAACATACTAAAGGACATTATGGAAAAATATCCACATTATCTTGAAAGGCTCCAGGCCGCAACCCGCAAATATTGGGATAAACCCGCACTGAATAATATCGGAGGCGAGTCATTCACATATGCTCAGATGGCACGTTCCATCGCCCGCTTCCATATAGTTTTTGAATATGCAGGCATCAAGAAAGGTGAACGCATTGCCCTGTGCGCTCAGAACGGGGCTCGATGGGGTTTCGCTTACCTGGCTGTCAATACATATGAGACGGTTATCGTGCCTATTCTGGCAGACTTCAAGCCGGAGAGTGTCATAGGTCTTGTAAACCATTCCGGAAGTATTGCTTTGTTTACTGATTTGGAAAAATGGTCCAAGATGGATGTCAAGGAGATGCCTGATGTCCGTGCCGTCTTTGATGTAAACACGCTTAAACTGCTTTTCTGTAACGATGAAAAGATACAGTATGCTTTTGAGCATCTTGATGAGCTGTTTGAGAAGAAATACCCCAACGGATTTGGTCCGGATGACGTAGTATATCCTACAGACAACTGGGATAATCTTTCTACAATTAATTACACATCAGGCTCCACAGGTGATCCCAAGGGCGTAATGCTTACTTACCGTAACTTCTCGGCCAATGTGGATTTCAGCCAGCGTCATGTGCCTGCAGGTGACAAGATGGTCTCCATGCTACCCATGGCTCACATGTACGGCCTTGTAATTGAATTCCTATATCCGCTCAGTAACGGTACTTCAATCTATTGGCTAGGTAAGGCTCCCACTCCAGCTGCGCTCATGAAGGCTTTTGCTGATGTCAAGCCCTATCTGCTTATCACCGTACCGTTGGTCATGGAGAAGATTTACAAGTCCAAGATCAAGCCCATGATAGATAAGCCCGCCATTAAGTTTGCACTTAAAGTTCCCGTTCTTAACTCTATTATTTACAAGAAGATAAAGGATGGACTCGTAGCCGCATTCGGCGGAAACTGTGAGGAGTTCATCATGGGTGGTGCAGCTCTTAACCCTGAGGTTGAGCGCATATTCAAGAAGATCAAGTTCCCGTATCTGGTAGGTTACGGAATGACAGAGGCCTGCCCTCTCCTGGCCTATGAGCACTGGACCAAATACGTACCCGGGTCTTGCGGCAAGCCTGTTGATGTGGCCGAGGTACGTATCGATTCTGATGATCCGCAGCATTCTGTAGGTGAGATTCAGGCTCGTGGTGAGAATATAACCATCGGTTACTACAACAATCCGGAGGCAACTGCCAATGCCTTTACGGAGGATGGCTGGCTCAAGACCGGCGACCTGGGCATCATGGATGCAGATGGCAATATATTCATCCGCGGACGTTCCAAGAATATGATTCTGGGTCCATCCGGCCAGAATATATATCCTGAGGAGATTGAGGCCGTTGTCAACAATCAGGATTATGTAATTGAGTCTGTCGTAGTGGATCGCGGCGGTAAACTTGTAGCATTGGTATATCTTGATGAGCAGGCAATAGCAAAGTCTCTGCTTGATCCGGAGGCAAAGGATGCAATCCCTGAAAACATCCGTCTGGCGTCAAACCGCAAATTACCCGTTTATAGCCAGATAGCCAAGGTGGAGATACAGGCTGTTCCGTTTGAGAAGACACCTAAGATGTCTATCCGCCGATTCCTATATAAATAAAACAAAATAAATGGCATAAGATTTGGTAGTGCAAATGTTATGATGTACATTTGCGCTCGCAAACAAGGAGAGAAGATTAGGTTGTTCCGTATAAACGGTTCATCTATTTTTCGGGAGCATGAGTGGCTGTGACAGCTACTCATTCTTTTTTTTATTGACATATGGATGAACATAAAAGAAATAAGGCATCGAAACCGATGCCTTATTTCTTCTGTGATTCCGCCGAGATTCAAACTCGGAACCTTCTGATCCGTAGTCAGATGCTCTATTCAGTTAAGCTACGGAACCGAACCTTAAGCCAAACGAACAAAGAAAACTTGTTTTCTTTCATTCTTTTGAAGCGACGTGAAAAAGGAACTTGTTCATTTTTCACGTTGGTTCTAAAGAATCAAGTAAGCGTAAGCTTACTTTGTCGTGGCGTGGTGAGGAAGAGCAAAGCTCAACCTTTCCCTTTAAGCGCTGCAAAGATACATCATTTTTTTCAACACTAGTATGCTTTGAGCCCTATTTTTCACAAGAAATAACGTTTTTATTTCTGCAGAGCCTCCTTCAGAGAATCAAAAGCATCCTCAGCGTTGCCAAACTGCTCTAAAAGCTGCACAAACTTGCTCCCAATAATACATCCCGCAGCATTAGCCTGGGCACTCTCAAGAGTCTGTCTGTTACTGATGCCGAATCCAATCATACAAGGGTGCTTGAGCCCCATACCGTTCACGTGGTTGAAATATTCCATCTTGCGGGTATCAAACTCCTTCTGCGCACCGGTTGTAGCAGCAGAACTAACCATATAGATGAATCCGTCAGTGTTGTCATCGATAAAGCGGATTCGATCATCACTGGTCTCAGGGGTAATGAGCATGATGATACGCACGTCATACTTATCGGCAATGGGCTTGACAGTCTCCAGATAGTCCTTGAACGGCAGGTCCGGGATGATGACACCGTCAATGCCGGTCTCACTGCACTGTTTGAAAAAGTTCTCGTAGCCGTACTGATAGATGGGATTCAGATAGCCCATGAATACCAACGGCATCTTTACGTCCTTACGTATGTCTGAGAGTTGCTCAAACAGCAGTTTCAGTGTCATGCCGTTGCGCAGGGCCTTGGTGGCGGCATCCTGGATTACAGGGCCGTCGGCCATCGGGTCACTGAACGGTATTCCGACCTCAATCATGTCAACGCCTTTTTGCTCAAGGGTGCGTATTATCTGTGCGGTGCTGTCCAGTGACGGATGTCCGGCGCAGAAATAGATTGAAAGAATGCCTTGTTTCTTGGTGGCAAACAAATTATTTATTCTGTTCATAATTACGTATGTTATTGATAAATAGACTTAGTTTTGAAATCTCTTTTAATGCTGGTTCAACCTCAAACCGACTGTTCAGGTCAATGCCGTAGAACTGTGGATGCCTTATACTGGCAATGCTCTCTTCCATTCCAGGGCCGATACCCCCGGCCAGAATGAACGGCTTGCTGCCTTTATAGCAGTCAAGGAGACTCCAGTCAAAACTCTGACCGCTGCCGCCCCACCCGCTGCATTTGGTATCAAACAGGAACATATCGACGGCATCTTCCTGCTCATATTCAGCGCATTGCTCAAAGTCCCGGGCTGACGCGACTGAAATGGCCTTCATAACAGGCAGTCCCGTAATAAGATGTATAATGCGGCAGAACTCAGCTGATTCATTGCCATGAAGCTGTATGCGGTTAAGGCTATACTCAGCAGCCTTGACCTGAACGTATTCAGGTTCAGGATTGACAAAGACCCCTACTCTGCACTTATCAGGTAGATAATCAGGCTTAGAGCTCACATAACGTTTACTGCCCGGCCAGAACATGAACCCCATCATATCAGGATGCAGAGCCTCTACATCCCTGATATTCTTAGTGTCACGCATTCCGCATACCTTGATGATCATATGGCTTCAATGAATTTTTTAAGAGCCAGGCCCGGGTCCTGTTCTTTCATAAAACACTCACCCATAAGGAACCCGCGGAATCCGGCTTCACGGAGGCTGCGGACAGTATCCGGATTGCTTATTCCGCTCTCACTCACTTTTACAGCATTAGTATCCATCTTTTCTGCCAGACGGAATGAATTGGCTACATCAGTATGGAACGTACCCAGGTTACGGTTGTTTATTCCGGCCATATCGGGTTCACAATCAAGATATTCCAGTTCCTCCTCACTGTGCATTTCAAGCAGCACTTCAAGTTTAAGGTCATGAGCGGTACTGGTCAATGTGCGGCACTCATCCTTGGTGAGGTCTGCAGCAATGAGCAGTACAGCATCGGCACCGGCGTTACGGGCCTCAAAAAGCTGATACTCATCAATGATGAACTCCTTGCGCAGAATGGGTATATCTACTGATGGACGCACTTGCGGAATAAAATCCAGTGTGCCCCCAAAATACTTATTGTCAGTAAGTATGCTCAGGGCCGATGCACCACCGGCTGCATATTTTGGCACCACATCCATCGGCCTGGCATCCTCATGAATCCAGCCTTTTGACGGGCTCTTGCGCTTGAACTCGGCAATGATGCCGTAAGGGCTGCCGGCAAGTGAGCGGCTCATGCTGCGGGCATTGATGCCATCGGCCATAAGACGTTCAACCTTGGCGTAGAGGTCACAGGGTGCAACAATCTGTTTCTGTTGCTCCACCTCAATCCTCTTGAAGGCCACTATCTCCTGCAGGATATCTTTCATGAATTCAGTTCAACGAATTTGCGGAATGCTGCCAGAGCGCGGCCGCTCTCAAGTGACTCACGTGCGGCTGCAACACTGTCCTCAACGCTTATATTGCGATCCATGATACCTATACCGCAGGCAGCGTTGGCAATGATGACGCTCTTCTGAGCCTCAGTTGCCTTACCCTCCAGAACGTTGTCAAAGATGGCCTTTGCTTCTTGTATGGTGTTACCGCCATAGATGTCTGAAGGTGATACATAGTCCAGGCCCATATCCTTAGGAGTGAATACCTTTTCAAAGAAGTTGGTTACGAACTTGAATCCGCTGGTGAGTGAAATCTCATCATACCCGTCATAGCTGGTAATGACGCCAAAGTTGTCACCGATGCGCTGATGTATGTTCACGTAGAGCCTCATCTGAGCCTGTGTAGCGGTTCCGTGCAGTGAGTTCTTGGGGTGGCAGGGATTGACCAACGGACCAAGGAGATTGAAGCATGTGGGAATGGCCAGAGCCTTGCGGGTAGGTCCTACAAACTTCATTCCGTAAGCGAACAAAGGTGCATGGAAGTAACATACACCGCATTCGTCAAGTGAACGGCGCAGTTTGTCAATATCATCGGTGAACTTAACGCCATGTTCCTGTAGCACGTTGCTGGCACCGCTTACGCTGCTGCTGCCACCATTACCGTGCTTGGTAACCTTATAGCCTGCACCTGCAATCACAAATGCTGAGCAGGTGCTTATGTTAAAGGTGTTCTTGCCGTCACCACCTGTACCTACAATGTCAAGAGTGTTCTCTGAGTCAAAATCAACACGCTTGCCGGTCTCAAGCAGTCCCTGGCGGAATCCCAGCAATTCATCTACGGTCACACCACGTGTCTGGATGGCCATTAGCAGAGCTGCTATCTGCTGGTCATTGTACTTGCCGTCAATAATGTTCAGCATAATGCTGTGTGTCTCTTCCTGTGTCAGTGTGGCACCGTCAATCAGTTTTAAAAGATACTGTTTCATATTAGCAATGTTTATTTAATTATTTATTATTCAACCAGTTATTAATTATCTCCTTACCGTTTGGAGTAAGTACGCTCTCAGGGTGGAACTGAATGCCGCGTATGTCAAACTCACGGTGTCTCAATGACATTATGTAGCCGTCATCGCTGCGTGAAGTTACCTCAAGACATGATGGCAGACCGTTTTCATCGACCACCCATGAGTGGTAGCGTCCCACCTCAAGTTCATCGGACAGACCATTGAACAGGTAGTCTTTTACGGTGATATGTGCTGGTGTAGCCACTCCGTGAACCACATTACCTATGTTGAGCAACTTGGCTCCGAAAGCCTCACCTATCGCCTGATGTCCCAGACAGATGCCTAAGATAGGCTTGCGGCCTGCATATGCCTTGATTACCTCAGGCATAAGTCCGGCCTCACTTGGTATGCCGGGGCCGGGTGAAAGAACAATCTTGTCATACTGCTCCAGATCCTCAATCCGGAACTTGTCATTACGGACTACAGTCACACTCGCGCCAAGCTCCTTGAGCAAGTGGCTCAGGTTATATGTGAATGAGTCGTAATTATCTATTATAATGATCTTTATCATAACTTCTCTGCCATTAAGATAGCCTTGCGCAGTGCGCCCAGCTTGTTGTTAACCTCCTGTAATTCATACTCAACATTGCTCTTGGCAACTATGCCGCCACCTGCCTGGAACCACAACTCACCGTTACGGCTCACAAAAGTACGTATGGTGATAGCCTGGTTCAAGTCTCCGTTGAATCCTATAAAGCCGATGCACCCGCCGTAGGCACCGCGGTTATGCGGCTCATACTCGCTGATAAGCTGCATGGCGCGTACCTTTGGGGCACCGCTAAGCGTACCTGCAGGGAATGTGTCAATGAATGCGCGTATGGGGTCTGCGTTATCATCCAGTGTGCCCGATACACGGCTTACCAGGTGTATCACATGACTGTAGTACTGCATGTCTTTGTAAAAGTCAATGTGTACGTTATGGCAGTTACGGCTTAGGTCATTGCGGGCCAGATCCACCAGCATCACATGCTCGGCATTCTCCTTGGGATCGTTCTTAAGGTACAGGGCGTTCTCACGGTCCTGTTCGGCATTACCTGTACGCTTGGTGGTACCAGCAATGGGATCAATGTATGCCTGACGGCCCTGTATGCGGCAGTGAGTCTCAGGACTGGAGCCGAATATGCGGAAGCCGCCAAAATCAAAGTAGAACAGATACGGGCTGGGATTTATGCTGCGCAGAGCACGGTACAGTTGGAAATCATCACCTGTGTATGACTGCTTGAAACGGCGTGACAGCACAATCTGGAACACATCGCCGCGCTTGCAGTGAGCTATGCCGCGACGTATGTTCTCGCGGTGCTCATCATCGGTCAGGGTGCTTGTGCAGTCACCTGTGGCATGGAATTCAAAGGTGTGGAATGTATGAGAGTTCAGGTTGTGCTCAAACTTGTCAAGAGAGCTCTGCTCACCTTCTCCAAGCAACTCAATCAGCGTAAGCTCGTTACAGAAATGGTCAAATACTGCAATGCTCTTGAACAGGGTGTACTGCATATCGGCTGCATCGTTCTCCGCCTGGGTCTCATCCTTGATGTTTATATTCTCAAAGTAGCGTACGGCATTGAATGTGGTGAATCCGTACAGGCCGCAGTAGTTGCTGTCCTCACCCTCAATGCTAAATCGGGAAAGGAAGTCATTTATAAGTTGTGCAGCATCGTAATTGCCGTCAATGACGTGCTCCTGAGTGGTACCGTCGGGGAACAGCATAGTACCGATGCCGTGTGCAATGCTTACTGTGGCAATGGGATTGATGGCAATGAATGACTTGGAGTTCTCACCGCCATGATAATCGGAGCTCTCCATAAGTACGCTCTGTGAGTAGAGGTCACGTACGTTAAGGTATGCCGTCACCGGGGTAAGCAAATCTCCGGGAGTCTTGCGGGTTGTTGTAAGGTATTTAAATTGCTTCATAGTCTATCTCATCTTTATGTTTGAGGTATGTGTTCAGGTCCTTGTCGCCGCGTCCGCTTACGGTAAGAACCACCACATCATCTTTCTTGAACTTCATCTTGGGCAGCATAGCCAGTGCGTGGCTGCTTTCCAGAGCAGGAATGATACCCTCCAACCTTGTCAGTTCAAAAGCGGCCTGGAGAGCCTCTTTATCATTCACTGCCATTACCTGTGCGCGGCCGGTCTTGTATAGATTGCAATGGATAGGTCCTGTGCCGGGATAATCCAGACCGGCCGATATTGAATAGGGCTCAATGATCTGACCATCGGGGGTCTGCATCACCATGATGCGGCTACCGTGCAGAATTCCGGGAGTACCTATCTCCATTGATGCAGCAGTCTGAGGGGTCTCAATACCCATACCGCCTGCCTCGCCAAGAACTATCTTAACGCGCTCATCATCAATGTAATGGTATATGGTTCCAGCTGCGTTACTGCCACCTCCAACACAAGCCATCAGATAATCGGGATAATCACGGCCTTCCTTTTCCTGCAGCTGCTCCTTGATTTCGGCCGATATCACGCTCTGCAGTCTTGCTACCATATCAGGATACGGGTGCGGACCAACGGTACTTCCAATAATATAGAAGGTATCAGAGGGATTGCAACACCAGTCACGGATTGCCTCGTTTGTGGCATCCTTAAGAGTCTTGTTGCCGCTGTAAACCGGCATCACCTCGGCACCCAGCATACGCATGCGCTCCACGTTCACGGCCTGGCGCTCAACATCCAGGGCACCCATGTAAACGCGGCAAGGCATATTCATAAGGGCACAAACGGTTGCAGTTGCAACACCGTGCTGTCCGGCACCGGTCTCTGCAATAATGCGGGTCTTACCCATACGCTTAGCCAGTAGTATCTGCCCTATTGAGTTGTTTATCTTATGGGCACCGGTATGGTTCAGGTCCTCACGCTTAAGATAGAGCTTGCAGCCGTACTTGGCGCTCATGCGCGATGCGTAATACAGAGGACTGGGACGGCCTACATAGTCGCGCAGCAATGCGTGGTACTCTTTCTTGAACTCCTCACTCTCAATAATGGGCAGGTAGTTTTCCTTAAGCGTCTCAACGGTCTTGTAAAGTATCTCGGGGATGTATGCACCTCCAAACTCTCCGTAGTAACCGTTACTGTCAATCTGATATGTTTTCATATTATTGTGTTGTTTATTATTCGTTGTTGGAACTCATAAAAAAAGGCCCTTCGTGAGTACCGAAGAGCCTTAATATTTCAGTTTTACTTTAGGGAATGGCTTTCTAACCTCACGATTTTTTGTATCCTGAGTTCTGCCACCACCAAAAAGTATAATTCAACTTCATCTGTTGTTCTTGTGTTGTGCTGCAAAGTTATGTCTTAATTTGAATACACTCCAAACTTTTTCCGATTTTTTTTTTTTTGAGGGGAACTACCTGGAATAACAATATCGGAAACTTAATCACCGCCGAACTGTCAGTTGGGGGACGCAACGTTCCGTGGCTACTCCGGCTCCCCTCCAGACCCTAAACATCGATCGCCTCCTTTTTAGTCCCCTTCGGGGCCTAACGGTCGTTGAACGTAACGATGTTCTTAACGGGATCTTCCGGGGGCCTACGCTTAACGCCACTGCACTGATGGTCCCCCAACTGACAGTTCGGCTAGTGCAACCAAGGTTGCACAGTTTCCGATACTGTTATCCCAGGTAGTTCCGTTCACCTAGGAGGGGATTCAGGATGGATAGCAGTCCCTGAGCAGTGCCGGGATAGACTATGCCGGTCATTCCCTGGGCGATGGCGGCATTAACGTTGTCTTTGCGGTCGTCAATGAATACGCATTCCTCTGGCTTGAGGTTGTATTTGGAGAGCAGCAACTGGTATATGGCGGGCTCGGGTTTGGCCAGTTTGACGTAACTGGATACTACGTAGTTGTCTATGTTGCCGATGGTTTTGAAGCGGCGACGGGCCTCCTCAAAGGTCTCTGCGGGCCAGTTGGTTAGGCCATAGACCCCTACTCCTTTGGATTTGAGGTCCTGGATTATCTCCAGCATGCCCGGCAGTTCACCGTGGCACATCTCAAACCAGCGGTCACGGAACATGGCTACAGCCTCTGCATACTCAGGAAACTGCACCTGCAGGTCTGCTACGCACTTGTCCATGGTTTCACCGCGGTCCATGCGGGTGAACCACTTGCGGTTACAGACATTCTCGGTAAAGAATCGGCATTTATCTTCATCGCCACCAAAATATGGCAGGAACAGATAGGCCGGATTCCAGTCAATCAGTACGTTGCCGTAGTCAAATATTACGTTTTTAATCATTTGATTGCAAGTTTGTTATGGTATCTGATGCAATGGCATATATCTGGGTGCTGTCAGGTACTGCAAGCCCCACTTTTTTCATGTATCCGCTTATGGAATTTATGTACTGCGGCATATCGGCAGGAGCAATCGGGTCAACGGCAGGCAGGTCCATGCGGAGCGGGTCAATGGCGGTGCCGTTCTTGAATACACGGTAGTCAAGATGCGGACCGGTGGCAACACCTGTCATGCCTACATAGCCTATCAGTTGCCCTTGTGATACGTGTGTACCCTGGTTGATTCCTGCGGCAAATCCCTTAAGGTGCATATACTCTGTGGTATAAGTAGAGTTGTGCTTGATCTTGAGGTAGTTGCCGCCGCCTTTGCTGTCCCATGCCTTTGTAATCACAACACCGTCACCCACTGAATATACAGGGGTTCCTGACGGGGCGGCATAATCAACTCCGTGATGTGCGCGTACCACCTTGGTCACAGGATGTACGCGGGCATTTGAGAACTTGGAACTTATGCGTGAATAACTCAAGGGAGCTTTCAGGAATGCACGTCTCAGGCTGGTTCCCTGCTCGTCAAAATACTCACCGCGCTCATTATGGTATGTATATCGGAAGGCATAATGGTTGGTGCCCGATGTTATGAAATTTGCAGCCAGGATATTGCCTGTGGCCACTCTGACGGTATCGGCATACAACTCCTGGTAATAGACTGAGAATGAGTCATTCTTCTGGATACCAAAGAAATCTATTGTCCAGGAATATACATCGGCCAGCATACCGGCCAGTTCAGGGGCTGCCCCCTGCTCTATCATGGCGTTCCAGAGTGATGACTTGATGCTACCACTTATGTAATTCTCAACGGTATCAACCGGTAATGCACCCCGATAACTGTAGATACTGTCAGTCAGTGAATAGACTGCATAATCCACACTGTTTATGTCATATACAAAGTAGCGTGCTGTAGCCAATGAGTCACGGTCACGTATAATGTGGTACGGCTTGCCTGACTGTATCTTGCGTACGCTCCACGTAGTGTCCGATGAACGGTCCAGATAATGTATGGTCTGTGCCGATACACCGTATTTGAACAGGATATTTGAGAGCAACTCATTGCGGCCAATAACACCGTCCACAATATCCAGGCTGTCAACGTTTACGCCCCAACGGTAAACCGGTTGCGGAATAGCCTCAACAGGCTCATCTGCAACCGGCTCTACGGGTTGGCTGTTTTGCTTGCAGGATATTATCAGTCCGGCTGTCAGGATTGCGTATTTAAGGAATCTGCTCATTCCTTGAAAGGTGCATATCCTTCAACAATCTCCTTGTTCAGAGCGTCGCTGACCGGTACCATGGGCAAGCGCAGCACATTCTCAAGCTTGCCTTGATGTGCCATAAGTGCCTTTACGCCACTCGGGTTACCCTCCTTGAAGAGAAGGCCATATACGGGTTCAAACTCCTTATGAATGGCTGCAGCCTCACCCAGCTTACCCTCAATGGTAAGATGAATCATCTGGCCGAATGTCTTAGGCAGCGCATTGCCTACAACTGATATCACGCCTACAGCACCATTGTGGATGGATTCCATAGCCAGGCTGTCATCGCCTGATATAACCTTGAAGTGCTCAGGAGCGCCCTTGATGATTTCATTTATCTGGTCCATCTTGCCACTTGCCTCCTTGACACCTATCACGTTCTTGAACTCACGTGCTATGCGCAGTGTGGTATCGGCTGTCATGTTGATGCCTGTGCGTCCGGGAACGTTATACAGTATAATGGGCTTGGCTGATGCCTTGGCAATCTCAGCAAAGTGACGATATACACCCTCCTGTGATGGCTTGTTGTAGAAAGGTACGGCGCTCAGTATGCCGTCTATTCCGTCAAGCTGATAATGTTTGATCTGCTCAACGGCGGCAGCAGTGCAGTTGCTGCTGCAACCTACCATTATGGGAATACGGCCGTTTACCAGTTTTATGACGAATTTAACCACCTGAAGGCGTTCATCGGATGTAAGTGTAGGAGTCTCAGCTGTCGTGCCCAGAACGCACAGGAAATCAGTGTCCCCTGCTATGAGGCTTTCCACAATGCCGGTCAGTCTGTCAAAATCAATCTGACCATCCTGTCTGAAAGGTGTGACCAGGGCTACGCCAAGTCCCCTAAAAGGGTAAGAGTAGTTCATTGGATGTTATAGTTGTTATTTTTTCATTAATCATTTCCAGGAATTCTGTCTCACTTACCAGCTTGACGCCAAGCTCCTGTGCTTTCTCACGTTTGGCAGGCCCCATGTTATCACCTGCCAGCACGAATGATGTCTTGGCCGATATGCTGCCGGAGTTCTTGCCTCCGTGACGCTCTATCAGAGCCTTGTACTCATCGCGCGAATGGTGGTTGAACACGCCGCTTATCACAATTGTCTTGCCTGCCAGCAGTTCTGTGCCGCCCTGAGTCTGATCCTCTGTCAGTTCCATCTGCAAGCCGAACTCTTTCAACCTGTTAACCAGCTCACGGCTGCGCTCATCGGCAAAGAATGAGACAATGCTCTGGGCAATCTTGGTGCCTATCTCGTTCACCGCTGTAAGCTGCTCCATAGTGGCGTTCTCAAGCGCCTCCATGGATTTGAATGCGCGTGCCAGTATCTTGGCTACGGTCTCGCCTACAAAACGGATTCCTATTGCAAACAGAACCCGCTCAAACGGAACCTTCTTGGAGTCCTCTATACCGTGTACTATACTTACGGCCGATTTCTCTCCCAGCCCTTCCAGGCGGCAGATATCCATTGCCTTAAGTGTGTAAAGGTCAGCAATATCCTTTATCAGGCCGGCCTGATAGAACAGGTCTATGGTTTCAGTTCCCAGCCCGTCTATGTTCATGGCCTTGCGGCTTACAAAGTGCTCTATGCGGCCCTTAATCTGCGGCGGACAACTGATTGCGTTGGGGCAATAGTATGCGGCCTCGCCCTCATATCGGATCAGTTTAGTACCGCATTCAGGGCAGACATCGGCAAAACGTACGGGATCACCCATCAGAATTGAGCGTGAATCCATATCCACGGCTGTAATCTTGGGGATAATCTCACCGCCCTTCTCCACATAGACCATATCGCCTATATGCAGGTCCAGCCCCTTGATGATGTCTGCATTATGCAGTGTAGCACGCTTAACGATAGTTCCTGACAGCTGAACAGGGTCAAGATTTGCAACTGGGGTTACTGCGCCGGTGCGTCCCACCTGATATGAAACGCTGTTCAGACGGGTCAGTTGCCTCTCTGCCTGGAACTTATATGCAATGGCCCAGCGCGGAGACTTGGCCTTGAAACCCAGGTTACGCTGCTGACGCAGTGAATTGACCTTGAGTACAATACCATCAGTAGCCACAGGCAGGTTCTTGCGTTCCGTATCCCAATAGTTTATATAGTCAAGCACCTCATCAATGGTGGTGCATTTCTTCATATGGTCCGATACCTTGAATCCCCATTTCTGAGCCTCCATCATGTTCTCATAATGGCCATCGCATGGCAACTGCTCGCCCAACAGGTAATAGAGATATGAATCCAGCTGACGCCGTGACACCTCCTGCGGGTTCTGAAGCTTGAGTGTGCCTGATGCCGCATTCCTGGGGTTTGCAAACAGCGGCTCCTCCTGCTGCTCTCGCTCTGCGTTAAGACGCTCAAATGATGTCCATGGCATAAGTACCTCGCCCCGGATCTCAAAGTTACGGGGCCAGTCTCCTCTCTGGAGTACCAGAGGCACGGATTTGATAGTGCGCACGTTATCGGTCACGATATCACCCTTGACGCCGTCACCGCGGGTTACCGCCTGAACAAGCTTGCCATCCTCATAAATCAGTGAAATGGACAGGCCGTCATACTTGAGTTCACAGCATATCTCAAACGGCTCATTGAGTAATCCGCTTACGCGCTGGAAGAACTCACGGACCTCCTGCTCACTGTAGGTGTTGTCAAGTGAAAGCATCGGATAACGGTGCTCTGCCTGCTCAAATCCCTTGCTTATATCGCTTCCTACACGCTGTGTGGGTGAATTGGCATCATAAAGCTCAGGATGCTTATCCTCCAGGTCTATGAGCTCGTGCATGAGCTGGTCAAACTCGATATCGGATATGACGGGAGCGTTCTGCACATAGTACAGATTATTGTATCTGTGGAGCAGTTCACGCAGTTCTGTTATCCGTTCAGTTTCGCTCATCAGCGGGATTGTGTTGAAAGTACCGTTTTCAAACCGCGAATTTACTCATAAAATTTGTATTTTTGCGGACAGAAACGGTACAATGTGCGTATATGCGTATAGATATTCTTACAGTATTCCCTGATATGCTTGAGGGCTTCTTCAACTGCTCAATGATGGCACGTGCCCAGAAAGCCGGTCTTGCCGAGATTCATCTGCATGACATAAGGGATTACACTACTGATAAGCATCATAAGACCGATGATTACCCCTTTGGCGGATGTGCCGGTCTTGTAATGAAGATTGAGCCCATTGACCGTTTAATAACCGACCTCAAGTCACAGCGCAACTACGATGAGGTAATCTACACCTCACCTGATGGTGAACAGTTCAACCAGAAGATTGCCAACAGCCTCTCACTGCTTGAGAACGTGATAATCCTGTGCGGTCACTACAAAGGCATAGACTACCGCATACGTGAGCATCTCATTACCCGTGAGATCAGTATTGGCGATTACGTCCTCACCGGAGGTGAACTTGCCGCCGCCGTAATGACAGACAGCATAGTACGTCTTATTCCCGGTGTCCTGTCCGATGAGCAGTCAGCCCTGTCCGACTGTTTCCAGGACAACCTCCTGGCTCCACCCGTCTATACCCGTCCCGCCGAATACAAAGGCTGGCGAGTTCCTGATGTACTATTGTCAGGAAACCAAGCCCTAATAGACGACTGGGAATTCCAGCAATCCCTTGACCGTACAAAAACTTTAAGACCGGACCTTTTAAAGTAACGCAGAAAACTCGCTGAGTGAGCAGAACTTTTGGGGTATTGGCAGTCAAAACCATGGCCGCCCGTGGGCTTGTGAACCGACGAAGGAAGTGAGAGTAGAGAAAGCTGGCTTTCTTTACCGAACGACGAGGAGGAAAAGATATTCTTAACGGGAGGGGCCCGCGCCAAAGGCGTGGGAGGGATAGCGCGAAGCGCGTAGTTTTGACGTCAATACCCCAAAAGTTCTCCCTGAAAATTAATCCAAGGCTCCGATGATTTCCTGGACGGAGTTGAAGCCGTGGCGCTGCAGGTAAGCCTCGATGCCGTCAATCACCTTCTCCGAGATGGAGGGATCAATAAAGTTTGCCGTACCAATCTGAATTGCAGAAGCACCGGCCAGGAGGAACTCAACGGCGTCAGTAGCGGAGCATATTCCGCCCAAGCCAATGATAGGAATTTTTACTGCTTTAGCAGTCTGCCACACCATGCGTAATGCAACCGGCTTTACGGCAGGACCGCTCATGCCGCCAGTAATGGTAGAGAGTATGGGTTTGCGCTTCTCGGCATCAATAGCCATACCCAGCATGGTGTTGATGAGTGATACGCTGTCAGCACCGGCAGCCTCAACCGCACGTGCTATCTCTGTTATATCTGTGACATTGGGTGAAAGTTTGACAATCAATGTCTTATCGTATGCTTTACGTACGGCGCTCACCACTTGGGTTGCACTCTCCGGCTTTACTCCGAATGCCATTCCGCCCTGTTTTACATTAGGACATGATATGTTGAGCTCAATGGCTGGTATATCATCAAGCGTATTGATTATACTGGCAGTCTGGACATAATCATCAATACATGAACCGGAAACGTTCACAATTATATTTGTATTGATTTTTCTAACCTCAGGGTAGATGTGATCCACAAAGTAATCAACACCTTTGTTCTGTAAGCCTACGGCATTGAGCATTCCCGATGGGGTCTCAGCCATGCGTGGATATGGATTACCCTGACGGGGATTGAGAGTAGTACCTTTTACTATTATGGCGCCCAGGTGGCTGATATCCATAAAGTCAGCATATTCTGTGCCGTACCCGAATGTGCCCGATGCGGTCATTACGGGGTTCTTAAGCTCCAGTGAGCCTATCTTTGTATTCAGTTGAACCATTTCAGTCTGTCAATTGTGAAAACCGGACCTTCTTTACATACACAAACGTTGCCCTGATCAGCAGTATCCTCAACACAGCACAGGCAGGCGCCTATTCCGCAAGCCATACGGTGCTCCAGTGATACCTCACAAGCCGTCTCGTGCTCCTTCGCCCATCGGGCCACCGCCTTGAGCATTGGTGTAGGACCGCAGGCATATATGCGGTCAAATGACTCACTGTCCATAAGCAGGCTGTGATTGGTAACAAAACCCTTCTCTCCAGCTGAACCATCCTCAGTGGTCATGAACAGGTCACCGTATTTGGTAAACTCCTCTTTACGAAGTATAAGATCCTCAGTACGGCCTCCTAACAGGAATGTGGGGCGGATTCCATGTTCAGCCAGTTCCTGACCCAGAAACAGGAGAGGTGCCACTCCCACTCCGCCACCGACCAGCAGCGGACGCGCCACATGAGTTGTGCGGTAACTGAAACCGTTTCCAAGCGGCAGCAGTACGTTGACTTTATCACCCTGCTTGAGCTCTGCAAGTGACTGAGTACCTTCACCTACAATCTGAATCAGGAACTCCACAATGTTCTTGTCGCGATTTATTGCGTGTATTGAGATGGGGCGGCGTAAAAGTACTTTGGCCGATGGAACCTGCAGTTCCGCAAACTGGCCGCCAATCATATCCGGAAGTGCGCCAGGGTACTGTAGGGTTAGAAGTGTAGCGCAGGGGCCAACCATAACGTTGCTGGCCACAAGCATATCTGTTTGGAACTTCTTCATATTTATAAAATGTAACGCGAAGGTAGTTTATTTAATTGAGAATTGAGAATTTTTGGAGCAGTGAGAGTAGAGAAAGCTTGCTTTCTTTACCGAATCGCGACAAAAATCATGGAAAGAAGTGACATAACTGAGAATTAATACCACCGCACCTGCGTAAGAAAACCCGCGACATAAAAAAGGCTTGCGAGAAATCGCAAGCCTTTTTTTAATTCTCAATTTTCAATTTTCAATTTTCAATTGATTAGTATTCCTGTACATTCTTGAAGTCTCTCCACTCCAGACGTCTCTTATAGTTGAACATTTGGCCTCTAGGTACATACAGCTTGGCGTTCTGCTTTGTGGCATCGTCAAATACAGTGGGGCTGTTGTGAGGCGGGAATAAACCGCGAGCGTTGATAAGTGAGAGCTTGGGGCAGTTCTTGAATGACTCAGCACCAATGATTCTCACGTTGCCACCTAACTCAACCTCTTCCAGAGCGGTGCAGTTCTTGAATGTAAAGTCACTGATAGCAGTTACAAAGTTTCCTACAAATACCTTTCTCAAATAGGTGTTATCCATAAATGCACCAGTGCAGATAAATGAAACATCCTCAGAGATAACGTAATCAGTCAACTGTTTCTTAGCCGGATACTTGATAAGCATCTTGTTATCCTTGCTGAAGAGAACTCCGTCAACATCCTTGTATGACTGGTTGTTCTCATTAACAGTAAACTTCTTGATGCCTGAACAGCCTGAGAAAGCATCGTTGACAATACGCATCACGCTGAAAGGAATGTCTATCGATGTCACCTCTGTGCATCCGAAGAATGTATTCTGGTCAATTTCAACTACACGGAAAGTGAAGTCATCATTAGCGCCAGTGGTGATGAAAGACGGGATGCTTATGTCACCTTTGTAAGAACTTGGGCCATCATCAAAGTTCTTGCGCCCATTTGTTCTGTCCCAAGTGAGGGATACATTACCAAAGTTATCCAGGATCTTGTAGCACAGGGTTGTGCCGTTATTATACTTTACGGTGATGATCTGGTCATTAACCTCTGCCTCAAGCTGCTTAACGATCAGTGTCTGCCAAACTTCGTTCTGATTTGATTTAGATGCTTCTTTACTTGAACGGCATCCGGTCAGACAGAGCGCGGTCAAAAGGATTGCAAATAGATATTTTTTCATAGCCTTACATTAATTGGTTTGTTGTTATGAGCAAATATATACATCAAATTTAAAAAAATCAAAAAATCCGTATTATTTTTTTAATTCCGTTGAAAATTTTTGATATGTACCGTCCTCAAAGAATATTACCACCTCTTTTATTCTCTTTTGATTATTCTCCAAAGAATTGCCTGTACCAGTGCTAACTCCTTTATTATTAGTTCTTTTGCGTGTACTTGAGGGGATTTTTTCCTCTTTGACGTTTAAAAATTCGGAATTATCCTTACCCTGGGTTGGAAATACCGTGCTCTCCATGCCCGGAAACAGGGGGTAATCCTGATTTTGACTGTCGTTTTGTTGCATAACAGGTATAGCGTATCCTTTTCCGTTCAAAAGCCATTCAAGTTCTACATCCGGATACTTGGAATGAATGGCCATTATTATTTTGAGACTTGCCTCGTTTCTTCCGCTAAGTATATGCTGAAGCGTGGTTCTTTGGATCCCAATCTCATTTGCAAATTGAGTTGGAGTCAAATTCAACAGTTGCATCAATTCTTCTAGTCTTTCCTTCATAGAAAATGTGTCATTTTTGTTGTTGTTACAAATGTATCAACAAAATTTGAATTCATCAATACACAAATGTAAAATACAATATCTCATTACAAATGTAAAAACGACCACATTTGTCACGTATTAGAATCAGGAATGGTTGTATACGTTCTTAAACCGGGTGTTTTTGATTGTAAAATGGTTGGTGTTGTAAATCTAAAACATTGGAAAATAGTATTTTATACTAATTTTTTTATCGTTAAAACGGGCATTTTGATTGTTTTGTATAAAAGTTTGAATCAGGGCGAACCTTTCCTTTAGTTTTTATAATATAAATAGGCTGATTTAAAGTGATTTACTATCAAAAATCAATTTTGTATCTTTTTTCGCATATTGTAACCCCACAGTTTGTAGCTTCGTGATTGAGTAAAGCTGTCAATATACAAATGTGCGTAAATCTTCTTTTTTAGCCTTAAACACAATTGTAATATTGCGCTATTTTTTACAATTGTAATAGTTAATAAAAATTAAAGGCCACCTTAAGGGTAGCCTTTAAAACATGTAATCGCTGAGATTTTAAAATTTGGAAGAAACTCCTATCCTAACCCGTAAATTTTGAAATTTCAGAAAAACGGACTATTTGAATCAAAAACAGGTAGAATATCCTAAAATCAGTGTAGTATCAAATACAACAATTCTTTCAACAGCCCCTCTCCTGTATTTGCAGTAGCATCTACTCCTTTTGATTTGGCATCGTATTTACGGATAGTGCATATTATCTGCATGGTTTGTGTAGCTGTATAGTTTCGCATACCGATTATGTAGTCCTTTACTCCCCAGGTGCTCTTGAGGTCGAGTTGTTCAGCAATACCCTTGTCAGTCTTGTCAGGGGCGTAAAAAGCGAGCATAAGATTGGCAAAATACGGGAATATGGCGGCTGTAACCAGTTGCATCGGGTACATTTTGGGGTTGCTCTCATAATAGGCAGCAATCTGATTGGCCTTAAGCACGTTCTTATTTATGATTGCATCCTTGAATTCAAAGATATTGAAGTCCTTGCTTATACCAACATGCTCCTCAATGAATTCAGGAGTTATCTCCTGCTGTCCTTGCGGGAGAGCTGTAATAAGCTTGTTCAATTCATTGACCATGCGGCTCAAATCAGATCCTACAGACTCACATATCAT
>Ga0310786_10003873_pt1 | contig 21301 bp, 19 predicted proteins | sample AusTroGonzalo_MG_FD_203881 | JGI IMG/M metagenome (GOLD analysis project Ga0310786, IMG submission 203881) | Bovine rumen microbial communities from tropical cattle in Woodstock, Queensland, Australia - Gonzalo_03 (v2) (version 2) | ecosystem: Host-associated > Mammals > Digestive system >...
AACCACCAGACAAGACAAAACTATCCAAAATGTATCCAGTGCGCTCAAGCATAATGTTAAACTTGAGGCCGAGCGAGTGCTGTCTCCGGCCATCATCTTTTCTGATAGGCTTACCAAGTTTCGCTACGGACAGCTGTTCGTTAATTTTGTTCTTATTATCATCGGTATAGTGATGCTCTTTTTCCGTTTTCAGGCCAATGCAGTCCTTCTTCGCATTAGTGGTGGTGCTCTAATTTTCAGCGCCATCTCTGACTGTCTCGCTCTCGTCTGGACGCATCGCGAATCTGCTTCAGTCAAAGAGCTAACTCATTACAATAAATAACAAAAAAGCATCACTAGATGCTCATGGCTCCCCCGGCCAGACTCGCCCCGAGGGCTTTAGCCCGAGACCGAGTCTGCTTTTTGATACGAAAAAAGCCCGAAGGGCTTTTGATGGCTCCCCCGGCCAGACTCGAACTGGCAACCTCGAAGTTAACAGCTTCTTGCTCCACCATTGAGCTACAGGGGAATACATCTATTATAGCATATTTTCATAAAATGTGATAAAATTAAATGAGTTATTTGTATTTTTGCGCATTTTAAACACAGAAAGGAGCAAGATGGAAGAAAAAACAATACAAATTGCCGGTTCTATCACCGTAGATGAGTTGTCTCATGCCCTTGGTCTTTCTGTTACAGAATTAATTGGCACGCTTTTCAAAAACGGAATTGTCGCCACCATTAACCAACGCCTCGATTATGAGACGGCTTCTATTATCATTGACGAACTTGGTCTTAAAAATGTCAAACTCGAAAAGAAAAACACCGCCACTAAGACTTCGGATTATCATCGTGAGCTTTCCGACAAGGCCGTCACGCGTCCGCCAGTGGTGGCAGTTATGGGTCATGTCGATCACGGCAAGACCACACTTCTAGACACTTTGCTCCACAAAAAGACCGTCGAAGCTGAAGCCGGAGGTATCACTCAGCATATTTCGGCCTATCAGCTAAATCATGACGGCCGCATTATTACTTTCCTCGACACGCCGGGCCACGAAGCCTTCGCTGCTATCCGCCAGCACGGCGCCATGCTTACAGATATTGTAGTCATCGTAGTGGCAGCAGATGATGGCGTCAAGCCTCAGACCGTCGAAGCTATTAATTTCGCCAAATCGGCCAATGCTAAGATTATCGTCGCCATCAACAAAATTGACCGCGAGGGCGCCGATATCGACCGCACCAAAGCCGATCTCAGCCAGCACGGTCTCCAGCCTGAAGAGTGGGGTGGCGATATTACTATGGTACCGATTTCGGCTAAACTTGGCCAAAATCTTGACCAGCTTCTTGACATGATCCTCCTTACCGCCGACATTGAGGAGCTCAAAGCCGATGTCGACATTCCAGCCGAAGGGCTCGTCATCGAGTCGCACATGGAAACAGGCAAGGGCTCAGTTGTAAATCTCTTAGTTACCGGCGGGGAACTAAAGACCGGCGAATTTATCGTTGCCGGCTCTACCTATGGCAAGGTTCGCACGATGCTAGATTGGCAGGGCAAGCCTAAAGGCAAAGCCACCCCGTCTACCCCAGTCACCATTACTGGCTTTAAAGAGCTCCCGAATTTTGGCGACCGATTCACTGAAGTTAGCGACGAAAAAACTGCTCGCAAAATGGCTCTCCTTAATGCCCAGAGCGAAGCGGACGCTATGGCGTCGGCCAATGTCACTTCTACTGATCTTCTTCGCATGATGAATGTTGCCGATAACTCCAAAGTCTTTAATGCCATCATCAAAGGCGACGTACTCGGCTCAGTTACTAGCGTAGTAGACAGTCTCAAAATGATTGACACTCACGGTGAAATTACCCTCAATATCGTCTCTACTGGCGTCGGCGACATCAACGAAAATGACGTTTATATGGCTGCTGGCGGCAACACTGTCATCTATGGATTTAACGTCTCTGTGCCGATTAACATCTCTAAGATGGCCGCTCGCGACAATGTCCCAATCCGCACCTATAAGGTAATCTATGAATTGCTTGATGATGCTAAGCACGAAATGGAAAATCTCCTTGATGCAGAAATAGTTGAAGAAGACAAAGGGGAGATGAAAGTTCTAGGTGTCTTCCGCACCGAAAAAACCAGCATCATCGCTGGCGGCGAAGTCTTAAAAGGCGACGCAAAATCCGGCTATCTCGCTCGCATTGTTCGCGACAAGAAATTCCTCGGCGAGGCCGAAATCGTATCCGTCCAGAAAGAAAAAATGGACGTAAAAGAGCTCGTCTCTGGCGAAACTGGCGGCCTTGCCCTCAAAACTACCTCTAAAATTGACCTCCAGATCAACGATCATCTCAAATTCTTCACTCGTGAGACCAAGAAACGTACACTGTAGTCTTGCTAAAAACTTCCGATTGAGTTATCATATAACCATAAGGAGGTTAAAAGATGCAATTCGACGACAATTTTCTACAGGAAATGGGTCTTCAGGCTATGCCAGAAGATCAAAAACAGGCATTTTTGAATTATGTCCAGGAAGAACTCGAAGTCCGTATCGGCGAACGCATCAGCAAAGGCCTCACCGAGGCGCAGCTTAACGAATTTGATGCCATCACCGACCAGACTGAGGCCGCCCGCTGGCTCGAACAAAATCGTCCCGATTATCGCGAAATTGTCACTCGTACCATCGATGAATTGAAAGCCGAAATCCGCGCTAACCGCAACAAACTCATCTAATTCTTGGCGTAACCATTCAAAAATGATTTCGCATCCATTGCCTTGCGGCCTTCTGGCTGCAATTTGTCCACGGCCACATCACGCCCATCAGCGCACGAAATCATTAGTGCTGCCGTCTCACCCTGCTTCAATATGTGCGCCTCTAAAATAATGCAAGAAAGCCCGTAGAACGTAAATTTTGGTTTTGGGAACCCCTGAAAAGCTACAATTTTACGAAATGTAGTTTCGGCTGTGTCTGTCTCTGGAGTCAAAACCCCCATCGATTTTTCTAATTTTGACGTAAAAGTCGCCTCGGCATCGTCTTGCTCTATCGGCGTCGGTAGTTTGGCAAGGTGCGGCACAATCCATTTCGCCCCTGTTTCAGCGAGATTTTTATATATTTCATCCTTGCAAAGCGGTAAATTCTCTAGCGTCGTCTGATAATAAATCGGCCCCGCATCCATCGCTTTTACTAGCTTCATTACTGATACCGAAAAGTCATCATCTCCAGCCAAAATTGCACTTTCTATTGGCGACGCTCCTCGGTATTTTGGCAATAGGGAAGGATGGATGTTTAAGATTCCTTCCGGCTCAAATAGCTCCAGCACCGATTCTTTTATCATTACGCCAAAGGATGCTAGTACGCCGTGCGCCTCCGGAAATTCACGTTTTAATTCGCATGCCGTTGCCAAATCTTCTTTCGTTCTAGCATGAAAAATCACTTGGCACTCTCGCTCTATTACTGCTAATGCATATTCTGCTAGTGGCCCATTCCCAAAAAAAATCACTTTTTCCATCTATTCACCCCAAAGTTCGGTGTTATCACGGATCTCTTTTTCGTAATCTACCGGCACCAGCTCACCCTTGTCATCCATCTTATAGAAGGCATCGCTGTCGTCGCGAATATGATCAATAAAAAGCACGCCATCTAGGTGGTCTATTTCATGGAGCAGCGTCCGCGCCAGCTCATCTGTAGCCTTGATGCGTACCTCTGTGCCATCTTCTAGTTTTGCTTTAATGCGGACTTTGGTGGCTCGTGGTACCATCCCGTAAATCGCTGGCACGGATAAGCATCCTTCAAAATCACGCTTAATTTTGCCCTCGGCCCGGATTACTACTGGATTTATCAGGGCGGTAAAAGTGGCCTTTTTCTTGTCTTCCATGTCATCACGCACGATAATAATCCGTTTTAGTACCCCCATTTGTGGGGCCGCCATTGCCGCTGACAGCTCATAAGGATGTTCTTTCTCCCACTCTAGTGACAATTGCCGCATTTTTGCAATCACATCTAGCACTTCATCATTGATAGTGCTAACTTTTTCCGATTTTTCTCTCAATTTCGGATTTGGTGTCGTGATAATCTTCATCCTTCTATTATACCATAAACGGATAAAAATTACAATAGTCCAGGGGGATCCAACGTTATTTTAAAATTTTTATCTAGCCCCGCGCAAGCTTCTATTAGGGCCTTTCGTGATACACTGCGTACGATAATCTCCCAAGTATAGCCGTTCGCTGTTCGCTCGTGGAAGGCTGGCATCGGTGACGAAACAAACAGCTTCTTATTGTCTCCGAATTTTTGCGCCGCTTCGCGCATTTTTTTTAGCACTAGGGCCTCAGTTTTTAGCGTTAACTCAAGTTTTAGGATATACGTATATGGTGGCAAAACGCCCCGCCGCCGCTCTTTCAGGAGTTGCTCGGCAAATTCCACATAATTTTCATCTATAGCAAATTTTAAAACTGGATGCTCGGGGCGAAAAGTTTGTATGAATACTTCAGCCACATCTAGATGTCCACGCCCCACTCTGCCAATCACCTGCGTCAATAATTGGAAAACTCGCTCTCCGGCCGCAAAATCTGGCAACGACAATCCGGCGTCCGCTTGCACTACCCCCACGGTCGCTAGTTTTGGTAAATCAAGCCCCTTAGCTAGCATCTGTGTCCCCACCAAAATATCTACTCCACCATCCTTGACTAGCTCGTAAACCGCATCTAGCCCTTCGCCTTTTTTATTATCGGCGTCGAAACGCATCACCTTTGCCTTCGGAAACAGGCTCTTTAGTTCGCCCTCGAGCAGCTTGGTCCCGAAACCTTTATGTATCAGTCCAGTTTCGCCGCATTTCGGGCACGAAGACGGCACTTTTTCGCGGTGTCCACATGAATGGCACAACATTTCGTAGCTATCCGTATGCAGCGTAAGCGGCAGGAAGCAGTTCGGGCAAATCAGTTCATTGCCACAATGTTCACAAATCGTCAGGGGCGCCGAACCTCGTCGGTTATGGAAAATTAACGTCTGTCTCCCATCAGCCAGATTTTTTGATATCGCCGCGAGCAATTTGTTGCTAAAATATCTATTGCGCGTAAACTCATCGCGATTTTTGAAATCCACTAGGGTGATTTTCGGCTGCACAGCGGCCTTTTTGGCTTTTTGCGTTAACGTCACTAGTCCGCCTTTCTCTCTAGCGAGGCAATAGTCCGAGATGGTTGGTGTCGCCGAGCCAAGTATGCAGTCGCAGCCGCAAACTTTCGCCATATAGCTCGCCACTCGGATTGCCGAATATCTCGGCGCATTCTCTTGGTAGTAAGTAGCTTCATGCTCCTCATCTACAATAATTAGCCCCAAATCTTTCAGCGGTGCAAATAACGCCGAGCGCGGCCCAATGACAATTTTTGGCTCCTCGGCCTCAAGCAGGGCATTAAAAATTAGGTGTCGCTCCGCTTCGGTTTGTTTTGAGTGCATCACTATTACCTTATCGTCAAAAACTCTGCTAAAAACCTGCACCAGTTGTCCAGTCAAAGCATTTTAAGGTAGATATTTGTTTTACCACTACCAGTTACGCCAAACAGCAGTTTCGTGGCGCTAGCGGCCTTCTGGAGGCCTTCTAGGGCATTTTTTTGGTGGGGGTTAAGCTCAATATCAATACACTGAGGATGCGCTATTTCATAACCGAACATTTGTTCGGTTTTTCTCCGTTTCTTCTCAACGCCGTTCGGCAGCATCATCCCCACCACGAGCCCGCTTGCTACCATGTAGTAATCATGTATAAATTCAATAGTTTTTAGTAAATGTCGCGGCAGAGGCTTTGAATACAAAACTTTTACAATTGCTTTAGTCTGGAAATCTGGCCGTGTAACTTTTTTATTTACTACACCAGGAATCAACTTTTTCCCAAGTGGCACCATCACGATTTGTCCCGGCAAAAGGGAAGCATCGGAGCTATAAGTCAAGCCCTCCACTTTACCTGCCGGTATCACCTCGTAAAACATATCTTAATTATACCATACCAATTTTCCAGGTAATATCGTTGTAATTTTTACAAAACCTGTGTTATAATAAAGTAAATTAAGCGAGGTAATATGCTAGATTTATTTGTTTCATCCCGTGTGCGCCGCAAAATCATCATGGTTTTTGCCAAATACCCAGATTTTAAGACTCATTCGAGAGGTCTTGCGAAGCTCATCAAAGAAGATCCAGGTAATATCCAGAGGGAATTAAACCGTATGGCCGAGGGCAATTTTCTCATTGTCACCAAAAAAGGGAACACTAAAATCTACCAGACCAATAAGCAGTACCCCATCCTGAAGGAGCTTCAAAGCATCGTCATCAAAAGCCAAAAAGGGAACAAGCCTTCTAAGACCATTGGCTAACAGGGGTGGACATGAATAAACTATTTACTCGATTAGTCGAAAAACGACAGTTGCCAGCCGACTTTTTGTACCCGAATTATGCTAAGTTGACCGACCCCTATATCTTGCCAGATATGCAGCAAGCCATAAAGCGCATCAAGTCTGCTATCGATCGTCAAGAAAAAGTCCTCATTTACGGTGATTACGACGTGGACGGCGTTACGGCCAGTACCCTGATGGAGGATGCCCTTAGACTCGCAGGCATCAAAAACTTAGAAATTATGCTCCCAGACCGCTTCCTAGATGGCTATGGCATGAGCCCACGTCTTATCACGCACGCGAAGGACCACGGTGTGAATCTGGTCATTACGGTTGACTGTGGCTCGCGTAATCACGATATTATCAAAGAGCTTGGCATCCTTGGCATCGATACTGTCGTTACAGATCATCATGAATGTGATACTGAGCTTCCACCGGCAGTCGCCGTCATCAATCCTAAACGTAAAGATTATTTTGGCACTACGAGCTTCCGTGACCTTGCCGGTGTTGGCGTAGCCTTTAAACTGGCCGAAGCTCTCGTAAAATCCGGGCTTATTCCTGCCGGACAAGAGAAATGGCTTCTTGATCTCGTTCTTCTTGGTACGATTTGTGATAATATGCCCCTTACAGGCGAGAATCGTACGCTTGGTTTCTTCGGCATTAAAGTCCTCGAAAAAACTCGCCGTCTAGGGTTAAAAGAACTAATGAAAAATGCTGGCGTTAAAAATATCACATCTGAATCTATCGGTTTTCAGATTGGTCCACGTCTCAATGCTGCCGGTCGCATTGATGCTGCTAAACTAGCGCTCGACCTTCTTCGTACTCGTTCCGCTGCCGAAGCCGCTTCGCTCGCCAGTAAATTAGAAGAGCTCAACAAAGAGCGTCGTGCTAAACAGCGCGCTGCTACCGACGAGATTATCGAGCGCGGCATCGATGAATCGCCAGTTATCATAGCTACCGGTAATTGGCATGAAGGTATCCTCGGCATTGTGGCCGGCCGCTTGGTCGAAAAATATCATAAACCCACTTTCGTACTCACCGAGGTCGAAAACGGCATTCTCAAAGGTTCCGGTCGTAGTTTTGGCGATTTCAATCTTGCTGAGGCTCTTAGTTATGCAGGAGACGCCATTATCAGTGGCGGCGGACATGCCGGTGCTGCTGGCGTTCGCGTTTATCAAAAAGACCTCTATGCCTTTCGCGAAAAAATTAACGCCTACTACGAAAGTCTCCATCTTACAAATCAAGAAAATTATCTTAAAACACATTTTGATCTCCCTATCGACAACCTCCAAGATTTTACATTTGATCTCATCGAAGACCTCAGGTTGCTTGAACCTTACGGGGCGGGGAATGAAGAACCGGTTTTCCGCCTCAGCGGCGCACGGATTTTGGAAGCTAAGCGCATGGGAGACAAAGGTCAACATCTTCGCCTTAATCTCAATGACGGTCAAGGCAAAATTTTGAAATGCGTTGCTTTTTTTGTCCCCGAAGACTGGCTTGCCCTAGATGTCGATGCAGAGTGTGATTTTCTTATTCGACCAGTCATGAATGAATGGAACGGCGTCCGCTCCGTGGAGGCGCGCCTAGTTGATATCGTCAAGCCAGATATGTTATAATATTTTCATGAAGAAAGTTATTCTAAAGTGTAAGCTCCAGGATCGCGATGCCTTTGAAGACAAGCTGAGCGATATCAATTTAGATTTCAGCGCTATCTATTGGCAGCATGATCGCGTCTATGTGCCGCGTGGCTATAAACCAAATTCTAATTTTCCACGCCTCGTCATGCGCACTGAACTCAAGGCAGTCGATGAAAAGCCTCAGTATTTTTTAATTTTGCGTCGCCATATCGAAGATTCCGGCATCGACATCATCGAAAAAACACCAGTCACTGACTATTCTAATACCGTCAATATCATTCTCCAACTCGGTTTTCGCCAGGCGGGTGAAATTTCTCGTCGCCGCCAAGATCTCGACATGGGCGAGGGTACCATTATCCATATCGATGCGCTTGATGGCCGCGAAGATGTTTATGCCAAAATCGAAAGCGATCTTCGGCCTACCGATTCCGTTGAGTCCGTTCGCGCCGACCTCGACAAAACCTTCAAGACCCTTGGTGAAGCCGATTTTGTCAATCGCGCTTATTTTGAGCTGTAGAAGCAAAAGGCAATCTACTTCGCGGCAGTTTTACCCCCGTGGTGGTTCGCCGTCCGGTTCGCCCAGTAATTTTTTCGATTTAATTTCGTATCGCTTACCATTCACCGGCGAAATATAATAATCTTCATTCAATAAATTCACAAACATCGTGAGGTCCTTATCGTCCATAATAATAATCGAACCGTCATCGTCCGTCATCAATTCTAACTGCATCTCATCGGCATATTCTAGTAGCTTGTCTTGTGGCATCTCTTCCGCGATGTCCATAGCCTGCACTTTCTTAAGGATTGGCTTCTTATCTGCGAGCAGGGCATCTAGCGTCAATCCTTCCGCAAAAGATAATTTATACTTTTCGGTCAATTCTTTCGCTTTTGCCTCGGCAATCACTTGTGACTTAAAATCATATTGAAATAGATTTTCAAATTTTGCTTGGTTAAACACGACGATCGTCCCGTCTACAATTGCCACCTGGTTATCCTCCGGCATCTTTAGCGCAATTTCCGCTGAGAACGGCTCAAAACTCTCCCCATTAATTTCCCAAGAAGTTGCACCCCTCAGCGCCGACGAAGCTGGCAGAAGTTTCGCAATGTAAAAAGTCTTAGTCCCATCATCGCCACCCGGATAAGTAAACTTCGCGATGATACCCTTAACCTTCTTAAAATCGTATTCATTCTCAGAGAAATAATCGATGTCTTTATATTCATTCTCAATTAAATGAATTAACGTTTCTGCCCGGCCAACCTTAGACAGGGAAGTACGGTAAATAACTTTCTCTTCGCCATCCGCCTTCTCGTACTCGCGGCACTCTAGCCCCTTGTCCGCCTCCTCAATAATATAATGCACCGCCTCTTGCATAAACATCGACTTCACCGCCCCTGTCAATTTGTCAGAATATTTTATCTTATACGGCGTGTAATTCTTATTAAACAAAAACAGTTCCGCTGACACATTATTTTTGACCTCATCAATTTCATTTGCCCAAAGAAAGACGTCAAATTCATTATTTTCCATAAATACCTCGCTTATTTCACCCTATTATACCACAGATTTTGAAAGCAAAAAGCCCCCATATAATTATATTATATCACGAAATAGTAAAAAAGTCAATATAGCCAATGTTCGGTTATTACAACACAAAAATCGCGTGTGAGCAATGGCGCTTGTTCGGTAAATTAACAGAGAAGTTTTCCACACTTGCGCAAAACTTATGTTTAAAAAATCTTTAAAAAAGCTCTTGCATTTTCTGCAAAAATATAATAAACTGAAATCAGTGGAAATAATTACAAAAACCACAAACAAAAATGCACATTAAAAAAGTTTGAGAACGGCCAACTAGGAGCTCTAGCGCGCATTAACATTAGCGAGATGCGTCAAAAAAGTCGCGCGCACATTCCTGAAAAACACACCTCCCAATAAAACTCTATAGGCCTTAGGCCAACAAACACAATAAGTCTCTCAACGGCTGCGATTATATGATTAGCTTCGCGCTGGTACAAATCGTGGTAGATTAATTGTGAATAAACAAAAATCGAACAAAAACAAAAACGCTAAGTTTCTAGTTGATCGTTCTCAAACAGTGTATAATAGAGGTATGAAGGATCAACATATACCTGTATTATTAACAGAAGTCCTAGCGTATTTATCGCCGAGACCGCACGAGAGCTATCTTGACTTAACTGCTGGCTATGGCGGTCACGCTGGAGCTATTTTGGATGCAACACTGAATTATAAAGATTCGGTTTTGGTTGACCGTGATGAATTTGCGATAGCTTGCCTAAAGCAAAAATTCCCATCCGAAATCACCACTATCAATACGGATTTTTATAGCGCAATGTTGCAACTTATCGAGTGTGGAAAGACTTTTGATATAATACTGGCAGATTATGGAGTTTCTTCACCGCAACTAGACAATGAGGAGCGCGGCTTTTCGTTTAAAGGCGCCGGCCCTCTAGATATGCGGATGGATCGTCGTCAAAAACTCACCGCGGACGAAATAGTAAACCGATGGAGCGAACGTGACCTTGCCGAGATTTTTGTAAAATACGGGGAAGAAAAGCTCGGACGCGCAAAAATGCTAGCAAGGGAAATCGCCACGCACCGACCTTTTACTACTACCAGTGAACTAGCCGATCTTATCAAAAGCAAATCTAGATACAGCCACACGCACCCCGCGACCAAGATTTTTCAAGCTATCCGTATTGTCGTTAACGACGAGCTTACCGAAATCGAAAAATCTCTCCCCTTGCTCCCTAAGCTATTAAATAAAGGTGGCCGCGTAGGCATCATCACTTTTCATAGCCTTGAGGACCGACTGGTGAAAGATTACTTCAAAGAGGCTTCTAGCCACGGCGAAGAATCTGAGCTGAGCCTAGTCACCAAAAAGCCTATCGTTGCGGACTCTCATGAATTAGTTATCAACCCGCGCGCCCGGAGTGCAAAACTGCGAGTGGCAGTGCGGAATTGATAAAAATAAAAAAACAAAATAAAAAGGAGGCAATATGCCAAAGCAAATATTAGTCGCGAACAAATCTCGCAAACAAATCGTTAAAGTAAACTTTCGCTAATCAAATGGCGAGAGACTGAAGCGGCGAAGTCTCACAGTTACTTCGCCGCCCAGGAGATTTTACAAACTCTAAACTGCGTTATGGACCTATCGGTCCACCAATTAGAGTTTCACCAGGAGTGTGGAGTGTATGACCTTCCCGGGTAAGTTTTTGAAAGTTACTTATGGCTCTGCTTTCAAAAACTCCCGGACTAAGAAACCAAATTTTTCTGCGTGAAACCAAAAATCAAAACAAACATAAACCAAGCGAGGAATATAAACATGATCAGTCAAACTTACGTGTCGAGAAGGGAAGTCAGTGCTGGCTTTGTCAGAAATCGCAACACTGTTCGTCACACTAGAAGAAGTCTTGGCTCAATTTCCCAAATCGTCATCGTTAGCATGATTACACTTATTTTTGGTTTAATCTATGTTGCCGAAGGTACCAAAGCCACCAGCTTCGACTATGAAATTTCAGCTGTAGAATCCGAAATTACCGAGATGACCGCTCGTCGTGACGACCTCGCCGTTGAAAAAGCTCGTCTTACTTCTGTCGCTGCCGCTAAAAACAATACGGTCGCCGCTGTTATGGAAGACGCTACGGTTACCGGTTATGCTACTGAATAAATAATGCTATAATATATATATGTCACGTATTAAGATTTTGCGTAATCTGACTTTTGCCGTATTGGCCATCATCGCCGTGCGGCTATTTTTTATTCAGATTATTGAGCATGACACATGGGTGGCAAAGGCCAGCGAGCAACACACCCTACTCGAGACTATAGCGGCAAGGCGTGGCGAAATTTACATGATGAGCGATGGCGTACCGACCGTGGTGGTCCAGAATCGCACCACATATTCAGTCATTATTGATCCCGCTGTTACCGATAAAGACCAAATCAAATCCGCTCTCGAAAAATACGCCAAAGAATACATTACGGCTGACATTGATGAAATTTACGCCATCAACGGGCTGAGATATTATATCATTGCTCGCAACGTCCCATACACAGCTGCCACTAAAATCGCTGAAGAGGGAATTGCTTGCGTTTGGTTAAAGAGTGGTAATCAGCGCTACTACCCCGAAGGCGAAATGGCCTCCACTCTGCTCGGTTTTGTTAATGCTGATGGCATTGGTCAATACGGCGTAGAAGGATCCTTAAATCATATCCTGTCTGGTACAGACGGGCTACTTAAGACCACCGCCGATGTTAATAAAATCGCCCTTTCTATTGGTAGTGATAATATCAGGGTTCCAGCCGAAGACGGCAAGGACGTGGTGCTCTCAGTGGACCGTGGCCTCGAGTCGGTCGTCGAAGAATCTTTAGCAAGCGCTATCGACTCCACCGCCGCCACCAACGCCGCAGCTCTGATTATGGATCCAAATACTGGCGAGGTGCTAGCCATGACGAGCTTGCCAAATTACAATCCTGCCGATTACGGCAATGTGAAAGATGCCTCGGCTTACACCAATCAAGTCACTGAGGTCCCCTATGAGCCGGCTTCTATCTGTAAAAGTTTCACTTTTTCTGCCGCTATCAACGAGGGCAAAATGACGGCTGACACTCGGTACTTCAATAAAGGTTACGAAATCGTCGACGGCTGGAAAATTCAAAATGCCGAGCAGCGTGCCTCTATTTATGGCGAAATTACTATGCGTACTGCGCTTTATTGGTCGCTCAACACCGGTAGTATTACTGCGCTCAAACTCCTCGGCGGGAACGCAGACTCTATCACTAAAGAAGGCCGCGAAAAACTTTACGATTATTATTACAATAAATTTCACTTAGGCCAAGCTACCGGCATCGAACTCATCGAGGCGCTTGGCTACATCGAAGACCCCAATGAAGGCTGGGGTCGCGATTCTACTTACGCCAACATGACCTTCGGCCAAAATCTTGGCATCACCATGATTCAGACTGCTACTGCCTTTTCTGCTGTTATCAATGGCGGCTATTGGCGCACTCCTACCATCGTCAAAGGCACTCTTGAAAATGGTCAAATTATTCCACTTGAAACTGAGCATATAAGCAAACAAATTTTAACCCCTGAGACTAGTGCAGCCATGCGCGAAATGCTAATCAACAACCGCAGTTATAAGGCCCGTTCTGGCATCGACCGAGCCGGCTATGCCGTCGGCGGTAAGTCCGGTACTGCCCAGGTCGTAGTGGACGGTTCTTATGATGACTCAATGGAAAATCTCGTCGGTTCGTACATTGGTTTCATTGGAGCCTCCGGCAAAATGCCAGAATATGTCATTATGGTCAAAATGTGGGGTGAAGGCCAGGCCCTTAGCGGTGCCGAAGCTCAAAATCTTTTCGATACGCTTTCAAATCGCGTAATTAACTACCTAAAAATCAAACCTGGAGTATAATATAAGTATGAGTATCAATGAAGAAATGTTCTATGGGCTGCTACTAGCACTGGCTGGCTTTTTGCTTTCCATGATTTTAACGCCAGTCTACACCCATTTTGCGTACAAATATAAATTTTGGAAAAAGCAAAAACAAACTACAGTAGATGGCAAAGCCTTGCCGGTTATGACGAAGCTCCATGCTCATAAATTCAAGCATACCTTTCCTACGATGGCTGGGCTTGTTGGGGTACTAGCTGTCACTTTGGTCACCTGGATGTTTAATCTAGACCGCGGTCAAACCTGGCTACCGCTAGTGGGGTTTCTCGGCGGCTCTTTTGTTGGCGTAGTCGACGATGTTATCAATATTTTTGGCTCCGGTCGTGGTGCTGCCGGGCTTCGTGGGCCGTTCAAATTTATCCTTATCTCCATCGTTGGATTAGCACTGGGCTGGTTTTTTGCCGTCAAGCTTGGCTGGACATCTATTTTAATTCCATTCGTAGGTAATATTGAAATTGGCATCGTGGGGATGATTCTGGTATTCGCTTTTGCCGTAGTCGCCACTTCAAACGCCGTCAACATTACCGACGGCCTGGATGGCCTTTCTGGTGGGCTGGCCATGATTGCTTACGGCTCTTTTGGCGTTATTGCTTTATTTCAGGGCAATGTACTATTATTCGGATTTTGTATGACCGTAGTCGGCTGGCTACTTAGCTATATCTGGTTTAACGTACCGCCAGCTCGTTTTATGATGGGTGATACCGGCTCATTCGCACTTGGTGCCGGTCTAGGCGTTGTCGCCATGATGACTAATTCATTCTTGCTATTACCGATTATTGGATTGATTTTTGTAATCGAGACTGGCTCCAGTCTTATTCAGCTTCTCAGTAAAAGGTTTTTCCATAAAAAAATCTTCATCTCCGCTCCGCTCCATCACCATTTAGAGGCCAAAGGTTGGGGTGAGGCCAAAATCGTCATGCGTTTCTGGATTATCGCCGGCGTTTGCGGAATTGTGGGCGTATTCTTAGCTGCCGTCGGAGGTGCGATTTGAGGAAGCATAAATCAGATTTGGTGATTTTATTTTCTACTTTAGGCTTAATGGCTCTAGGCTTAATTGTAATTTATGCTATTGGTCCAATGCGCGCTAACGTCCTCAACTCCACTTATGGTACTGACTATGGCGCCAATGACTTCTTTCTTGGCCAGCTTCGTTCAGTGGCATTATCGTTGGCTGCCTTTTTTATCGCATTCAAAGTTATACCGTACAAATACATTCAAAAATACGCCAAGCCTATTATGATTCTAGCGCTTGCCTTATCGGCACTTTTATGGGTGCTGGCTTTGTCTGGCTCCAGCCTTGCCAAGTGTGAACTAGGTGAGTGTCGTTGGTATAATTTTGGCCCAATTAGTTTTCAGCCGGCGGAGTTTTTGAAACTGGCGCTGGTGATTTATCTTGCGGATTTTCTTGCTCGCAAGAAAGAAGAGGGAACTATTGGACAGTGGCACGAATTTTGGTTGCCACTTATTATTGTCTGTGGCTTATCACTGGTTCTGGTCGTCATTGCTCAGGGTGATCTAGGCACCGGTGTCGCACTTATTTCAATTATCTTTGGTATGCTACTCATTGCCGGAGTCCCAGCAAAACAATACCTTATTATGCTTGCCATTGTTCTTGCCGTATCGGTAGGGGCCATCGCTACCTCGTCTCACCGTATGCAACGCATTGACGCCTGGCTTGATACTATTTCCGGTGCCGAAAGTTCAGATTCCACTTATCATATTGAAAACGCCATGCTCGCTATTGGCACAGGCGGGTTTTTCGGTGTCGGCATCGGCAATTCTGTTCAGGCCACTGGCTATTTACCAGAATCCATCAACGATTCAGTCTTTGCCATTATGGGCGAGACTTTCGGCTTCGTAGGGCTGTTTCTGGTAATCGCCGTCTTTGGCGCCATGCTCATGCGGATGCTTAAGGTCGCCAACCACACCGAACCTTTGAGCGATCGCTTGGTTATTATTGGCGTCTTCTCTTGGACTTTAGCCCAAGTTGCTGTCAATATCATGGCGATGACCGGCCTCGTCCCGGTTACCGGTATCACGCTGCCGCTCCTTTCTTATGGTGGCACCAGTATGATATTTATCGCTTTTGCTATTGGCCTGGTTTTGCAATTTTCGTGTTATACTAGTAGAGAGGTAATCAAAAATGAAAATACTAGTAGTCGGCGGAGGATCGGGGGGACACATCACTCCGGCCGTAGCCGTCATCCGTGAAATCATAGAAATTAAGCCGCGTGCCACGGTGGAATTTTGGACCGACTTTAAATATTACAAAAACGTTACTAAACTCACAACGGAGATTGGCGTCTCCACCCATATTAGAGTACGCCGCATCCCGGCCGGTAAATTCCATCGCTATTCGGGCTGGAAATTTAGTGATTATTTCACTCATTTTGATGTCACTTTGAAAGATCTCATCCTAGGTAATATTTTGGGCTTCTTTGGATTTATCTTGGGCGTTATGACGAGTTTTGTCAGATTATTCAAAAAATCTACGCGTCCCAACGTAATTTTCCTAAAAGGCGGTTTTGTCGGTTTACCGGTTGGTCTAGTCGCGCGTTTGTTTAGGATCCCGTATATCATTCACGAATCAGATGCCGTAGCGGGTCTTGCCAACCGTATCCTCATGAAAAAGGCCAAAATTGTCGCATTTGGCACTCCACTTTCTGAGGAGACTTTATTAAAACACCCTAATTATGTTTGGACTGGTATCCCAGTTGGTCCAGAATACAAAGCCGTCACTCCAGTCAAACAAATGTCTCTTAAGAAAGCCTTTTCTTTCAACCCAGAAAAACCCCTAGTAGTTATTACAGGTGGTTCCCAAGGTTCTAAGAATCTCGATGAAACTACGCGAATTATTCTACCAGAACTTCTCAAAATCGCCTCAGTCGCGCTCGTTGCGGGGCGCAAGCATTATGAGGATATGATAGATCTAAAGCGCTACGAAAATTGGGATCACGCCTCTCTCGAATCCAACTTCCGTATGTGGGAGTTTAATACGGTAATGAACGAACTCATGGGTGCTGCCGATGTCGTCGTGTCACGTGCCGGCGCCACCACCATCACAGAGCTAGCCGCCCTTAAAAAAGCTATTATCCTCGTGCCATTTGAACGTCTGCCCGGCAGTCACCAGGTACGTAATGCTGAGCGCCTCAAGGCCTCTGGCGCTGCGGAGGTCTTAGGCGATGCTGATATGATGGAAGATCCTACTAAACTCCTTGATTTGATTCGCCACCTTGTCAAGTCGCCTCGTAACCGCGCCGATATGGCCGATGCACTTCACCGCGAAGCCCGCCCAGATGCCGCTCGTCATCTTGCCGAAATAATTTTAAAGGAAACTTAAGGAAAGTGATGGTGGGAATGAAATCTGGTCGCACCATTGGCGAAAAACGCGAGCGCCTCGAGACGGCCTCGGAACGCGCCAGCATTAAGAAAAAAGCCAAAAAGCGCCGCTTTCTACGCATTTTTTCGACCACTTTAGGCTTCGTGGTGATTGCTATTTGTGCGGCCATGTTGTTTTTCTGGATTTTTCGCGGCGATGATAACTCTGGTATGTCCTATCGCCCCACTATTGTTGTCCCATATGCCCCCACCGTAGAGGTTATTGATGAAGACGCCGGCAGCGAGGCCGAGCTCTCCAGCTCAATGAAAGAATATATCGGCCAGGCCGAAGCGGATTTTCGCGAGCTTGGCTATATTCCCACAAAGGTCGTTCGCCCAGTCGGCTCTATTCGTGAATTAGACTTTTATCTAGAGGGCTATACTGGGTTCATTAAGCTCACCACCGACCGTGGTACCGGAGTTTCTGTTGAGGATGCCGACCGCATGATTCGCTATCTCACGGGCCAGGGAATTACTGATTTTCAATATATAGATGTGAGGCTCTCCGGCCAGGCCTACTGGAAATAGAACTGTTCGGTTTTTGTTCGGCACAGTTTAGTGCTCTTTTTGTTCGGTTTTTGTTCAGATTTTAAGGATTCCTAAACATCAAAGCGCCTATGAAAACTCCGCCAAACAGGGAAAAATTAAAAAATAGGGAAATATAAGTGGGGAAAAGTCAAATCCGAAAAAATCCCCAAAATTAGCCTAAAAATGACCAAATCGACGAATTTCAGTGAATTTTAACGAATTTATAAGCCAAATTCAAGACCTCCCATAGATTTTTGTTAGAAAGCCCCGAGGTTGCAGAGGTGTTTCAAGAGAAATCTAGGATAAAAGTGATATCATTTCAGAAGAGTTTCCTTGATAATTCCCCTTAAGCCAGCCTTTCGCTCGGTTCACGCAGGGGTCTGCTATCCATTTTAAAACACTTATGCTTATGTCTTAAAATCTATATTGTACGACATTACGCTTATGTTAAAAAGACGAGTGTTTATGCGTCCAATGAATGCCGCAAATCGTCCACGCGTCATATTTTTCCTCACAAAATAAGCCCAGAGTTTAATTCTGGGCTTATTTACGACTGCCAGTAAGCTAGTGTTTTATGGCCAAGAACCCATCCACCGAGTTGTCTTTGTCGGCAAATTTTTCAGTTCTTTTGATGGGGGTGGACAGGGGAATTGAAGCCTTAGAAGGCTCGATTTCTACGACAGTTTTTTCTTGGTAAATTACCTCTGGCTTGACAGGGGAACTATCAAGTGCCGATTTGACAGCCTTTTTCCCTGTTTTTCGCTTATTGTTTCCCTTTTTCTTAGGGTTTTCCTTTATCTTTTTTACGTTTTGTTCTATCTTTGGTGCTTTTTGCTCCTTTTCTGATATCAACTTCGCAAGGTCCTTCAGCCCCAGCCGCTCTTTACCTTCGGCTTTATTTGGACTCAGGTTTTGTCTGCGAAAATCAGCCTGTGGAGTGGAATTTTTAAAGTTCGGTTTTTGTTCGGAAAAGGCGATAGTGGCGCTAGAAACTGGTGCAAATACTGGTTTTTCGTCGTCCTGTCGCCCAGAATCCGACAATTCCCTCTTGTATTTTTCGGATTGCTCAATCGTTTCGCGAATCTCAGTCTCTACATCGGCGCGTGGGCGAGCATAATTAATGCGAGAATTCGATACGATATCATCAAAATTATCACGCGGCGTGTCTGGTATCGATAAAGTAGTTGCCGAAAATGCTGGAACTTTTTCGCCGTTAATGATCATTGAAATGATAAAATGGCGGTTATTAAGTTGCAGTAAATCAGAGGCTTCAAAAGTCGGCTCGAACTGTTTTACCAGTATCGGCGCATCGTCCGCTGACACGCGGAAAGAAATCGTCGTGCCGACGTTACCAAATACCGCATCACGTACCGAATCAGTCATTTGGGCTACATATTGATTTGCCACGGTCAAATTTAGGCCATATTTACGTGCTTCTGACAGAATTACCGCAAAAGAATCCGTCGCGAAATTCTGGAACTCATCCACATATAGATAAAAAGGTCTTCTATCTTTCACGTCCGGAATATCAGACCTGGACATCGCTGCAAGTTGCACTTTGGTCACCAGGAAAGCCCCCAAAATACCCGCATTGTCTTCTCCGATTAGGCCTTTAGACAGATTCACTACCAGAATCTTTCCTTCGTCCATAATCTTACGTATATCAAACGACGATTTTGGCTGGCCGATAATATTACGAATGATAGGATTGGCTGTGAAAGCCCCCACCTTATTTAGCACCGGCGCGATAGATTCATTAACCTGCTTCTCATTCCACTGACCGAACTCATGTTTCCAAAACTGTAATACTGTCACATCCTTACAGTAATCCAGGGTCTCTTTACGAAAATCTTTATCCGTCAACATCCGCGAAATATCTAGGAGCGTCGTTTCTGGGCGGTCCAGCAAAGCCAACAAGGTGTATCGCAAGATGTGTTCTAGTCTAGGACCCCACGAGTCCCCGAACATTCGCTTCAGCACTCCAATTACTTCAGAACAAACATTTGGCTTCCTCGATGGATCAGTGATTTCAAGCGGGTTAAATGCTATCGGGTAAGCTGTATCAGCGGGATTAAAATACACTACATCTTTTACTCGCGACTCTGGTATAAATTTCAGATTGTCGATCGCAAAATCACCATGTGGGTCAATGATGCAATAACCCTGATTGTAGAATATGTCAGATAATGCTAAGAGTTCTAGGAGTCCGCTCTTCCCTGCGCCCGTTTGCCCAATGATATACACGTGCCGAGAACGATCGCGCCGCGTGAGGCCGAATTGGTGGTTGATACCACGGAAATTCGTCAAGCCAAAGGCCGAGATTTCCTTATCATTGTCAGGGTCACCCGTCAAGACGGGCAATTTAGCTGGCGGCTCGGCCGTTTTAGACGATGCCCATACGATATTCGGCGTTTCTACCGACGTATGCGGTAAATGATATACTGATGCCAATTCTGATATGTTCAAGATAAATCCATGTCCGGCAAATTGGCGTAGCTTATAAGCATCCAAATCATTTTTATTAAAGCTCCCGCCGACTTGTTTAAAACCATTCAAATTGGTGGAGTTAAATTGTTTAAAGGTGCCCACTAGGGCCTGCATATTTAACTTAGCGTCAACTTCTGACTGCCCGAGATAAGCTAAGCGAATCTTTACTTCATAGCCAAGCTTCGTGGCTTTTTCCTCGGCTTTCGCAATCTGAGTTTTTGCCCTTTCAGACAGCTCAACCTTAGCCTCGTTGCCAGTGCCGCCCTCTGGTGGTCGGAAGAGCGCCAGTAAAATTCCAGAAGCGTACGTCCAATCTATCAATCCACCCAAAATGAATTTTCGCCCAGATTTAACACGTTTAATCCAGCGATCAGTGGTGTTTTTATGCCAATCATCCGGAATCGGTCGCGCTAAAATCTGAATCCACATTTCTTCCGAGTGATCTGGGTCTAATTTTGCCAATGTGCCAGTAATGCCAGCTAGCGGATCCACTTCAAAAGTATCAAAGGTCTTAATCGGCAACGCCTCATTCTCCACTAGGCCCAGCTCTGCAGAGTAATTTACTGGATATTTGCCTCTATCATCCACGTAATCTTCATTCATCTTGTAGATTTGCACCGTTGGATATTGTGAGTAAATCTGCCCTTCAACGAAACTTTGCAGAATCTTTGGCACCCACACATAAAAACGAATTTGCCCAGCCGTGGAGACAATTTCAAATGAAAGATGCTCCTGTATGCCGCCAGAGTTCTTCAGCTCACTTTTATCCCTCAAAATACCATGCAGTGACGCAAAAAGTTGCTCTGCTGCCAGCTCTTTTTTGTCATTTGCTCGCGGTATCTCTAGCATTAAAAGCACCGAATCTACATTCAGTACCTTGAGCTGATTGAGCTTTTTGTAATTACGATATGTTAAAAATGCCAATACCAGCACCACTGGAATCCAGAAAATTGGCATCAATATAAAGTGTATGACTGCGTCCATAACTACATTATATCATATCGGGCGAAGATATGCGTAAGTTATGCCAAAGTATACGAATTCTTATCTACCTTTTTGAAGAGTTTTTTATTCTGTAAATTTAATAAAATTGTAGTTTCTTTAACCTTGCGCACCCGCAACACTTGCTTGACGATTTCTTCTCTGGTTAGAGGCTTGGCAGCTTTTTCTAAAATCGAAGAGATAATTTCAGAGATAGTTCCCTTCTTGTAGCCCCAAGAGCTTAAAGCATAAATTCCACGCCCAATTAGCACAAATCTCGGATCTTTGATCAACTCATTATGAATGGCCTGCACGGTTACATTGCGCCTCTTGAAGTTCGAACCGGCGATTTCTTTCGCAATGTCGGAAAAATGCATTGGCTCTTTTTTGGCTTCCAAAATCACAAAAATCTTGTCACGAATATTCTTTGGGTTTACGGTTGGCCACTTAGCTAGCCCCCACA
>Ga0310786_10003874_pt1 | contig 21299 bp, 17 predicted proteins | sample AusTroGonzalo_MG_FD_203881 | JGI IMG/M metagenome (GOLD analysis project Ga0310786, IMG submission 203881) | Bovine rumen microbial communities from tropical cattle in Woodstock, Queensland, Australia - Gonzalo_03 (v2) (version 2) | ecosystem: Host-associated > Mammals > Digestive system >...
TGGTAACGCCCTTGCTCGTGCCACCGTAAGAGTAGTCGTATCCACCCGGACGATACTGTTCATCGAAGAACTTGTAAACGGCCAGATGCGGCTTTTTCGGCTGAGCCATTGCAGCTGTAACGCTCAAGCCGAGGACGGCGAGCGAGGCAACTTTCAATGATTGCTTAATCATATTGTGCATCCTTTTGTTGTTTTTTTGATTTTTAAATTACAAACTTGAAAAAGAAAAAGCGCACACGGTGTGATTATTAACGTGCACGCTTGAAAACGAAATTACTTGGCTTCCTTCAACATCTTTTCGACGAGTTCAGGACTGAAACGGTCCTGGCGCTTGCCGTTGATGTAGAAGTTCGGAGTGCCCTGAACACCGACCTTGACGCCCAACTGGAAGTCCTTGTCGATACGAGCCTTCATAGCAGAATCGAGCACCATGTCCTTCTTGAACTGTTCGACGTTGAGGCCGATTTCCTTAGCTACAGCGATGTAGATGGAATCGGAAAGTTCACGAGAATGCGGTGCGAGAGCGTAGCGGTATTCCCAGAACTTGCCCTGCTTCTGTGCAGCGATAGAAGATGCTGCTGCAGCCTGAGCGTTGGAGTGGAAGCTGAGCGGGAAGTGCTTGTAGACGAACTTGATCTGGTCCGGGTACTTCTTGTTGAGTTCCTGCATCGCCGGAGCGATACGAGAGCAATACGGGCACTGGAATTCGGTGAATTCAACAATCGTGAGCTTCGGATTCTTGGTGTTGCCAAAGACCGGGCTATCTTCATCAGGAATATCCCAAACCTTGTTGTCGGCTTCCATTTCGGCGCGAGCCTGTTCGAGTGAAATGCCACGCTTGTCGAGAGCATACTTGATGATTTCAAATTCTTCCTTGACTTGCTTGAAATCCTTTTCAAGGTTGTCGAGGCGAGCCTGTTGATTGAACGAACCGCCAGCGGAAGCTTGGTTGCAAGCAACGAGGCCGGAGACTACAAGAGCCATAGCAATAAGAGAGAGACGTTTCATTTTTGTCCTTTGAGTTAAAACTTGAGGGCCATCAGCCCACGATGTGTGAGAAATATAATAATGAAAACTTAGTTTGATTTGAAAAAAACTTCAAAAAAACATACACAATCGTCTCATCTGTATTCAATGAAAACAATTGTAAAACTTGTTTTTTCGGTAAAATCTCGCAATTCAGCAACCGTAACTACATGATAAACAACAAGTTACGAAACTAATCTCGCAAAAAGCAAAGGCGAATTACGCAAGAGAAAAATTTACAATGAGCTATGTGCCATGAGCAGAGAGTTCTCGAATCTAGTCCTTGACGCAGCGAACACTGAACCCCTCGTCCTTGCTTCGGTTGTAATCCAAAAAATAATCGCTTTCATTGGACTGAACGGAATAAGCAAGCCATTTTCCAGAATACTCACCATCCACCTCATATTCACTTGAACTCCAGAAATAGGCATCACCTCCATAAAAACCGGATGAGAGTTCGCCTGCAGGAAGCGCAGAAAAGCCGTAAGTATCGTAACCATTCCTATTCTTTTCCCACCCATTCTTCGCTCTAAGAGCAAATACATTCCCAGCACCGGGCTCCACTTTAAAAAGGCGCTCCCATTCTACATAGCTAGGCAAATGCCAACCTTTAGGGCACACGCCACGAACAGGAAAGGTAGGTGAACAAAACGTGCCCACACCACACCCTTTTCCACCAGAACTAAACTTCCCTACACTATCCATCGCAACACGCCACGGATATAGGCGACCGTACTTATTACAATATTTTATCGAATCATTATAACAAAAACTGTTGTCCACATCAAAATTCAAGTTTTCGGCCATCCATGTTTGGGTACCGATTTTCACAGTCTTGTAAATTTGACCATCGCGTTCATCCTTCATTTCTCCATAATCAATTTCAGGATTCAAATAATCCCAATTTTCCTTGTAATACGAAGAAGAGGACTGTTCTTTCTTTGATTCAGAAGATAGAGCAACTGAGGACGACAATTCATCTAACGTCGTTGTAGGATTTCCATCATCGCTACAAGCAATAACAGTAAAAGAAGTAATTAGCACAACATAAAAAAGGAAATATTTGAATTGAACCTGCATATCACCAAATATATTTTTTTTGCATTTGCATGCCAAAAATTTCTCTCATCTCATCGCTCACCCCTCTAACTACCAATAGTAAAAATCTATTGTCCGCTGACTAATTGCAAAAAACTCAAAGCAACCGAAGGTTGCGACACCAAACCTCATAGCCCATAACCCAATATTTTACTATCTTTTATGCATATGAGTGAATATTTGCATAAATCGTTTGGTCCCGTTATCCCCAAGGATTTTAATAAGGATTATGGTGATAAAGGCTTTTTGCTGGAGAATGGCAAAACACTCCCGGCCCTCACCATCCGCTACGAGACCTATGGCACATTGAACTCCACTGGCGACAATGCCGTGTGGGTTTGTTCGCCGTTGACCGCCGATGCGCACGCCGCTGGCTGGTACACCGAAAATGACAAGAAACCCGGCTGGTGGGATGAACTCATCGGACCCGGCAAAGCAATCGATACAGACAGATTCTTTGTAGTTTGCAGCAACATCCTCGGCGGATGCAAAGGCTCGACAGGTCCTGCAACAACCAACCCGCGCACGGGTAAGCCCTACGGCAGCACATTCCCTACCATCACGATAGGCGACATGGTGCATGCACAAAAGGAACTTGCCGATAGCCTCGGCATCAAGGAATTCTATGGAGTCATTGGTGGCTCCATGGGCGGCTTCCAAGCAATGAAGTGGGCCATCTACTACCCAGAACAAGTGAAACGCATTATCGTCATCGCCAGTTCGCCGCGCTTTTCGAGCCAAGCTCTCGGCTTTGAAGTTGTCGCCCGCGACGTGATTACACAAGACCCGAACTTTAACGGAGGCGATTTCTACGGCGAAGGGGTCAAGAAACCCGACATCGGCCTTGCAAACGCCCGCAAACTTGCGCACATCACGTACCTCTCCGCAGTCGGCATGGAGAAGAAGTTTAAGCGTGCTCAAGATCAGGAAAACAGGAACCACGCCGTGACTTACACGACGCCATTCGACCTGCAACTCCCCATCGAAAGCTATTTACGTTATCAGGGAACAAAATTTGTGGACCGCTTTGACGCCAACAGCTATTTGCACATCGCGCACGCCACGGATGCATTCGACCTCGAAACGGAATACGGCTCTATCGAGAACGCCTTCAAGGATATCAAGGCCGAAGTCTTGAACGTAAACCTTTCGACCGACTGGCTTTTCCCGCCGCACGAATCGCGCCGCATCACGAGCGCCCTTTTGAACGACGGCAAGTCCGTTACGAGCCTCGAACTCGACACGCAATTCGGCCACGATGGATTCTTGATCGAAGTCGGCGAACTCGGCAAAGCCGTGGGACGTTTCCTCGATTCCAAGATTATCCCGCAGCAAGGAACACAGGCGGTCCCTGTATTCCACAACCAGAGCGATTTTGACCTTATCGGCAAACTCGTGAATGAAGGGAGCCATGTGCTTGACCTCGGTTGCGGTAGCGGAGACTTACTCGATTATCTTATCCGCAAAAAGAACGTGACAGGATTCGGTATCGAAAAGAACGTCAAGGGAATCCTTGATTGCCTTGAAAACGACGTACAAGTTATCCAGCGCGACTTGGACGAAAGTGGACTTTCGGACTTGAAGGATGCAAGTTTTGACTACGCGATTATCAACCGCACCATCCAGGAAATCCGAGACCCGGTGGCGCTCTTGAACGAACTTTTACGCGTCGCAAAACAGGTCATCGTCACCTTCCCCAATTTCGGACACTGGACAACCCGCGGAAGCCTCATGCTCCACGGACGCATGCCAAAATCCAAGGAACTCCCCTACGAATGGTACGATACGCCGAACATTCGCGTGCTCACGCTCAAGGATTTCTACACTTTGTGCCGCAAGGAAGGGTTCAAGATTGAAAATCTGCACTTCCAGAGCTACCACAAGATAAGCAAGTTCTTGACCGCTATCGGCCTCCCGAACTTTGGCGCAGAACACGTCATTGCGACTATATCCAAGATTTAATTAATTAAAATCAGGAACTTAGAACTTAGAGCTTAGAACTTAGTCAATAGTCATTGGTCTTTAGAGCTTTATAATCAAAAAAAACACCTAATATAGACTGCGGACAATGACTAACAACTAATAACTTACTAAGTTCTAAGAGCGTAGCGGTCTAAGTTCTACCAACTAATTTTAACTAGTAACAAAAATGCGGCAAAGCCGCAAGAATCAAAAATGTCCATCATTTCTATGACCGGGTTCGGCAAAAGCGAATCCACACTGAACGGAGTCAGTTGCGTTATCGAAGTCCGCAGCGTGAACAGCCGTTTTCTCGAAATTTCAAGTAAAATCCCGAAAAACTTCGCCTATCTCGAAAACGACCTGAAGTCCCAAATCAAGGACAAACTCGCACGTGGTTCGGTAAACTTGAGCATCACGCTCGGCGAAGGGAACGTCGGGAACATTCCCGTGTGCTACAACGAAGCCGCCATCGCCAAGTTCGTCGAAATCACGAAAGCGATGCAAGCGAAGTACGGCGTTGCAGGCGACATCAAGCTCGAACATATCCTCGCCATTCCAGAAGTTTTACAGTTCACGGATGCGGGTGCAGATAACGAAGCTTGGGAAAAGCACCTGAAGGCCGAACTGGACAAGGCTTTGGACGGCGTCATCGCCATGCGCGAAAAGGAAGGTGCAAACCTTGCCGCCGACCTGGAAAAGCGAGTGAACCACCTGAATGCGGTACTCGACAAAATTGAAGTTCTAGACCCACAACGCATCGAAACATGGAAGGTCAAGTTCCGTGAACGCATCAACGCGCTCATGAAGGATTCCGAAATCGACGACGTGCGCCTGCTGCAAGAAGCCTGCATCATGGCCGACAAGCTCGACATTCATGAAGAAATCACGCGTTTCCACAGCCACAACAAGCTGTTCCTCGATGCGCTCAAGAAGGGCGGAGCCCAAGGCAAGAATCTCGGATTCATCTTGCAAGAGATGGGCCGCGAAGCAAACACGCTCGGCACGAAGTGCCAAAGCGCAGAAATTGCAGCGCTAGCCATCGAGCTCAAGAACGAGATCGAGTGTATCCGCGAACAGAGCCTAAACATCGCCTAAGGCGAGCATAACAAGAGGCTCTCGCCCCAAAATTCTCAACACCATTTCTCAACATGGATTTTTTATCCATAAAAAGCCCTACGAAAGTAGGGCTTTTTGCTTTAAAGAAATCTAAAATTAAGAATAGAAAGAATAAAACATCCACACTCCAACAACAAGCGCCCCGAGCAAACAGCCCGAGGCGCTTTTGAATTACTTTTTCTTTTTCGAAGAGCCTTTCTTCTTATCGCTCATCTTGACGCGGCGGGAGCCGGAGCGGATGCGATCCCACGGAGCAAAAGACATCGTGCCGAAAGTAAAACCGAAAAACCACACATTAAAGGCCACCCAGATAATTGCAGCACAGCCAATTCTTCTCCAGTCCACAATGACACTCATATCAACAACAAGGGCCGAAAGAGCTAGCAAAGATGCAATCATGACCGGAGCAAGCATTTTCTTGCCGGCCTTAACAAGAGCTCCTGCTTGCGGAGAGCCTTCGCCAAGTTCCTTACCCGCCACGAGAGCACAAGCAATTACTCCCGAAAAAGCGATAGCGCTAAGCACGGCCCACATGAGCCAAGCCTTGCCAATCATCATCGGAAACCAGCTTACAAAACCCGTAAGCAAAAGCCACGAAAGGGTAAATGGGAAAAGCACGCAAGCGATACTCCACTTTGCCAAAAGCACAAGCAAAAGAGCAAGCCCTGCAAACGAAGCAAAGAAAATGAGAAGCATCTCTTCGTCACCGCCCAAAGCGAACAGAGCCCCAATAAAGCCAGCAAGCGCAATCAAGCCCCCAAAGCCACCGCGAACCCCGCCAAAGACGAAATAAAGCACAATCATCGAAAGTCCGGCTACAAGAATGTACTGTGACGAATTCCAAGCCGAAGCAACATTCGTGAATCTGGAAATCCACATGCCAAGCGCCTCGGAGGCGCCCAGCGGAAGCGAAGCCATTTGCTGCCAGCCAGTCGCAAGGAAAGCTACAGAAAAGCCAATCATCAACAACACAAAAATCAAGCGAAACCGGAGAGAAAGTTCCAAAAGTTTTTGTACTTTACCCGGTTTTTCACGTAATTCCATTATTTACCTCGATATCAACAGTTTTTGTTTTTTAGTCCAAGTTTGAGTTTTAGAGCCCGAAGTTTTCGTTTCACTACGGACTACATAGTGATACAATCCATTGGCCAACAGGCGACCATAGTTATCCTTGCCATTCCAATGCGTTTCGCCAGACTTAGCATCCTTAATGACCTTGACAAGTCTGCCATGCTGGTTGTAAATGAAAATCGTCACACGGGAATCTGTTTCGGCAGCGAGATTCTTGAAGTAGAACGTCGTTCCTTTTTTACCCATCGGATTTGGCACGTTGAACACATCAGAAAGCCCAGCTTGCATCGCCTCCGTAATCTGGATATCGATATACTTTTCAGAGACATTTCCAAGCACATCCATTGCACGCACCCTGAACGCATATATTCCCGGCGGATACGATTCTGTCGTTAAAGACTTACGAGCGACCGCACGCCTAGAAGTCTGTTCCAAGAATGGAGACGGATGGTATGAATCCTCAATTCCAATGATTTCAAACGAAATACCTTCATCCACCTGTTCGCGGTAATCCAAAGCGGTTTCATCTTCGACAACAACTTGCAAGCAAGCCGGAGTCTGGAGCTTGACACGCTGACCATTGGCAAACGAAGACGATGCCCCCGCATAGCAAGATTGGATGCTAATCGTCGGAGGAGTTTTATCATTGAGCGAATCCGCATAATTTGAGATACCCGAAATCTTGATATTCGTTTCGAGATGGCGACCGATAGCGACATCATCCGAAGAATATGCCCAAGCACGCAATTCCGCACTTGTATCACCGATAGTCAGTTTTCTCGGAGTCACAAATTCCGTTTCAAAACGTCCACCAGAAACAGGAATCACTTCGGAAAAAATAAGCGAACCATCATAAGCAACGGTATCAACGACATCCGAAGCGTACGTGAACACCTTATGGAACCGTCCTTCTCTTAACGTCAAAGCAATATTTCCAGTCGACATTCCAGAAACTTTTCCAGACAGCTTCATTTTATCCAAAGCCATAATTGAATCCACCGGCGAATCAAATAAAATTTTCTTATTAGCCAATGGCATGCGAACAACAGGTTCTCCAATATAGACAAAAAATTCTGTATTATACATATTATCTTTTTCATGCCATCCGCCAAAAACGGAATCTTTAGCAAGCATGTAGGCTACGCCGAGATTGATGCCATTGTTAAGCAAAGCGCGGCTCATATAAATATTGGCAAAAGTTTCATTCGGTCCCGCATAAGTTTCGCGAGCCGCACCCACCGCAGCGATTGCACCCACATTCGGAGCGAGGACAAACGATTCAGACATCGATTTGGAATCGCCTTCATCAAAGCGTCCTACAGTACAGGCAAACGAATTCAATATGGTATATTTTTTCGAGTTCGTAAGTTTCGTCATATAAGAAGGTTTCAGCAAGCCTTCGGATGCCCACGCGACCTTGGAGCCGTGTCCAAAATACACGGTCATCAAAGCCCCCTGATTCATGACGTTCATAAAATCATCTGCAGCTTCCTGCTTCTGCCCAGCGGCATCGTAAGCATAATCAAGAAGATAGATTTTCTTCATGTTCAATCTATAGCCAAGAGCTTCCGAAGCGGCATCAATTGTTCTAGACAGCCTTTCCTGAGAACGCGTATGCTCGATATGATCGATTTCCGTTCCATTGCGGTCATCGTCGGCAGCAAGCAAAAGCGTCGCGCGCCATTCACCATGATCAAAGCGGCCCACTTCATCATAATCCTTTGCCTTCTTGTTATAATCGAAGAATTCATCGACAGAAGAAACAGGCAAACGTCCAAGAGCGACATCGAGATCGTAAGGAACACCTTTACGAACAACTTCGCCAGAATCTAGAACCGCAAAGAAATCTTCCAATACGGCGGATTCCTTTTCAAACGGCGGCATATAGTTTTTGGCAAACCTGGGATTCATGCCACGATAGTCATAATGACCAGAACCGGCAAGCAAAACAAAACGCAAATTCGGGCAAACGCTACGAGCGTATGCGATGTAGTTTCTTATTGCAATTGGCGAAAGCGCGCCACCCGTGTAATGCCTATAAATATTTTCGACAGCAACAACCGAAGTGACAAGTTTACTCGATGACTTATCGCTAGAACGGAACACAGCCAAGGATTCTGCCGGAGCAAGGAATTCCTCTGGTGTAATAATCAAGTACTCCGTCTGCGAAGAAATCTGGGAAAGCTTTTGCACAACATTCTTGGATTGCAAAGGAATCCCTTCGATATTCAAGGTCTTACGGCGGTCCTTGTTGCGGCGATCGCGATTATCCAAAATCATGTAACGAACATCTTCATCTGTTCCGATGCTATCCACGGCAAAACCGTTCTCAACATTCAAATAACCGACAAGCTTTAAATCCTTGAATTTCAACAATCGACGGTTTGCGTCCTTGCCTACCGGAATGCGGACAACTCCAGTTGCAAAACCAGGCAACATCCATTCCGTAGAATCAATAGAAACCGAGGTCGGGTCCCACTGGTAAGCAACAGAGTAACCATCAAAGCGGTCGTACTGGTAGTCATTGGGAAGCATCGTCAATTCATATTCATTCCCCGTCTTTTTCAGAGACTTGACTTCCATAGCGAAATTTCCGCCCGGCAAAAGAACACCGTCATTCCAGTAATCTTCCTGGCCACGGATCCTCGTATGATTTTCACCATTCACCTTCATTCCGAAATGAACGAACTTTATTGCCTTGGGGTACGGTTCAACAGAGAACTTCGTACTTGTAGACTGGTCTACGCCCTTGGTGGAACTCAACGAACGATACGGGAAATAAGACACAGCAACATAACCCTTGCCATCAGAAACGAGTCCTGGCAAGTCAGCCGTTGTCGAGAATCTCAAATCCGAAGAAGGAACAACAGTCGTTTCGCTCCTTCCATGCCACAGCCAGAACCATTCCTTGCCGGTTGAACTTTCCCAATCAAAGCTCTTTCCAAAGTAGGTATCGCGCAAGAGCAAATCTTTTTCGGCACGCACATACCTCAGCCATTCAATATCCTTCGGCGTTGATTTCGGCGAGGAGAGTGTACCTAGACGCGTTCCCTTCCCCACTTGCTTGTAGCCCAAAATAAAGTGCTGGGTATAGGCATACGGTGAATACGAATGGAAATAGGCCATGCTCGTTTTAGGAGCACTCACTGGCTCTGCATCAATACGTTTCCAGAACGCATTGCCGTAACCGACAAAATAAAGGGAATCGCCATCATCAAAAATACCATTGGAATTGCGGTCTTCGACTTTGATGGGCAGTTCAAAAAGCTGGTTCGGATTGCGAAGTTTAGCACCGGGTCCCATGTCGGGAAGCGTATCCGGCGTTGCGGCATACACGCAAATTTTTTCGACAGCAATACCATCCAGTTCACTTTGGCGCACGACCTTCAATAGGGAATTGCGGATGGTCTTGAAATCAACCGCATACATACCGTCTTCGCTGAACGTCGCCATGTCATTGTCGCCCACCCTCAATTCGACAAGTTGCACCACGTTATCAATTTCAGAGGAGGCTTCACGACGCAGTACGGAACTCGATGTTCCGAGAACGCCAAACTGAGAAGCGCCATTTGTATTGTCCACAAGCATGAGCGCACGTGCACCCGGATTTCGACCGCTAACCGCAGCCGATGCAAAATCCACATTCAGGCGGAAATTTTTGCGCAAAGCAACAGAATTTCCCTGCTTGACATAAAGCGGGACCTGCACATCGACCATCCACAAGTTGTCCTTGATGAACGGATTCGAAACAATAACCGACTGAGGCTTTATCGACGCGGAATTGCAAGGAGGCGCACCGAGCGGGACAAGCGCACTATTAGTCACCACGACCGAAGGCTTTGCACTCGATGGAATTGCCACACGGTAACGACGGAACGGAACCGAGTCCTTGAAATATGCATTTTCAGGCTGGAACCGCATTCCACGACCATCACTGCAAGATTCCTTGGTCAAATTCAGGACTTCGTCGTCTAAAATAAAATGTTTCTTGGAATCCTCTACAACAGAAGATGCCAAGCTAGAAACTGTTGCACAAGCAACAAACAGAATTTGAAATTTTTTGATGATAGATTTCACGAATTTTAAAATAGTAAAAAAAAGAAATGGAGATGCCCGCTCGGAGGCGGGCATGACAAAAGGTAAGAACGGTTAGATGTTAAAATCAGGGTCTTCTAATGACCATTTCAAGGAATCCATTCCCTGTTGTTCGCATTTCAATCGTTTCGCCCCCCGACGCTTTAGCCTTAAAGACGGTTATGTAATCGGGACGCACCCCTTTAGAGAGGATCATTTCGATTTCCTTGGGCGTAACCATGAACTTGGAATTCCATTTGTCCATGTACCAGTGCCACGGTTGCCAGTTGAAAATACCGCGAGTCGATTGGACAAAAGCGCGAAGCATCATGGAATATTCATACTTCAAAAAGCCAAGATAGTCATTCACTTCGGCATGCTTTTCGACAATCGTTTTTGTTGCAAAATCAAGATCGTAACGGAGCGGAGTATTATCCGGACTATCGTAAGTAAATCGAATTAATTTATCCGTTACAAAAATTTTCAAATTCGGACGATCCAAATGAACAAATTCCTTTTCAGAAACTTGTCTATAATCCCTAAATACAACATCAGGCGTAAGGACTTTATTGAGTTTTAGCGCCACCGGTTTGGCATCAAGTTTGCCCAGTTCGTAAAAAACAAGAACCTCACCAGCACCTTTCGGCAAAAGAACAGAAAGCAAAGGCTTATCGCGTTCGGTAATGGCCCAAATCATCTTCGGCCTATTCGAAGACTTCAAAAGAGGATCGAGCACATTCATCACGGAAGGATCGCGAACCCCGTTAACATCCCATTCCATCCATGTTCCCGTGCCACCGACAGAATCAAGAACGTCAAAAAGACGCCCCCCTAAAAAGCCATCCTTAGCTTCGACCGCACCATAAATTTTCGTTTGAGGAACAGCCCAAGAGAACGTTGCAAAAAGAGCACAAAGGAAACACGCCGTAATCAACTTACGCATAAATTCTACACCTTGATATCAGGTCCGAGAAAACAATTAAAAACCGATCGGTTCAAACAGCGATTCGTCTAGACGAGAATACTGCAAGTGGTATTTCTTGTCGAGCCAGTAAAGTGCAAGCTTTGCATCGGTCCAGTTTTTCTTTGCAGCCGTAGCTTCGACGCCCTTTGTAATAAGCGGAAGCGTTTCGATAAGGTCCAACTTCCACTTGGTATCGTCCCAATCGAACAACATAATCGGCACCTTCGGACTAGACGCAAGTCCAACACTGCCACGGTCGTTCTTGACTTCGAACGGGCCCATTTTCACGCGATCGACCAAGTCCAAAAATCCGCTATCGTAAAGGAGCAAATAGAGCATGCGGTAATCGGGTACGGTCCAAAGGTGTTCACGTTCGTAAAGTCTGTAAAGCACGATGGCGTACGCTTCGTAGAACTGGCATGTGTCTATAGCAGCAGCATCGTAATTCTTGGCATGGTTTTCAAGTTCATCGAGCCAATACTCCGACGAGTCCGTCAAAAAGCCGAGCAAGACATCGGACGGGGCTCGATTCTTGACCGATTCCTTGAAGAGCGTATACATGCCTTCGAGCATGGCAAGTTTGTCCGCTTCTTGAGCCTTCACCTTGGCGTTTCGGACGGCGGCCGTCTCTGTAGCCTCACCCGCAGACCCGTTAGAGGAGCCAGCACAGCCAGCCATAATTGCAAACACACTTACCAAAAGCGCAAGAACTATTTTATTTTTCAGAACATGCATCGCGATACCTACCTGAAAATGAATTTGGATGAACTTTTACGAGCCTGCACCTTGAAAGGTTATCAAGGCAGCGGCCCTGGCGGCCAGCACAGGAACAAGACCAATACTGGCGTTCATCTTTCGTTACAACAATATAATTTAGAAATCAAATCGTCAGAAAGTCGAAGTGCAAAAGAGAATAAGATTCACGCATTACACCGCATGCAGATGGCGCTCGCGTTGAACGTTCGCGAAGAACCGCCTGCAGTCGAAATGAAATTCCCGGGCAGCAACGGGCATATCCAGCCGAGCAACCCGCAGTTTCCGCTGTTTGTCGCCCATGTCTTTGACATCATGGCGACAAAGAATGGCGATACCAAGGCGGCAGCGGCCGCATTCGGGCTAAGCCCGAGCGCACTCGTGAAGATTCTTAGGCAAGACAAGGCGTGCGCCGCAAAGTTGCAAGGGAACCGCGTGGAGAACGGCAAGGCGAAATTGCATTTGTAAGAGAGAGACGAGAGAAATTATTTTTTTAATTTCCGCCCGGCCGCGTAAACAAAATTTTACCGAAATAAATTGCACAAAAAAGCGTGTTAATAGAGCAGGACCCACCCAAAATATCAGGAGGTTATATGAGTCCTACAACAAAAAAACACGTCTGCCGTTGTGCGGCTACAGCTCTCACCGCTCTTGCCCTTTGGAACTGTTCCAATGATTCCAAAGCAGAGTCCCCCATTTCTACCTTCGAAGCTTTCGATAGCGCAAACGTAGCGCTCCATTTGCAGTTTGCCGAAACTCCGCTGCTCGATAGCCTTGTACTAGACTGTTATGGTTCCGACACGCTCCATTTGGTGCATTCCATCGAAAAGAAAACATTCAATCTCGACCTTTTCCCAAGCGATGAATGGCGCTTTGAAGCAAAGCTTTACGCCAACGGGACGCTCATGCAAAAAGGCGAAGTCACGACAGCGCTCGAAGCCGGTTCCCTCGTAAACTTGAAAATTCCAATGCACGCACTCGTAGGATTCGTGTACGTGAAAATTCCTATTGGATTCGGGAACCCCGCCGGCATCAAGAAAGGCGAAATGAAACTCACAAGCAAAGACGGATCATTTACCTATCCCATGGTGTTTGATTCGGACAACGTCACATTCACGAGTGGCGATTTAAAGCTCAATCGCGAGTACACCATTTCCATTTCTATGCAAGACGAAAATGGAAAATCCATCTTCAGTTTGAATGACAAATTCACACTCGACGAGACCTCGCCTATACCGAACTTCCAAATCGAATCTCTCCGCAGCAAGATTGCGCTTGCCATAGAACTTGCAAAAGACGTAAACGTGCAGGTTTCCCTCAAGCTCCCGGCAATGAAGCGCACCCCCAACGCCAATGACATTGTCATAAGCGAATTCTTTGTGCAGCCTAAAGATTCTACGCAATACACCTTCGTAGAATTTTATAATGGCAGCACGGACACGCTCATTTTGGATAAATGCTCTATTGGAAGGACCTCGAATGCAACCGGAGCCGCAGAAATAGGCGCCATTGCACTCCCGCCAAACCAGACGCTCGTTGTCGGCGACCGAGAGAAAACAGATGCTATAGGCATTTACAAACATGCCGAAAGCATGCCTGCATTTGGCAAAACATATGATTCTATCGTTTTGCAATGCGATGGAATCGTCCTCGATTCGCTTTACTACGGCAAGGCCGATTCACTCCACACAGCACCACTCCCCATCGGGTCCGCTTCGGCTGCCGCCCGCAAGAGTACCCAGCTGAACATTAAGCAGTGGAACAAGCGAGGCGAACCAGAATTCTGGTGCACGGAAACACCAACTCCGGGCATCGTTTCGACCTGCGGGAACTAAGCAAATCCATAATTGAATAAAAAGCGACCGTCCTTTTGGGGCGGTCGTCTTTGCTAATCGCAATACTTTCAATTCAATTAAGCGTGGATCTGGGAGCTTGCGCGTTCGATATCGAACAAACGACGCAAGTTTTCTGCCTTGGCCGGTTCGCGTTCTTCAGGGAGCGTCAAGGGACCCATGTTGATGGCAACCAAGATTGAACCCGGATAGTTGTTCACGCGCTTGATGAAGTCACTGACGGAAACACCTTCAGTGTAGAAATCCACAACGAACGTATCCCAGTCGTCTTCTTCGAGTTGCTGGAGAGCTTCTGCTTCCGTCTTCACGGCCTTGAAGTATGCGCCCACGAGCAAATCCGAAAGAACTTCAAGACATGCTTCACGGCGAACATCGTCTTCTTCCCAAATCAAGATGCGGCGGTCGCTGTAGTCACGAACTTGCGGGACAAAATTTTCTTCGGCGTTCAAAGCATCGAGCATCGCGCCGTTAGCTTCGTCCATTTCTTCATCATCAAAATTATCGATTTCTTTAGCCATGCTGTAAATATAGTAAAACTTAGTTAGGGGATAGGTTTTAGGAGTTAGGTTTTAGGAAAAAAACGCGGATACGCCGCCCCTATACAGATGCACGAAGTGCATGATACTTATCCTAATACCTGTAACCTGATACCTATAACCTATAAACCATCGAACCAGCGTTGCAAAATAATCGCGGCGGCGGTACGGTCGATAATAGCCTTGTTCTTCTGCTTTTTCTTTTTGCTCATGTACGAGGTAAATTCCTGCGCCTGAACACTCGAGTACGATTCGTCCTGCGTGTGGATTTTCATCCCCGGGAAGTGGAGCGCCAAGTCCTTGATAAACGCCTCCACCACCACATTTTTTCCATCTTTGCGGCCATCCGGATGGTACGGCATCCCGACCACGAATTCGTCAATCTTGTTGATTTTCACCAGCTGATCCAACCGCTCGAACAGATTGGTCGTTTTCTGGTCAATCGTTTCTCTCGAAAAAGCCATCTTGAGCTCGGAATCGCCAAAAGCGACCCCAACTCGATGTTCACCGTAATCCAAAGCAAGGTAATTCACGCCCCTAAATATAGAATACGAGCGCTCAATATTGCATTTTTCCGCTCATTTTTCTATCTTTGCGCCGAAAATTAAAGCCAAACGGTAAAATATGGATCAATCAAAAATCAGAAACGTTGCCATCATCGCCCACGTTGACCACGGTAAAACAACCCTGGTGAACCAGCTCCTCAAACAGTGCGGAACCTTCCATGAAGGTGAAGAAATTGTGGACCGCGTGATGGACTCCGACAACCTTGAACGCGAACGCGGCATTACCATTCTCTCCAAGAACACGAGCGTGATGTACAAGGGATACCGCGTGAATATCGTCGATACCCCGGGGCACGCCGACTTTGGTGGCCAGGTGGAACGCGTTTTGGGAACAGTCGATGGCGTTCTTCTGGTGGTTGACGCATTCGAAGGCCCGATGGCTCAGACCCGCTTCGTGACCAAGAAGGCTTTGGAACTCGGACTTACCCCGATCATCGTCGTGAACAAGATTGACCGCGACGGCTGCAACCCGCTCCTCGCCTTGGACAAGGTTTTTGACTTGTTCTGCGAACTCGATGCATCCGAAGAACAGCTCGATTTCGACAGAGTGTTTGGCAGTGGCCGTAAAGGCATTTGCCGCGCCGAACTAGAAGATCCGGATGGCGACTTCAGCATCTTGATGGACAAGATTATCGAACGCATCCCGGCTCCGAAGGGCGATCCGAACGCAGAACCGCTCCTCCAGATTGCCTCCCTCGAATACTCCAGCTTCCTCGGCCGTTTGGCTGTGGGCCGCGTGCAGCAGGGCGTGTTCAAGCCGAACCAGACTTACGCACAGGCATTCACCGACGGCACCGTCAAGAACGTCCGTCCGCAAAAGATTCTCCGCTACGAAGGCCTTACCCCGAAGCCGGTCGACGAAGTCGGTCCGGGCGAAATCGTTCTCATTGCAGGCCTCGACACATTCGATATCGGTGATACGCTCAGCGCTACGAACAATCCGGTACACCTCCCCCGCATCCACATTGACCCGCCGACAATCTCCATGCTCTTCACGGTGAACACTTCGCCGCTCGCAGGCAAATACGGTGGAAAGTTCATGACGGGTAACCAGCTCCAGGAACGCTTGGAACGTGCCCACATGGCAGACCCGGCCCTCCTCGTCGAAAAGGCAGAAGGTGCATCGACGTTCAAGGTCTCTGGTCGTGGCATCTTGCACCTCACGATTCTCGTCGAAAACATGCGTCGTGAACTTTATGAATTCACCATCGGTTCTCCGCAGGTCATTTTCCAGAACGACGAAAACGGCAAGCTCCTCGAACCGGTCGAAGACTTCAAGGTCGAAGTCCCGAACGAATTCAGCGGCGCCTGCATCCAGGAAATCCAGCAGCGCAAGGGCGAAATGGTCAACATGACGACCGACGACAACGACCGCGTGATGCTCGAATTCATCGTTCCGAGCCGTGGCCTTATCGGTATCCGTCCGAAGCTCCTCTCCCTTTCCAAGGGTTACGCTGTGACGCAGTCCTTCTTCAAGGAATACCAGCCGTACAAGGGCGAAATTCCGGCACGTATCAACGGTGTGCTCATCGCTAAGGAACCGGGCGAAGCCGCAAGCTACGCTCTCTCCAAGCTCGAAGATCGTGGCTACCTCATCATCGGTCCGGGTGCAGAAGTTTATCCGGGCATGATCGTGGGCGAACACAACCGCGACGTCGATATCACCGTGAACGTCACGAAGGGCAAGCACCTCACCAACATGCGTGCTGCAGGTTCTGACGACAACATCCAGCTCACGCCGTACCGCCGCATGACTTTGGAAGAATGCGTCACCTTCATCAACGAAGACGAATGCATCGAAGTCACGCCGGAAGTGCTCCGCCTCCGCAAGACCGAACTCGACCCGATCAAGCGCAAGCAGCTCTCCAAGCGCCCAGCTGAAGAAGAGTAGCCCGTAAGGCGAGTGTCGCAGGAAAAATGTTCACATTTTTCCTATGACCGAGCCGAAGGGTGGACGCTGAAGCGAAGCGAAAGCGTCAATAGCCAGCAAGGCGAGCGTCGCGGAGAATGAGCGTGCTCAATTCTCCATGACCGAGCCGAAGGGTGGACGCTGAAGCGAAGCGAAAGCGTCAGTAGTTAGACAAAAGAGCGCCATGACGTGGCTATAGACGACAACTGCGTAAGACGAGTGTCACGACAAAATAAAGAAGGCTCCTCAGGGAGCCTTTTTTATTTTATATAGAAAATGGTTTTCTACCACAAGCCTCTATATAATTGCCAAAGACGTCTTAAGAACAACGTAATTCGTATAATTAGCATTTTACCCACACTCCCATTCTATAAGGGCTTACGCCCATATGATCCGTTTTCGTAATATAATTCATCGTCGTGAAAAATCATATTACACAAATCACACACTCCGATTTCCAGAAATCCATTTGCGTCACCTCACACTTCTGAACTGATTTTTTTGGGGGGAAAGTGAGGAAAAATACAGTTGGGAGAAATTTGATACCCCGTAGAAGTGTATATTTTGAGCCTAGCAAAAAACCGCTTATTCGTCTTGAATAAGCGGTTTATATCTGCTATGAACCATAGGATATACTAAAATGGTTCGAGGACGGCATATTTTTTGATTTCAATTCGAGGAGTCCGTCTATCAGTCAAAGTTCAAAAGCGAATCCTAAATCCTTAAGAGCTGGGTTCTTTGAGTCCTTCTCGCTCAAAAGCGGCTCAAAGCCATCGCCTACCGGCCACTTGATTCCGATTTCTGGATCATTCCACATCAGGCCGCCTTCATCACCCGGTGCGTAAAAACGAGTGCACTTGTATACAAAAGATGCCGTTTCAGAAAGCACAACGAAGCCATGAGCAAAGCCTTCCGGGATGTAGAACTGCTTTTTATTTTCAGCAGAGAGTGTAACGCCCACCCATTTGCCAAAAGTTTTGCTGTTCTTACGGAGATCCACAGCAACATCAAAAACTTCACCATCAATCACACGAACAAGCTTGCCCTGCGGATTCTGCTTCTGGAAATGGAGACCTCGAAGCACGCCCTTGCGAGAACGTGATTCGTTATCTTGCACGAAATCAACGTCGATGCCACCTTCGGCAAAATCGCGACGGCTGTAGGTTTCCATAAAGTAACCGCGTGCATCGCCGAACACAGTCGGTTCTACGATTATAACGCCATCAATATCTGTTTTGATAAAATTGAATTTGCCCATAATTTATGGCTCCTTATTCATCATTAAACCCATTTCTGAAATCTACCATCATTCATCAAAGGTTTATGGCAATCTAAAAGATTCGACGGGAATTTGTCAAACCAACGAAGAAATCCTTCATCATACTCGGTCTTATTGTCGTTGTCAATCACATATCCATCAGGAACTCTACAACTGTATAATAGAGCAATATTGTGCGCTCGCTCAAGTTGATTTTCCAAATTTTCGCGATATTCTGAGATGATGTTTTCATGAACGGCAATCGGTTCTTTGTCGTATTCGACCTTACAACCAATTTCTCGAATTGCTGTTTTTTGAATTCTATCATCGATGGATTCCATCATACGAATAATACCACCGGGAATCTGCCACCCCGTTCCATAATGAGAATCATCCCGCCATGATAGCAAAATCTGACCTTTGCTATTTTGAATTATAAGATCAACATTTACGAACGGCAAAAGCGATGTGGAGAATTCAAATAAATCAAGAGGGAGAATATCTCGCGGATTCACCCCCTCTTCATCCATAGCTCTTTTAAGTTCCTGAATGGCTTCTGAAACTTTCCCCATGAACTATTTATCCTTCGCAGCCCAGTTTCCATTCCTTATCAGTGATTGCAAAGCGGACAATATCCTCATATTCACCATCATAATTAACAGCTTCTTCTTTCAAAATCGCCTCGGTGGTAAAGCCAGCTCGCTTCAGAAGACTTGCTTCATCAATAAATTTATAGAACGCATACGAATAAACTTTGTGCATGCCATGTTCTTTAAAAGCCTTCTCCAAAAGCATCTTTACTGCAATTGTCTGACTCTCCGTATTCCACTCCTGATCATCAGAAGTAAAAATGCAAAGTTCACAGCGTTTATTAGTTCTGTCAATGTCTTTCAAGTATACTGTAGCAATCGGATAAGAGGATACACCAAAATCTTCATCAACACGTTCAACGATGAATTGTTGATAACAACCCGTTTCAACATATTGATGAAAGAACGCCTCATTTGATTCAATCGTTATAGGCTTTTGGTTCAAACAATGAGCTCTAACCGAAGGTGTATTTCTCCATTTTACGATATTAGAACCATCATCCAATGTTATTGGTCTTAGGTATATTCTCATTTTTTCTAGCTTCCCATTCTTGCTTAAGAATTGACATCATTACGACATCGACATACCCATCAAATCTAAGATACTCATCTCTCATAACACCTTCTCGAACAAATCCTGAATTTTCGTATGTCTTTATTGCAGGGACATTATCCGACATAACTGTCAGATAAATTCTATGTAACCCCAGCGAATCAAAACCAAATTTCAAAATTTGTTCTGTCGCAATTTTTGCGTACCCTTTTCCTCTAGCAGATTCTTCACCAATGAAAATACCATATTCTCCACTATGATTGGCATTATCAATATTTTTAATGAAGATTGTTCCAATATCAGTACTTAAGCCTTCATCTTCAACAACAATGATAAACTGAGCACATTTTCCATTTTTTACAACATTTTCAAAATATGCTATATGCTGTTCAGGCTTTAATTCTGCTTGAGAATACAGATTCTTTTTTACCGACGGTAAATTTCTCCATTTTACAATATTATCTGTATCACCGAGAGACAAAGCTCTTAAACTTATTTTTTTCATTTAAAGCGTTCACCTTTTTTTATTTCCATTACATACTTTACAACGAGCCCCGTAATGTACTTGACATCTTCAAAAGTCACGCCCATATGCATCGGAAGAGATATGATATGTTCACTTGCAAATTCAGCATTCGGGCAAGTTCCCTTACCATATTCATACATACGATAATCCGTATTGGTTACGTAATGAACACCAGGATATACCTCATTAGAATTAAGATACATCATAAGCCCGTCACGATCCTTAACAAAGATTTGGAACAAATGCTGAGAGGTAACGCAGTCCCCAGGAATCTTGACAAGTCCAATCTGTTCAGGATATTTTGAGAAGACTTCAGTATACCACTGGGCAAGAGTTCTACGGTATGCGTTATCACGATCCAAGTGCGGAAGCTGAGCAAGAGCAATACCGGCCATGATAGCATTTCCGTTATACTTATCGCCAACATATTCCACATCGTATTTCCACTTATACGTGCCTTCTTTATTAACGGTACGGGCGTAAGTATCTTTATTAATGCCAAGCCAAGCTTTCTTACGGAAGACTTCATCTAACTTAGCATCATCAGTACAAATAACACCGCTATCTCCAGTCGGCAAATTTTTAACAGCCTGGAAAGAATAAACGGTAATATCAGCATCGCCATTCGTTCCCGGAACACAACCATCGCTATAACGAGTGCCAGACATATGTGCAGCATCGAGAATCAGCTTCAGCCCACGTTCCTTACAAATCTTAACTATTTCCTTGAAATTTCCAGTATTACCACCAAAACCAACAAAAATCACAGCTTTAGTTTTGTCTGTAATACGTTCTTCAACAGATTTCGGATCAAGACAAAGAGTTTCATCCACATCCGCAAAAACGGCCTTCAGGTTGTTCTTTGCAATAGCATGATTCGTGGTAATAAACGTCAAAGGTGTAGAAATAACCTCATCACCGTCCTTCCATCCGTTCAACTCTTTTAAAGTGTCAACCGCCATATAAAGACCGGCGGTATTAGAGTTGATAAAATAAGCATACTTATGTCCCGTGTAATTTTTCCATTTTTCTTCAAATTCCACGGTTTTGAAGCCCATACCGGTCCATCCTTTTTCAAGGCATTCTCTCACCTGAGCCAAACACGCTTCAACATCAAAACTAGCTTTGAACAACTGAATTCCCATTGTAATATTCTCCTATTGTTATAACTTAGAAATAGGGTTGTACATAGCAAATATACTAAACCCCTCTTTCTTTGCCAACCGACTACCTAACGAGGTTGCTATTCAGATAAGCCACTCATGAAAGGCTATTTTCTCTTTTTTCAATTCTAATAGTATTGATTCTTCTCTTTATGCCTTTAACAACTTCTCTAATCCCTCCAGCTTTGAAGTAAAATAAAGATTTATACAGCCAATCTCCAAATCTACTAATGAAATATCTGAATTTTATAAAGAACAACGTATTAACTTCAACTTGCTTG
>Ga0310786_10003875_pt1 | contig 21298 bp, 26 predicted proteins | sample AusTroGonzalo_MG_FD_203881 | JGI IMG/M metagenome (GOLD analysis project Ga0310786, IMG submission 203881) | Bovine rumen microbial communities from tropical cattle in Woodstock, Queensland, Australia - Gonzalo_03 (v2) (version 2) | ecosystem: Host-associated > Mammals > Digestive system >...
TTGGAATGGTGGGCCAAAGAATATATCGCAACTATGGCGGTGCCTGATTTGGTTAAATCGGTTACCGATTGGGCAAATGAATATGGTGACGATAAACAAAAAATGCAAGTTGCCGATGCCAAATATTTAACCGATGTGTTGGCGATTGAACGCGATAATCCAAAACGAATCAGAAAAGATTTTATTACATGGAAACAAACATTGGAAATAGAAGAATTTTTCTGGGACGAATTGTTCGTTGCAAATAAAGAATTTGAATTTAATCGGGATGTGTTAAATGAATTTTTGGCTACATTTGATATTGCCGATGATAAAGATACTTGGTGGAATAAAATTGTTGCGATTGCGACGAAACTTGGTATTAAAAATGGTGATGTCGCGATGAATTTGCGTGTTGCGTTAACCGGTCGCACTAATACACCTGATTTATATTCTATTATGCAAGTGATGGGCGATAAAAGAGTTATTGCTAGAATAAAACAATCAATGTAATGGGCAAAGGGGAGAGATAAATGACCAAAGATAAAAGCGTGATTCGCGCTAAGTTAAAAAATGTCAAAAAAGATGCACATGCGTCGCGGTTATTGCGTGTTTTGCGGGCGTCTGGCTTTTTCCGTTGGGAACGCCCCGTCACGCGTTCTGAATCTGTGTTGAATATTTTAACACATGGAATTGGAATTGGACTTGCGATTGCGGGACTGGCTATGTTGGTTGCGTATGCAGTGTTATATCATAATGTGTGGGCGATTGTTTCTTGTTCTATATTTGGCGCAACCATGTTCTTTTTATATTTTGGTTCAACAATGTGCCATGCAATGATTGGCGAACGCAGTGAATGTTTTTTCGAGGTTTGGGATAGTATCGCCATCTATGCGTTGATTGCCGGCACATACACGCCTTTCTTGTTAGTAAATTTGAATCGCTGTCATCATACTGCGTTGGGATGGACTGTGTTTGGTATTATGTGGGCGATTGTTATTTTTGGCGCAATCATGAAATTTAGGAATCCACATAATCAACCCAAATGGGTTGTCAGTTTATATTTGCTGATGGGATGGGCGCTGCTGTGGATTTTGCCGGCTATGATTCAGACAATATCGCATCGTGGTATGTGGTTTGTGTTGGCGGGTGGTTTATCATATTCGGTTGGTGTCATTTTCTATCTGTGGCGCAAAATGAAGTTTTCACACGCATTATGGCATTTGTTTGTGATTGGTGGATCGGTGTGTTTCTTTTTCGCCGTGTTGTTTGGCAGTATCATAGATTTCCCAACAGCTGGCTGTTTAGTGTAAAAATGGGCGTTATGCCCATTTTTACAAAGTTCAAAGTTCAAAGTTCAGAGTTCAAATGTTGTAAGTGAAATGTTGACTTTTGGAATATATTGCTTTAATATACATAGCATGAATTTGAAAAAATGGTTCTTGACTACTACTGTTTGCACAACCCCCGCGGGGGTCGTGGTTTCTTTCTTGCACTAAAATCAAGTGCGCGTTATAATTCAAAACAATTTCGAAAAAAACAATAAAAATAAACAAAAAAGGTAGTTATTATGTCTTATCCAATTGAATTAATTCGTCACTCACTGGCGCATGTGATGGCGGCGGCTGTTAAAAAATTACATCCAGATGTCAAATTCGCGGGGGGTCCGGCTATTGAAAACGGATTCTATTACGATTTTGATACTGAATACAGATTTTCCGAGGATGATTTTGCCGCAATCGAAAAAGAAATGCGCGAATTGATTAAATCAAATGGTCGATTCGAACAACAAATTGTCGATTTAGACCAGGCGAAAAAAATCTTTGCCGACCAACCATATAAAATGGAATGGTTGAACGAATACGATGCCGCGGGCGAAAAGTTATCCATCTATACTTTCCGTGATTTTACGGATTTGTGCCGTGGACCACATGTTGAATCAAGTAAAGATTTGCCAAGGGACGGTTTCAAGATTCGTACGGTTGCGGGTGCATACTGGAAAGGCGATTCGAAAAATAAAATGTTGCAAAGAATCTATGTCGATGCGTTTGCCAGCAAGGAAGAATTGGAAGAATTCTTGAAAATGCAGGAAGAGGCCGCAAAGCGCGATAATCGTAAATTAGGTAAAGAGATGGATTTGTTCCATTTTGAACCTGAATATGCACCGGGTGCGGTGTTCTGGCACGATAAAGGATTCAAAATCTATCGTCGCTTGATTGATTATTTGCGTATGCGTCAAGAACGCGCCGGTTATTTGGAAATTTCTACGCCATCTATTATGGATAGATGTTTGTGGGAAAGATCAGGTCACTGGGCAAAATATGGTGCGCATAATTATTCTGGTACAACCCAAGATGGCAAGGTATTCTGTGTAAAACCTATGTCTTGTCCGGGCGGTATGTTGGTATTCGGCCAGGGTATTAAATCATATAAAGATTTGCCATTGTATTTGGCTGAATTCGGTAAGGTTTGCCGTTACGAGGCCGCCGGTGGTTTGTCTGGATTGATGCGTGTGCGTGAATTTACCCAAGACGATGCGCACATTTTCTGCACCGAAGAACAATTAGAGGACGAGGTCGTAAAGGTATTGCGTTTCATCAAAGATATTTATAGCAAATTCGGATTTGATAAAATCACGATGAAATTGGCAACGCGTCCACTTTCTGAATTCCGTATTGGAACAGACGAAATCTGGGACAAGGCCGAAGGTGCGTTAAAGCATGCATTGGATGCAAATGGTATTGAATATGAAATTGCTGAAAATGATGCGGCGTTCTATGGTCCAAAGATTGATAACTATTTACGCGATTCTATGGGTCGTGTATGGCAGTGTGGAACTGTGCAATTGGATATGAATTTGCCAGAAAGATTCGATTTGTCTTATATCGGCGAAGATGGCGAAAAACATCGTCCAATTATGTTGCACCGTGCATTGTTGGGTTCAATCGAACGCTTCTTTGGCGTGTTGTTGGAATCAACGGGCGGTAATTTGCCATTGTGGTTGTCACCAGAACCAGTCGTCGTGGTACCTGTATCTGAAAAGTATCGTGAATACGCGGACTCGGTCGTTGCCGATTTGCGTGATGCGGGTGTTTATGCGCGTGCTGACTTGCGTGACGAAAAGGTTAATTACAAGGTTCGTGAATTGTCGTTGGCTAAAACGCCAATTATCGCGGTTGTTGGTGAAAAAGAACAGGCCGATAAAACGGTTACTTTGCGCCGCTTGGGTGTTGATGCCCAGGAAGTCGTCGGTTTGGCTGAATTTGTCGACCAGATGAAAAACGCGGTAAAGATGCCTTGTTAATAAAAATATGTTGCCCCAGTCGTTTGATTGGGGCATAATCTTTGGGAAAGGAAAAAGATATGAAAAAAATTTTGTTAATTGGCTTGGCTGTTTTGACATTGGGGACATTGACTGCGTGTTGCAATTGCGATGTTGAACCAATTGTTGAACAAAATCAAAAATTAATTGTGCCACCACATTTTGGGCAAATGCCTAAATAAAAAATTTTATCGGCGATTTGTTTTAATGGATTTTTTATGATATAATATCCCTTAGATAAGGAAATCTAAGGGAGTTTTTTATGAATAACGAAGACAATACAAATTTAGATTTGTTGGATTTGGATGCAGATACATCCGATTCTTTGCCAGAGGTTGCTTTTACCAGCCCGCGGCCCAGAAAGCCATGGTTGTTGTTGGGTGTTGGATTGGTTGTGATTGCACTGGCCACATATGTTATTGTTAAAACCGTTTCTGGGGGATCGTCTTCGTCTGTGGAAATTGATTTGGATGCAGAGCCCGAGGTTGTGGTCGATGGTGGTGATATGCCTATGCCGCGTCCAATGCCGGATGTTAATCCGCGGCCTTTGCCTGTGCCACCGGCACCTGCGCCTGCACCGGCTGTTGTTGCACCAGCCCCTGCACCTGTGGCGGTAAAACCTGCGCCGGTTGTTGTGGATGAACCAGATGTCCGTGTTGTCGAAGATAGACGCGAGGTTACATTTAATCCAAATAAAGTAGATTCAAAACCTGTGGATAAACCAGTGGTCAAAAAAACAGCGCAAAAGCCGGCATCAAAACCAGTGGCAAAGCCTGCTGCTAAACCTAAAAAGGTTGCCCAGACATCTGCAAATACATGGTATGTTCAATTAGGCTCGTATGCAACGCGTGATGCGGCAAATGCGGCCGGTCAAAAAATGCGTGCATCACACAGCAGTTTATTCGCTGGCAAGCAATTCGTTGTTTTGGCATCTGTGTTGAAAGATGGTCGGACAACATACAGATTGCGCGTCGCGTTTAATACAGCAAATGATGCAAATGGATTCTGTCGTAATGCAAAGTCCGATGGTTTGGATTGCTATGTGGCAAAATAAAATTAAAGGGGGCATAAAATGTTCGGAAGATTAGGTTGGGCAGAAATTCTTGTTATTGTTGTATTGTTGGTGATATTGTTTGGGTCTGCAAAAATCCCAGGCATGATGAAGAATTTAGCCAATGGCGTTAATGTTTTCAAAAAGGAATTGAAAAAAGATAATAATGGGTCCGAAAAAGAGAAAAATTCAGCCAATAAAAAGGTAAGTGCTAAGCCTAAAAAAACCGGAAAATCGGTGGGTGTGCGCCCAACAAAAAATAAGTCAAAAAAATAGAATTTTGTGCTTGATTTGGTTTCATAAAATTTACTACCCTTAATGACAAGGGGAAAAAGTAAGTTATGAGACCGAGGGTTTTTCTATTTGGTTTTTTGATTGCTTTTTGCATAGTGTTCAATGTGGACACTGGCTTTGCGGCGCCAATTCAAAAAAAGATTGCGACAACAAACTATGTTGATACCAAGGTCACAAAAGACAATGGTAATGTCGTGATACAAAATGATACCAACAAGGTTGTTTCTGTGAGCAATAATCCAACAGAAACGGCATTAAATACCGGTTCTAAAACGGTTACGACTGTCGGTTGGGCGGATACATACAGAACATCCAAAGTAAAATCCAAAGATGCTAATAATAGTACGGTTTTGGTTGATATGTGGATAGAGGAATAATTGTTAAAGTTTTATAAAAAAATCGGGTTATTTTTATAACCCGGTTTTTTCTTTATTTTTTATATTTTATGCTTTTTGCGCCTCGTACTCTTCTTGTTCTTCGACGGTCATGGTCGCAAGTGGACGCGCCAGCATACGGGATATACCAATTGGTTCATTTGATATAACACTGTAACCAAATGTGCCGTTTTCCAATCTGTCCAATGCAGCATTTATTTTTACCAATAATTTGCTATCGCGTTCAGACATACGCAAATTTAATGTTAATGCCTGTTCTTGGGATGCGTTATCTGAATCATCACCGACGCCAGAGGATTCGCCACCATCAGCATTACGAACGGCATTTAACATATCGTTTTTGCCATCGGTAATTTCCTGCTTTTGTGCAAGTAAAACCTGGTAAAAATAGGCCTTTTGTTCCAAACACATATATTTTTCTGTTTTTTTCGGAACATATTTTGCCGGTAATTCTAATGTTTTGTAATCTTGTTTTGCCATAACCATTCCTTTTTTTTTAAGCAGATTGCAATTCTTTTATCCATGCGATAACTGTTTCTTGGTCCATTAAACCAGTGCGCGCCTCTATCAATGTGCCGTCACGGAAAGCCAAAACAGTTGGAATACTGCGAATTCCGAATTTTACCGGTGTTGCACGATTTGTTTCATCAATTTCAAATTTTACAAAATTAACATCAGGAACATTTTCAGATACAGATTCGAAAATTGGACCAAACATACGACATGGACCGCACCATGTAGCCCAGAAATCAACCAGTGTTAAACCGTTTTGTATCGTGTCTTGAAAGTTTGCGTCATTTGCATGTTGTAAAGCCATTTTTTTCTCCTTGGATTGTTGATATTTGGATTGAGTGTATTATAATCTTTATAAAAAGCAAGGGTTTTTATATATGAATAAAATCGTCTATTTGGATGCTGCGGCAAGTTTTTTGAAACCGGAATCTGTAATCCAGGCAGAGGCGGATTTTCTGCGTAATAAATATGCTAATGCGGGGCGGGGTGTATGTGCGCGTGCGGTCGATGTTGATGATATGGTGCGTAATACCAGGGCCAGGGTTGCGGCGTTTATAAATGCAGACGAATCGCAGGTGATTTTCACATCAAATGCAACAGATGGTTTGAATAGAATTGTAAATATTATTTCACATCAACCATGGTATGCAGAATTGTCAACTTTTGCTGTATCTGATTTGGAACACCATTCGGCACGTTTACCGTGGGAAGAATTATTACACCAAGGTCGGATTCGTAAAGAATTAGTATATGAATTAGATGATAAATTTAATATCAAAATTGATTCGATTCCAAAAACTGATATTTTGGTTATAACCGCGATGTCTAATGTAATGGGTGTGGCACAGGATGTTGCATCTATTGTTGCGGCGGCGCGCAAAAAAAATCCAAATGTTATAACTGTTGTTGATGCAACACAATATGTTGTGCATGAAAAAGTTGATGTTAAAAAGTGGAATGCTGATTTTGTTGTGTTTTCTGGACATAAAATTGGTGCGGATACTGGTGTTGGAATTTTATATATCAAAGATGCTGATAAATATTTTCCTGATAAATTTGGTGGCGGTATGGTGTTGCGTGTATCGGATTCTGAATTGGTATTAAATAATGCCCCTGAAAAGTTCGAGGCTGGAACATTACCATTGACCCAGATTTGTGGATTGGCGGTTGCAATTGATGAATTAGAATCGAATCGTCCGAATTTAGATTTAATAAAATATATGTATGATGAATTGAAAAAAATTCCGGCTGTTAAAATTTTAACCGGTCGTGATGCGGCGGTATTAAGTTTTATTGTTGATGGTATGCATCCTTTGGATTTTGGTGCGATTGCTGGCGCAAATGGAATTTGTCTGCGCGTGGGAAATATGTGTGCATCGTGGATTCATCGCGCGTTGGGTGTGGATGGCAGTATTCGTGTATCGGTTGGACCATGGAATACTTTGAGTGACGCCGAAAAATTTATATCGATAGTAAAAAGTATAGTGAAATAAAATGGCTGTAAATAAAGATGATATTATAAATGCACTGAAAACAGTGTTCGACCCAGAAATCCCTGTGAATATTTGGGATATGGGTTTGATTTATGATATCAATATCGTTGAGAGCGAAATTGAAATTACGATGACTTTTACCAGTCCAACATGTCCAATGATGGAAGAATTATTGGCCCAGGTAAAACAAGTTGTTGAAAATGTTGCGGGGGGTAAACCTGTTAATGTAAAACTGGTTTGGGAACCGGCATGGGATTTGTCGCGTATGTCGGATGCCGCGCGTGTGGAACTGGATTTAACAAATATGGGTTGGTAGGCAATAATGCAATATGAACAAATGAAATCTTTGTTAAATTCTTTGGATAATCCAGTTGATAAATTGGAAATGTTGATGGATTTTGGTGCGCATCTGGAAAGTGTTCCAGATGATGCGATATGCAGCGAGATTTTAGGGTGTTCTTCGCATGTGGAAATTTGTCGCCGTGGAAATAATTTTTATGGTCGCGCCGATTCGGCAATTGTTAGTGGGGTGGTTGCTGTATTATTGGCTATGGTTGATGGAAAAACGCCTGGACAGATAAAAAATATGGATTTAGTTGATGAATTTTATTCGTTAAATCTGGCGTTGGGTGCGGCAAGACTTTCTGGGTTAAATTCTATGATTAGTTTTTTGAAAAATTTATGATAAAATACGAATTATATAGAATGTATGGATGGCGGATATGAACGAAGAACAAAAAATGTTTAAGATTGGTGTTTGGTCACTGGTCGGTGTTACTTTTCTGATTGTTGGATTACAGGTGTGTTACAGGACACAACACAAATCTTTGAAATTCACACATGATGAAATTGTTAAAACACAGCAACAAATCGCAATAGAGCAGGCCAAATTCGAATCGATGACAAATTCTGAATACTTGCTTGGTATGGTGACTGCGGTTAATCCACATGTTGAAATTATCGGATTCAGAAAATATACAACTGTTGATGAATTGCCATTAAGGAAATAATTATGTTCGAGATAGGAAAGGATATTTACAGATATGGTGGTCGGGTCGCAAAAAAACGCGATATGGAACGTTCCAGATTGCATGTCGTGCACCGTTTGATTTTGTTCTTTTTTGCGGTATTTGTTGCCAAGACACTGTATTACGGATGTATCGGAACAAATAAAACAGGCAAGGCATCTGTGGGTGGTGATTGGACAATTACGCGTGCAGATATCGAAGATAGAAATGGTGTGAAATTGGCGAAAAATGTCGTGTCTGGGCATGTTATGGTTCGCCCCAGTGCGGTAAAAGATGTGGATGCGGTCGCGCATAAAATTCACGAGGTTTTCCCATATAAATATTCTGTTGCCGCTGCATACGATATATTGAATTCTAAAAAGTTTATGTATTTGAAACAGTTCGCCACAGATGCAGAACGCAAACAAATCAAAGATGCAAAACTTGAAGGTTTAGAGGTCGAGGTTAAACAATTGCGTCGCTATCCTAAACATAATTTGTTCGCGCATGTGGTCGGTTTCGTCGGAAAAGAAGGCGAAGGTTTAGAGGGTGCAGAACGAATATTCGATTCGTATTTGCGTGAAAATACTGACCCATTACGGTTGTCTTTGGATGCCAGAATTCAAGAACAATTCCATACCAGATTATCCGAGGCGGTTCAAAAATATCATGCCAAAGGTGCGATGGGAATGTTGATGAATTCACGCACTGGTGAAATGTTGGCAATGGTGTCTTTGCCGGATTATGACCCAGAACATGTGACATCGTATCCGGTCGCAAATCGCAGGTTCAAACAACTGCGTGATGTTTTGGAAATGGGGTCTGTGTTCAAGATATTTAATACGGCATTGGCATACGAAAATAATATCGGTGGCCGGTATTATGTCGCAAAACCTTATATTTTAAGAACGCGCAGTGGTAAATATGTGCATACTTTCCATGATGTGCAAAAAATGAAACAAGATTGGATGGATGTGGACGAAATTATGGTTCATTCTTGCAATGTGGGCAGTGTGCAAATTGCACTTAAATTCCCCGAAGGTGCCCAGGGTGAATTTTTCAATCGGTTGCATTTGGACGAAAAATTGGATTTAGAGTTCGGAAAAACAGAGCATCCGTTATTCCCGAAAAAATGGGGAATCACAGATATTGCATCTGCATCATTTGGACATACGGTTGCGGTAACACCAATGCATTTATTGTTGGGCGTTAATGCGGTTACAAATGGTGGAATTTATATTAACCCAACAATTCAAAAGCGCGATGTTGGTCGTATCAAAGGAACACGCGTGTTAAGTGAAGAAATATCTGCAAAACTGCGTAATAATATGGTGCGTGTTGTTGAAGAAACCAGTGGAAAATTAAGTCGGATAAACGGAATAAAAATTGGTGGAAAAACAGGAACGGCTGAAAAACGCGCCAATGGCGGCATAGATAAAAAACGCAATATGACCACATTTGTGGGAATTTTCCCGGCGGATGCACCACAATATATAATTATGGTGAATTTGGACGAACCCCAAGGTTTGGCTGAAACAGGTGGATGGCGGACTGCGTCCCAGAATTCTGTGCCGACGGCGGGAAAAATACTTGATGGAATCCTGCCATTGCTATTTGAATAATTTTCGGTTATAATATACTCGATAATAAAAAAAAGAGTATAAATGAAAAAGTTAGTAGAGAAATCCGTGCTGGGTCAGGCATGGGTGTTGCCGGATTGTATAGATTTTGGTAACCAGAAAGATTTTAGTGATGATTTGGTCAAAAAAATTTTGACTGCGCGTGGGATAACGGATGATAAAGATATAGAAAAATTTTTATCCCCCACTATCAAGGAATATATGCCGGATCCGTTCGTGTTGCGCGATATGGAACGGGCGGCGCGCATTATTGCTGATGCGGTGCGTGACGGTAAAAAAATTGCGGTATATGGCGATTATGATGTTGATGGAATTACATCTACGGCAATATTTGTAAAATTCTTACAAAGTTTAGATGTTGATGTCATATGGCATGTTCCTATGCGTGATGGCGAAGGTTATGGTTTGAACATTGATGCTGTCGATGAATTGATAAAGCAGGGTGCCCAAGTTTTAATCACTGTCGATTGCGGTATCAGTTGCGTTGCTGAGGTTGAATACGCAAAAAATCACGGTATGACGGTTGTGGTGACCGATCATCATTCGCCTGATAATACCTTGCCGATTGCCGATGCGGTGGTTAATCCAAAACGCACAGATGATACATCTGATTTGAATTATTTGGCGGGTGTTGGTGTTGCGTTTTTGACATTGGTGGCTGTGAATAGGGAATTGCGGAATAATTTATCAGATGATAAAAAACGCGATTTACAATCCAAAATAAATCTGATGGATTATTTAGATTTTGTTGCGCTGGGGACTATATGTGACACGATGGCTTTGGTTGGGTTAAATCGTGCATTTGTTGCAGCCGGGTTAAAGGTATTAGAGGCGCGTAAAAATTTAGGTCTGCGTGTTTTGATGGATGTTGCGGGGGTCAGACATGCATCTGTATATGTTGCGGGATTTGTTTTGGGACCGCGGTTGAATGCGGCGGGACGATTGGATTCTGCAAAGCCGGCATTGGATTTGTTGCTGACCGATAATCCGTTGGTGGCGCGTGCGCTGGCGGAAAAGTTAGACCAGATGAACAAAGACAGAATCGATATTCAAAATGTGATTATGTTGGGTGCTGTGGCCCAGGCTGAAAAATGTTGCAGTGATGGAAAATGCAGTTTGTTTGTCTGTGGTGATAATTGGCATGGTGGCGTAATGGGAATTATTGCTGGGCGGTTAAAGGATAAATATAATCGGCCATCATGTGTTGCAACCAGAATAGATGGTGTTATAAACGGTTCTGGGCGTTCGGTTGCCAATGTTGATTTGGGTCGCATAATTCACGAGGCGTTGGCGTCGGGTATTATTTCCGAAGGTGGCGGACACGCAGCGGCAGCAGGATTTTCTTTGATGGCGGACAGGGAACGCGATTTTACAGAATTTTTAGAGCGGTCTGTGGCGCAACAATTGGGTGAAAATCCAATAGTGTCCCAGGTCGTTGTGGATGCAGAAATTGATGCGTCTGGGGCAAATATGAAATTGGTGTCGCGGTTGTCTGTGTTGGCGCCGTTTGGCCAAGGGAATCCAGAGCCAGAATTGGTGTTAAATGGTGCAGTGTTGCAATTTGCAACGGTTATGGGTAATGGAACACATTTGCGGGGCGCGGTAAAGACATCTATGGGAACGACGGTGCCGTTTGTTGGGTTTAATCTGGTTGGAACGCCGGTTGGTGATTTTTTACTGGACGATGCAAATACAAACACTACAATATCTATGTTGGGCAAATTAAAAGATAATGAATATAACGGACGGCATACGGCTCAATTTATGCTGGAAGATATTGCGGTTAGGTAATATGAAAAAAGAAACAGAACTTTTAATAGAAAAAATAAAGTCGGCAAATACAATTTTGTTGGTGGCGCATAAAAATCTGGATGGTGATGCGCTGTGTTCAATGTTGGCGCTGTATCAATTGATTAATTTGAATTACGGCAAAGAATGTGTTTGTGTTTATGATGGTAATATGCCGGAATATTTGCACTATGTTCCGTTGCGTGGTCGTGCACATTTTTTTAGCAATATCGATTTATCGGCACCATTTGATTTGGCAATATTGTTGGATTATGGAACGGTTAGAAATATTGGCGCTCCGTTGGATGCAATAAGTAATGCAAAATTTGTTGCTGAAATAGATCATCATAAAAATGATGTTATGTTGGGTGAATTGTGCATCGATGATATTACTGCATCAGCTACGGCATGTGTGTTATACAATTTAATGATTGATGCCGGATGGAAATACGATGATAAAGTTTTGAATTTGTTGGCGGTTGGTATTTTGACCGATACAGGCGATTTCAAATTTGTGCGCGATGGTCGTGCGTTGCGTATAATGGCTGATTTGGTTGATAAAGGTGTTGAAATACAACCCTTGCTGGAATTGTTAAATAATAAGACACGCAAAACAATCCAGACCGAGGCACGTGCGGTTGCCGATGCTGAATTCTTCTATAAAAATCGGTTGGTTATTGCGACAATTGATTCGTCGGCATATAAAAATTTAGATGGTCGTGGCGCAAGTGCACTTGCTTTGTTGGGTCAAATAAAGGGTGTTGATTATATTGTTTTACTGAAAGAACAAAAAGCAAATCAAATTGGTGTATCTTTGCGCAGTAAAATAAAACCAATAAATCAAATTGCTGAAAAACTGGGTGGTGGTGGACATGTGTGTGCCGCCGGTGCCGTGGTCCAGGATAGTTTGGAAAATGTTAAAAAACAGGTCATAGATTTATTCAAGGGGGTATAAAGAGATGAAAAAGTTATTGATGATTTTATGTGCTGTGTTTTTATCTGTGTCTGCAAATGCGGATGTGGATAAAAAATATGTGACAAATGCGGAAAAATATTTGAATTCTATCACTGGGCTTTCTGGGGATTTTATCCAAACATCAAATGGCAAAACGGCCAAGGGTGTGTTTTCTATGTTACGGCCGGGGCGCGTGCGTTTGGATTATACTAATTCTAAAATTCAGTTGATTTCAGATGGGGCTGATTTATATTTCTTTGATAAATCTTTGGATCAAATTACGACTGTGCCATTGGCCAGTACGCCGGCTGGGATTTTGGTGCGGAAAAATATAGATTTGCAAAATGCAGATATCGTTGTGTCGGATACTTTCGATTATAAAACAAGTTTTGCATTAAATATGTATCTGCGCGATAACAAGGGTTTGGGGCACATGACGGTTGTTTTTGATAAAAATCCGGTTAAATTAAAATCTTGGACGGTGACGGATGCAACCGGGGTCAGTACGGATGTTGTGTTTCGTAATTTGAAGCCCAAGACCGATTTTGGTAAAAACTATTTCCAAATTCAAAGACACAAAACAATTAGTAATGCGGGTTCTGACGATTTTTATGATTAAAAATGTTTGGTATCAGTTGGGCTGAATTTTTAGTAATTTTACTTGTCGCAATTTTGGTTGTGCCGGTTAGATATTGGCCTGATGTTGCGCGTGCGCTGGCGCGTGCGATTAACTATATTCGTCGTATTATTTGGAAAATTACAGATGCGTCTGAAAAAATCAAAGACCAAATTGATTTAGAAAAACCAATTGATGATATAATTCATACAACCACAAATGATGTGCTGAAAGATTTTTCTGAACCAATTAAAAAGGTGCGTAAACCTAAAAAGACCAAGAAAAAATGAAAACAAAAAAAATGACTTTGATGGAACATTTTTCAGAATTGCGTCGGCGGTTCTTGTGGTGTGTTTTTATTTTTTTAATTTCTTTTGTTTTTGGTTGGTATGTTTCACCTTTTGTCCAAGAATTTTTAACTATGCCGTTAATGGATATTTGGGACGGCGGTTTGTTGTATAGTGGTTTGACAGATGGGTTAATGATACGGTTGTCGCTGTCTGGAACGGTTGCGTTGTTGATAACACTGCCTGTGATATTATGGCATATATGGGCGTTTATTAAACCGGGATTAAAACAACACGAAAAGAATTTTATTTGGCCAATGTTGATTGCGTCACCGTTGCTGTTTTTAATTGGGGCAGGATTTGCGTTTTATATTTTGTTTCCTTTTGTTTTCGAATTTTTTATAGATTTGAATGAATCTGCGCCGGTGCCTGTTATCATTATGCCGGCGGTGCGTGATTATTTGTCTTTTGCAATTCGGTTGTTAAAGGTTTTTGGAATCGCGTTTCAATTGCCAATTGTGATGATTTTCCTGAACAGAATAGGGGTGTTGTCGCGCGAACGCGTGTGTGCTATGCGGCGATATGCAATAATTTTTGTTGTTATAGTTGCTGCGGTTTTAACGCCACCAGATATCGTGTCTCAGATTTTATTGGCGGTGCCGATGTACGCTTTGTTTGAATTAAGTATTTTGTTTATGCGTCGTGATAATTAAATCAAATAATTTATTTGTGCATAAAAATATGATATAATCCGTTGTATGAGGAAATATTTTGGGCTTTTTGCATTGTTTGCAGTCGTACTGGCGACCGGTTGTGATTTGCAACCAAAAATCGCATCTATACCAGATAGTATCGGTGATTTTATTTCTGAAAGATATCCTGCATTATTGGCGGAGCCAGACAGTGATATTTATAAAACGGCTGTGGCGGATTATGGTGTATATGCATCGCCGACGGATTATGGTAATGGTGATATGTCAGAGGAAGATTATGTTTTATATTCTCCGACCGACGATTATATGATGCCCGCCCAGGATACAGATGTCGCGTCCGAAGATGTGGGTATGCCGGATGATGAGGATGAGCCAACCGAAAATGATGATACTGATGTTTCTGAATACACCCCAGATGAACATGTTGATGATTTGAAAATACCGGATTATGTGAACGAAAAACCTGTGGAAAAACCGATTGAACAGGCACCGGAAAAAACAAAACCAGAAAGCAAACCAAAATCAGAAAATAAATCAGAACCTGAAAAAAAGCCGGAAATGGTGCGTGCACAGGTGCGTGAGATTACGGTGGAAAAGGGCGATACATTGTATTCTTTGTCGCGCAAATATTCTGTGCCAGTTAATGATTTGGCGGTTATGAATAAAATCAGTGCGCCATTTGCATTGTCTGTGGGTCAAAAATTAAAGGTGCCAGATGTGTTGTCTGTGCCACAACGCGCGGCGACGGTTGCCAAGACAGAACCGGTAAAGCAAGTGGCGAAACCTGTTGAAAAAAAGGCGGAACAAGTGACGGCCCCAGAACAGAAGAAAACAGAAACAAAAGTTGTGGCGGATAAAAAAGAACAAACAAAAACATCGGAAAAAACAAAAGCGCCAACGGCTAAACCCGAAGTAAAAAAGACGACGGAACCTGTCAAACCTGTTGCGGCGGTGCCCGCGGATAAAAAAGCGACAAAGCCGGTCGCGCCAATAAAAACAGAAGTTAAAAAAGATGTGAAAAAGGCAGAGGTTAAAAAAGATACTAAAAAAGCGGAGCCAAAGAAAACAGAGGCTAAAAAAACGACAACTGTAAAAAAGACCGAACAAAAGAAAACAGAAACTAAAAAGGCGGAAAAACAACCGCAAAAGATTGCGCAAAAATCAGAACCTAAAAAACGGGCGACAAAACAATTGGCGGCGCGTTCATCGTCTAAATTTTCTTGGCCGGTGCGGGGGCGCATTTTGTCGGGATATGGTTCGAAAACAAACGGGTTGTTTAATGATGGTATAAATATCCAGGCGGCGCGCGGTGCCACGGTTTCGGCATCTGAAAACGGTTTTGTTGCGTATGCCGGCAATGAAGTCAAGGGTATGGGTAATTTGGTTATTATTCAGCATGCAGATGGTTGGATGACGGTGTACGCACACATGAATTCTATGGTTGTGCGCCGCGGCAGTACGGTATTGGTTGGGCAAAAAATCGGTACAGTTGGAACATCGGGCAAGGTTGATAAACCGCAATTGCACTTTGAAATTCGTAAGGGAACCAAGGCGTATAATCCAGTAAATTATTTGAAAAAGTAAAATTTGGGCGATAAGGACTTGATTTTGTCAGATTTTATAATATAATTGGGGCTGTTTAGAGTTTTGGATGCGTAGCTCAGTTGGTAGAGCAACTGACTCTTAATCAGTGGGTCCAGGGTTCGAATCCCTGCGCGTCCACCACAATAAAAAAAGACCACGAAAGTGGTCGTTTTTTATTGTGTTTGATGAGTATGATTGGTTTGAAATAGTTGGCAACGCAGTTGCCGGTTGGGTTCGACAACAAGTAGATTTGATAAGTAAAACGCAATCAAATCGTCACGGTTGCCCCGCAGCCGTTAGGCGAGGGAATCCCTGCGTTTTCAATTTTTATCACAACTACCCCGTCTGGCTGGCGCCATCCACCCCTTCTTTCATAAAGAAGGGGAATGCGCGAAAGTGGTCGTTTTTTATTGTGTTTGATGAGTATGATTGGTTTGAAATAGTTGGCAACGCAGTTGCCGGTTGGGTTCGACAACAAGTAGATTTGATAAGTAAAACGCAATCCACCCCTTGTTTTATAAAGAAGGGGAATGCACGAAAGTGGTCGTTTTTTATTGTGTTTGATGAGTATAATTTTTTACATCGTAAAATCTTCGCCCAGATAGACCTTTTTTACACGTGGGTCGGCGGTGATTTCACGGGCGGTGCCTTCCTTTAATATTTTTCCGTCGTGCAAAACATAACTGCGGTCTGTGATGCCCAATGTTTCACGCACATTGTGGTCGGTGATTATCACGCCCAGTCCACGGTCTTTTAATTGCGATACCAATCCACGGATTTCATTCACTGCAATCGGATCAATACCGGCAAATGGTTCGTCCAGCAATATAAACTTTGGATCGTTTGCCAATGCGCGCGCAATTTCAACACGGCGTCTTTCGCCACCGGATAATGCGGTTGCGGGACTGTGCCGCAGGTGCGCGATAGAAAATTCCTCTAATAATGAATTCAATTTGTTTTGTCTTTTCTTTTTATCAGGTTCGACAACTTCCAAAATTGCCATAATATTTTGTTCAACGGTTAATCCGCGAAATACGCTGTTTTCCTGGGGCAGGTATCCAATGTGCAAACGCGCCCTTTGATAAAATGGCAGGTGGGTTATATCCTGGGAATTCAAAAATATCTGCCCAGATGTCGCATTTAACTGGCCCGTTATGCAATAAAAAGCCGTTGTTTTACCGGCGCCATTTGGTCCCAACAGGCCAACCGATTCGCCCTGGCGAACAATCATGGAAATATCACTGATAACCGTGCGATTGCCATAGTTTTTAGATAAGTGTTCAACGCGTAATACAGATTGTTTCATAATTTTATCACCATTTCTTGGGTTCTTGTTTTATCGCCATTGCTGGAATCAACGGATACATTGCCGATTAACCGTATGCTGCGCCGTGTTTGGTTGTATTCTGCGGAATTTGCACGAATGTTATCGGTTACAGATTTGCCGTCAACCTTGCGCACGGTGGTTCCACTGACCGCGTCCAGATATATTATGTCGGGGTTGTCGTATAATTTGCGGCCTGTTTTCGCATGTATAGAAAAAGGATTGCCATTTTGGTCTGTGCCGGCAAAATTGGCGTTGGTCATTTTGAACTGGTTACTGGTTATATCAACCATATTTATTGCAGATATCGGCGTCCAAATTAACTGTTTAGTAAATACCGCGCCCGCCGCCAATGCCGCAACCATAACCAAACCCCATCCAGTAAATAAAAACTGCCAGATGCGCGTTAAACGGCGGTGTTTTTTGAATATAATAAAATTCCTGTTATCAGTCGGCATATTTGTATATTTGCACACGATAAACTAAAAAGCAATTTTTATATTTATTAGTGTCTTTTTTTATGATATAATATGCACACAGAGAGATGAAAAAAATTTTTGCTTTTTTTATAGGGACATGTGTTTGTATGACCTGTGTTGTGGCCATGGCGGCTAATTTTCAGGTTAAAAAGGCGTCGTCTGTTAAAACACAGGAAAAATCTGGATTGGAAAATGTTACATCTGGATCGTTGTTGCCAAATGTTATTGGATTGGTTTCAAATGTGTCGGCTCTGACTAAACAGCAAAAGGAATTACAGGCGGAATGCGTCCCAACATCTTCGGAAATTTCTTGGGTTAATGAAAGGGTCAAAGAATACGCTAAAATTGGTGAAAAATCTGCCAAGGATATGTTGGGTGGATTAAAAATGGACAAGTGTGGATATGGCGAAACATACGCGCACAGTGTTGAGGTTAACGCGGCCGCTAAACTGGAACCGTGTGTGGATGTTTTCCCAACAGATAGCAATAACCCACATATTTGGGATGATTATCCTATGGCGGCGACTGCGACATATTGTGCCGATGGATTGGATGTGTGTTCGGGGTCAAAAAAGAAAACTGTGTCCAATATGTATGACATCTTTGGCGCAATTAATTTTACATTGGATGATTACACAACCGACGAGGCAAGCACATATACAAAGTTAATGGAAAAGGCCGAAAAATGCGCGCCAGAAAAGATTTCTGCGCGAACCAAAGAGGCGTATAAAAACTTTATCACTTCGACAATATCTGGGGCTGGGACATCGACAAATACCGGTGGCATAATGCAGGCCGTTGGTGGTTTGACACAAAGTGGTGGTAATGTATCCAGTGGAATTCAGAGTTTGGCGCCAAGTGTTTTGCAATTTTTAGATAAATAGTTCTTGTTTTTGGACGAAATATTTGTTTTTTCCTCTTTACTGAAAACCAAAAAAATGGTATAATACAGGGTATAAAAAAGTATAAAAGGAAGGTCTTATGGCAAACAGATTTTTTTCACATATTTTGATGGCAACTTCGTTGATTGCGTTGGTTGGATGCGCTGGGACAAATCGTAATGATGAATACGGTGCAACGCCAACGGTTGATTATGTCGAAGGATTGGATGTTTATTCGGCGCCACACCAGGATTCGTTTTTGAATCAATTGGCGATGAATTATCGTTCCTATGCTATTTATAACGCGCGAACCAGCGGATATCCTGAGGTTGGCGAACTGTTTGCACAAAAGGCGGTGACGGCGTTTTCTGGGGAAACACCATTTCCTGAAACGGTTGGAAATTGGTCGGTTAATGATGGGGCTGATGCCGATATGTTGCGTGCGGCCTATGACGATATGATTGAAGAATTCAAACATGATGCCACCGAAACACGACCAGATGTCGCGGCCGAGGCCCAGGCAAAATTTGATTGCTGGTTGTCTGCGCAATCGACGGGACAAAATGAAACAGCAATGCAATGTCATGACCGGTTTGTTGCGGCGATGGATGTGTTGCGCAACTGTAAAAACGGCGGATGCAAGGTTAATAAGCCAACCAAGGCAGAGCAGGCCGGATCTATTAACATTGAAAACAAGGCATTTTATCCAGAAACGCGTTCTATGAAGTCTTTGGGTGATGTTTCTTATCCGCGTGATGGTATTGTTATTGTTAATAATGTCAGTGTCCCTGGGAATAATTTGGTGCAAACTGTGCCGGTGCCGGTAATGGCTGGGGGGCAACAGGCGACAACACCAATGATATTTAACCAAAATATTTATGGTGGTGATAAACAAGTTTCGAACAGTGGTAATACGGTTGCTGTGAACGATAGTCATAGCAAGGCTTTGTCACAGTCCAAGACGACAAAGAATTCTAATTACAGCCCGAATTATAGCCCGAGTTATAGTTCAACATCCAGTTCTAATTACAGCCCAAGCTATAATTCAAATGATACTTATAGCCCCAGTTATAGTTCAAATGAAACTACATCGGGGCCTTCATGTGATTGCCAGACAGGGCAACCAATAATTGTTGAATGGCCAACCAAGGGTGAGGGGGCTGAATCAACCGAACAACCTGTGGTTCAAGGCTGTCCATGCCAGCAAGAAGAAGAAATTCCAATGCTGGGTGAAGAACTGGTCACACGTGACGAATTTATCAATATGATGATGGCTATGCGTGCGGAATTAAAGGCTATTAACGCCCGGTTGGACGAATTGCAACCAAATGATGAAAAGGCGGTTATCAAGGTGCAACAGATTCCTTTGGAACCAAAACAACATGTTATGGAAGAAATTTTCGAAGTGCATTTTGACTTTAACAAGGCGATTATCAAGCCAGAATATGACGATTTAATCCGTGAATTGGCGACAGCAACCCAAAATAACAAGAATATCAAGGTTTCTGTGGTTGGACATACCGATACCGTTGGCACTGACAGTTATAACTATGCTTTGGGCGGTCGTCGTGCCGAAGCGGTGCAAAAAATGCTGATTCAATATGGTATCCCAGCGAGCCAGATTGTGGCGGTTTCTGCTGGTGAAGAGGATTTGAAAGTAAAAACGGCGGATGGTGTGCCAAATGCCGAAAATCGTCGTGTTCGCGTCGTAAAGGAAACGCATTATACAGAACCTGCTAAAACTGTGCCTTTTGCGCTGATTACGGATGCAGATACGGAAATTGAGGAAGTTGGCGCGGATGAATGTCTGGATTGTGACAAATAAAAGGTGTAAAATAGGGTGAATTAATAAATACTTGACAAAAAGGATTTATTGGTGTAAATTAACCCTTGTCAAGTAAATGTTTGAAAGAGGCTTTGAAATGACAGATGTTATGAAAAAGAAAATGGGTTTTGCACAGGGAACATTGGGCGTGCGTATGAAACGCACCGAAGAACAACCTGTGAATTTGGTTGAAGTATTCTCAGCCCGTGGTGTTGATTTAACCGGTGCAGAATAAAGCATTTTCTGGGTAACAATAATTTGTTCTATTGAAAGGTCGTTGCGTGTTTGTTACGGCCTTTTTTGTATAAAAAAACAGTCGCCAATGGCGACTGTATTGTTTTTTCGTTGGGCGTTAATCCAAAAATCCCCATGCGGCGCGATAGCCGTTGTCGCGTTCAAAGAATATAGTTGCACCCTGTAATTGATTGGTGTTGATATCTTTGATTATAAATGTTTCTTGCAGCATCGGATTGTTTTTGTCTTTGCGGTTTAATGGCATTTCCAAAGACATTGTTGTCTGCATACAGCATGTGTCTGGGTTTGTGCATTTTGGATCCACGCATTGGGCTATTTTTGTTGTATAGTCTATGCCGTTGCGTAATTTATCAACATTAACGACCATTTTTACGCCTTGGTCAATATCATAGAATTTAACATAACCGATTTCTGATGCTTCGCCATGATTGTTGCGGGTGTACATTTTTGTGTGGACTTTATTGCCACTGTGTTTGCGCATTTTGTGGTCGCATGTTTTTTTACCGCACTTTTGACATGTTTCGCTATTTTGATAGTGTTTTTTATATTGGCAATCGTGTGATGATGCGCATCCTGCGACCATAGCAATAACACCCAATATAGATGCAATTTTGATAATTTTTTTCATAATTTTCTCCTTTGGTTTGATATGAAATACAATTTTATTTTATATATTTTTATTGTTTTTGCGTTAGGTATGTTTGCCAAAAATGCCGGATTTAATGCGTATAGCACCGGAATATAGTCTTGTTGGAGTGTATATATAAAAAAATTAATATTTATGATACATAGAACCAAAGGAGTTAAACTATGTATGAATTATTACAGCATTTAATTGCATTAAAATATTCTTGTAAAATAAATCATTGGTCTACGGATGATTATGCGCGTCATTTG
>Ga0310786_10003876_pt1 | contig 21290 bp, 15 predicted proteins | sample AusTroGonzalo_MG_FD_203881 | JGI IMG/M metagenome (GOLD analysis project Ga0310786, IMG submission 203881) | Bovine rumen microbial communities from tropical cattle in Woodstock, Queensland, Australia - Gonzalo_03 (v2) (version 2) | ecosystem: Host-associated > Mammals > Digestive system >...
TGGCGTAGGGCGTTTCGCCGCATCCGGCGCAGGCGGCGGAGAACTCGAGGAGCGGGCGGCGGAACTGGCTGCCCTTGACCGTGTAGGGGTTGAAGACGTCGGCCTTGGCGGGGAGCGACAGCAGGTAGTTCCAGTTCGCCAGGTCGTGGTCGGTCTCGGCGTTCGGGGCCATGGTGAGCGCCTTTTCCTTCGCCGGGCAGACGGACGCGCAGACGCCGCATCCGGTGCAGTCGGCGGCGCTGATCTGGAGCGTGAAGACGTAGCCGGGCTTGCCGCCCTTCGCGGGCTCCGTGCGGAGCGGGGCGGGCGCGGCGGCGGCCTCCGCCTCGGTCAGCAGATACGGACGGACCACGGCGTGCGGACAGGCAAACGCGCATTTGTTGCACTGGATGCACTTGGCGGGATCCCAGACGGGCACGTGGACCGCGATGTCGCGTTTCTCGTAGGCGGTCAGGCCCATGTCGATCACGCCGTCCTCGTAGCCCTTGAACGCGCTCACGGGCAGGTCGTCGCCCTTCTGGGCGTTGATCGGCTCGAGCAGGTTCGTGACGACGGCGGGGAGGCCGGGACGCGCGGCGGGCGCGGGATCGGCTGCGTTCAACCAGGATTCCGGCACGGGCGCTTCCACAAGGCTCTTCACGCCCTCGTCGATGGCAGCGAGGTTGCGGTTCACCACGTCATCGCCCTTGGCAAAATAGGTCTTCTTTGCGGCGGCCTTCATGAATGCGACCGCTTCGTCAACGGGGATGACGTTCGCGAGGCGGAAGAACGCGGCCTGCAGGACCATGTTGATGTGACTGCCGAGGCCGAGGCGTTCCGCGATGGCAACTGCGTCGATAAGATAGAGCTTCGCGTGGCGTTCGGCGAGCGTGCGTTTCACGTGCGACGGGAGCTTCGTTTCAAGCTCGGCGGGCGTCCACGGGCAGTTCAGCAGGAGCGTGCCGTTCGGCTTGAGCTCACCCGCGACATCGTACTTGGAAATGTAGGTGGCGTTGTGGCAGCCGATGAAGTCGGCGGCCTTCACATAGTAGGAGGAACGGATGGGGGTGTCGCCGAACCTGAGGTGCGACTTGGTCACGCCGAACGACTTTTTCGCGTCGTACTCGAAATACGCCTGGGCGTACTTGGGGGTGTGGGCGTTGATGATGTTCACGGTATTCTTGTTCGCGCCGACCGTGCCGTCGGAGCCGAGGCCCCAGAACTTGCAGCAGACGATGTGCTCGTCGTCGGGATAGAGCGGGGCTTCAACGGGAAGAGAACGGTGCGTCACGTCGTCCACGATGCCGATGGTGAAGCCGTTCATCGGTTTTTCGGCGGCGAGGTTGCGGAACACAGCCTCGATCTGCGCCGGATCGGTGTCCTTCGAGGAGAGGCCGTAGCGGCCGCCGTACACGGAGAGCGCGGCGGGATGCTTCGCCTCCGCCAGCACGGACCGCACGTCCAGGTACAGCGGATCGCCCGCCGCCCCCATTTCCTTGCAGCGGTCGAGCACGGCAATGCGCTTGACCGAGGCAGGGAGAGCGGCGAGGAAATGTTCTGCGGAGAACGGCCGGTACAGATGGACCTGCAGGAACCCGGTCTTCGCGCCGCGGGCATTCAGCCAGTCGACGGTCTCGCGGACAGTGCCGGAAACGGAGCCCATGGCGATCACGACGTGTTCCGCATCGGGAGCACCGTAGTAATCGAAGAGGTGGTACTGTCGGCCGGTCACGGACGCGATCTTGTCCATGCAGGACTGCACGATGCCGGGCAGAGCGTCGTAGAACGGGTTGTTCGCCTCGCGGACCTGGAAGAAGATATCCGGGTTCTGCACGGTGGCGCGGAGCATCGGGTGTTCCGGGTTCAGAGCATGGGCGCGGAACGCCTCAAGTGCCTTCATGTCGACAAGCGGCTTCAGGTCGGCGTAGTCGATCGGCTCGACCTTGGAGAGTTCGTGCGAGGTGCGGAACCCGTCGAAGAAATGCAGGAACGGGATCAGTCCTTCGATGGCGGCGAGGTGCGCCACAGGCGCCAGGTCCATCACTTCCTGCGCATTCGCGCTGGAGAGCATTGCGAAACCGGTCTGGCGGCAGTTCATCACGTCCGAATGGTCGCCGAAGATCGACAGTGCGTGCGTGCCGACCGTGCGGGACGCCACATGCAGGACGCCGGGAAGACGTTCGCCGGAAATGCGGTGCATGACCGGGATCATGAGCATGAGCCCCTGCGACGAGGTGAAAGACGTGGAGAGAGCGCCGGCTTCGAGCGAGCCGTGGATCGCGCCGATCGCGCCGGCCTCGGACTGCATTTCAACAAGGGTCACGGTCTGTCCGAACACATTTTTGCGGCCTTTCGCAGCCCATTCGTCGGTCTTTCCGGCCATCGGGGAGGACGGAGTGATCGGGTAAATGGCGGCGACTTCGGAAAACGCGTAAGCGGCGTAGGCGCACGCCTCGTTGCCGTCCATGGTGACAAACTGTTTCGCAGAACTCATTGGTTCCAGACTCCTTGTTCCAGCAGATTCAATTGGGATAAAAAGCGTTCACACGGGCCGTGCAGGGTGGGCTCCCGCGGAAAACAAACATTTTCCGCAGGAAACACGGTCCTGCACGCGGGACGGGTCACTCGGCGACGATGCCGTCGACCTTCTTGATCTTGAGGCGCTTCACAGCGTCCTCACGCATCTTGTACTTGAGGATCTTTCCGGCGGCATTCATGGGGAATTCCTTCACGAAGTCGACGTAGCGCGGGACTTTGTATTTTGCCATGTGCGAGCGCACGAAGTCCTTCATCTCCTCCTCGGTCATGGTCTCGCCTTCCTTCAGGATGACGCAGGCCACGATCTCCTCGCCGTACTGTTCGTCCGGGATGCCGATCACCTGCACGTCGGAGACTTTCGGGTGCGTGTAGATGAACTCCTCGATCTCCTTCGGGTAGATGTTCTCGCCGCCGCGGATGATCATGTCCTTCAGGCGGCCGGTGATACGGTAGTTGCCTCCGGGCGTGCGGAGCGCGAGGTCGCCGGTATGAAGCCAGCCGTCCGCGTCGATGGCGGCGGCAGTCTCGAGCGGCATCTTGTAGTAGCCCTTCATGATGTTGTAGCCGCGGGCGAGGAATTCGCCGGGCACATTGTCGGGGAGGTCCTTTCCGGTCGCGGGGTCCACGATGCGGCATTCGATCTCCGGCATGGCGCAGCCGACTGTCTCCACGCGGACGTCCAGCGGGTCGTCGGTGCGGCTCATGGTGCAGCCGGGGGAAGCTTCTGTCTGGCCGTACACGATCACGATCTCGGTCATGTTCATCTTGTTCACGACGTCCTGCATGACGGACACCGGGCAGGGAGAACCCGCCATGATGCCGGTACGCATATAGGAGAAATCGGTCTTCGGGAAGTCGGGATGCTCCAGCATGGCGATGAACATGGTGGGCACGCCGTGGAACGCGGTGATCTTCTCCTGGTTGATGCAGGCGAGCGCGGATTTTGGCGAGAAATAAGGCAGCGGGCAGAGCGTCGTGCCATGGGTCATGGACGCGGTCATGGCAAGCACCATGCCGAAGCAGTGGAACATGGGCACCTGGACCATCATGCGGTCCGCGGTGGAGAGGTCCATGCTGTCGCCGATGCACTTGCCGTTGTTCACCACGTTGTAATGCGTGAGCATCACGCCCTTCGGGAATCCGGTAGTGCCGGAGGTGTACTGCATGTTGCACACGTCGTGAATGTCCACGGCATCGGCGCGGCGGCGGAGCTCCTCCATCGGCACCTTGTGCGCGTATTCGACGGCCTCCTCCCAGGTCAGGCTGCCGGGCTGGCGGAATCCGACCGTGATCACGTTGCGGAGGAACGGCAGGCGTTTCGCGTGGAGGGGATCGCCGGTCTTCGTCTGCGCGAGCTCGGGGCAGAGTTCGTTCACGATGCCGGCGTAGTCGGAATCGCGGTAGCCGGAGATCATCACGAGCGTGTGGGTGTCGGACTGGCGCAGAAGGTATTCGGCCTCCTGGATCTTGTACGCGGTGTTCACCGTGACGAGGGCGGCGCCGATCTTCGTGGATGCCCAGAACGTGATGTACCACTGCGGCACGTTTGTTGCCCAGATCGCCACCTTGCTGCCGGGCTTCACGCCGAGGGCGATCAGCGCGCGGGCGAAAGTGTCCACGTCGTCGCGGAACTCGGAATAGGTGCGTGTGTAGTCCAGCGTTGTGTACTTGAAGGCATACTGGTCGGGGAATTCGCGGACCATGGCGTCAAGCACCTGGGAGAACGTCTTTTCGATCAGGATGTCCTTCTTCCAGATGAACTTGCCGGTGCGGCGTTTGTTTTCGTAAAGGGTCGCCTTGGAGCGCGCGAGTTCGAAGCGGCTCATGTAGCTCACGAACTGCGCGAAGATCACGTCGGGGGAGCTGACTTCGGCTTCCCACTTCGGGTCCCACTCGATGGAGATGAACCCGTCGTAGTTTACGGAGTGCAGGGCGTTCATCACGCGGTCGAGCGGGAGCGAGCCCTCGCCGACGATGGCATGGACCTCGGCGCTCTCCGAATCCTTCAGGTGGATATGGCGGATGTACGCGCCCAGGTTCTTGAGCGTGGTCTCGGGCGTTTCGCCGCAGACGCGGTAGGGGTAATGCAAATCCCACAGGGCGGCCAGATTGTCCGTGATGAAGCTCGCGAGCATGTCGCCGAGCTTCTGTGTATCGGCGTAGTATCCGACGGTCTCCACGAGCAGGACCACGCGGGCCTGTTCGGCAAAAGGCAGCGCGCGGCTGATGAATCTGCGGGCAGCTTCGTCGTCGGCGGGCGTATTCCCGGCCGTCTTCAGGCGGATGTAGGGCACGTGCAGACGCCGTGCGGTCTCCAGGCAGCGCATGAGCTCGGGGAAAGCCGCCTCGGGGTCGGCGGCGATGTCGGTCACGAGGTCGAGGCAGGAGATGCAGAGGTCGTAGTTGCGGAGCTTATGCTGGACGCCGGAGAGGCGTTCGGGCAGGAAATCGTAGCGGAGTTTCGGCGTGTCGACGCTGTGGATCTCAATTCCGTTGAACTTATATTCACGGGCGATCCTGATGAACTCGTCGAAACTGCACGATTCCCAACGATTGGTCGAGAACGACAACTTCATTTGACACCTGCCTCGAAACAAATCTTGTTCACGGCGTCGATGTACGCGCGGATGCTGGCGCCGATCACGTCGGTGGAGAGGCCCTTGCCCGTGTACACCTTGTTCTCGTAGCGCAGCTTCACGATCGCGGAGCCCATGGCCTCGGCGCCGCCGGTCACGGACTGGACCTGGAAGTCCTCCAGTTCGAAATGGTGGTCGAGGATCTTCTCGATCGCCAGGAACGCGGCGTCGATGGGGCCGTCGCCTGTATTGAACCCATGAACCTCGGCGCCGTTGCGTTCAAGCACGACGTCGGCATAGGAGGTGATGATGTTGCCGGAGGTGATCACAAAGGATTTGAGGCTGTAGGTGGGCGGAACCTGTAATGCGGCCGTGGCGATGATGGCCTCGAGCTCCTTCGGGCCGACCGAATCGGTTTTCTTCAGGACGATGCGCTGGACGGATTCGTAGACGACATCCAGGGCATCCGCCTCGAGTTCGTACCCCATCTGCTTCACGGCATCGGCAACGGCCTCGCGGGAATCGGATCCGGACAGGCTGAAGCTGACCTCGCCGGAAACAGGTGCGGGGGCACATTCGTCCTGCTCGGCGCGGCCGCTCAAGATCTGGCGGATCTGGTCGCATGACTTCTCCAGCACGGTCATGTTCAGGTCGCAGGAAACGCCGAGAGCATCTCCTTTCGCGCGGAAAACGTGCGCGATGCTGCGGAGACTGGGTTCGTTCATGCCCGCACAGGCGGTCTTGATCTGGGCGAATCCGGTGTTCACGCTGGCGAAAATGCACGCCGCCGCCATGTGCAGGGCGTTGGAATACTCAAACGAAAGTTTCACGTTCGCGAGCTCCGGCACGGCGGCGTTCAACGCGGTCACGAACCGGTTGAACTCGTCGGGCAGCATGACGCCCGCGGTGTCGCAGACCGTGACGGTCCCGGCGCCGGATTCGATGCCGGCGCGGATGACCTGCGCCAGGAAATCGGCCTCGGCGCGGGTAGCGTCCTGGAGCGTGAGCTCGACGTCTTCGCAAACTTCGCGGCAGGCCTTAACCTGGGACCGAATCATTTCCAGGACTACGTGCGGCTTCTTATGGAACTGATATTCCATCTGAACGGTCGAAACGGGCGCCACGACGTTCAGGCGCGGGTGTTTCGCGGCGCGAAGTGCTTCCCAGGTCTCCGGAAGAAGTTCCGGATCAAGCCCGACCGGGCAGGCAAGAACGCAGCGGGTCATAAGGGGGGCAAGCGTATGAAGGAAAACAATGTCGTTTTTCCCGTTCACGATGGGAGCCGTTTCAATGGCATCCACGTTCAGCTTGTCAAGCTGGCGCGCCACCTCGATCTTTTCCTTAAAACTTAAGGAACTGCCGTTGCACGCGGCTTGTTCGCGCAACGACACATCGACGATTTGAATCTTTCTCATGGGCGTCTCCTTACGACGTTCGCCTTTGTTGTCCCGCACCGTGCTGGGCAATCCCGGCAAAAAGACTATAAACCTTTAATATACTATCTAAATGGACGTTTATCAAGTAATGGCATGTGAAAAAACCACTTTCCGGCCCCTCTTTTTCCGTTTTTTTCCTTTCCTTTCGCTTTTATGCTTGATTTTTCAATTATCTGCTGTAACTTTTTACAGCATCGATCTTCTCATCCGTTTCAGCGAAATATGCTTATGTCTTTCCCCCCGCTCTCCTCCTTCCGTTCCGTCCATGTCATCGGCTGCTGCGGCGCCGGATGCGCCCCCCTCGCCCGAATCCTCCTCGAAAAGGGATTCCGCGTCTCCGGGTCCGATCTGCTCGACAATGCCGCCGCGGCAACGCTCCGCAGGCATGGAGCGCACATCGCGCCCGCCGGACACCGCGCGGAAAACCTGCCGCCCGGAAACGACGGTCTTCTGGTCGTGCGCACCTCGGCGGCGGGACCCGAAAACCCCGAGGTGGCCGAGGCAATTCGGCGCGGATTGCCCGTACTGCGGCGTGGCGAGGCGCTCGCAATCACGGCGGATTCCTGTACGCGCCCGGTCGCAGTCAGCGGTTCGCACGGCAAGACGAGCGTGAGCGCGATGCTGGCTTGGCTGCTCCGCGAGCTCGGCGCGAATCCCGGATACATGATCGGAGGTTCGGTCACGGGCTGGGAAAGCGCTGGCGCGGCAGGCGACGGCGACATGTTCGTCACGGAGGCGGACGAAAGCGACGGTACTCACGCCCTGCTGCATCCGCACCTCGGGATCGTCACGAACGTGGAGGACGATCACGCGTGGAGCCTCGGCGGATTCGAGGCGCTGGAACGCAATTTTCAGGCGTTCGCGGCACAGTCGGAAACGCTGCTGTACTGCGCCTCGGAGGAGACCGACCGCCTGTTCAAGGACCATCCGCATGCCGTTCGCTTCGACCTCGCCGGTCTGCCCGAGGATTTTCTGCCCGGATTCGGGCATTTCCAGCGGATGGATGGCGCCATCGCGGTCAAGGCCGCCGAGCTCCTCGGATTCGACCCCGCAAAAGCGGAAGTAACACTGAGGGGATTCCCCGGCGTCGAACGCCGCCTTTCCGTGCGCTGGAACGGCGCGGTCACGGTCATCGAGGACTACGCGCACCATCCGACAGAGCTCCGCGAAAGCATCCGCTCCCTGTGCGGACTTTACCCCGGACGCCGCCTGATTGTGATCTTCCAGCCGCACCGCTATGCGCGGCTCGAACGCTACTTCGACGAATTTGCCGCCGAACTGAAAAAAGCCGACCGCGTGTTCGTCACTCCGGTGTTTGCCGCCTGGACGGGCGGCGGGAAACGCTCCTCGGAAGATCTTGCCGCGGCAGCCGGAGGAATCGCGCTCGCGGGTTCATGGGACGGAATGGGCGCGCGGGTCGGGATCGAGCTCAAATCCGGCGACGTCGCGGCCATCATCGGAGCCGGAGACCTGCCGAAGATTCTGCCGTCCCTGATCGCGGCGGCGAAGGAAGTCTCCTGAGCTGAGACAAATTCGAAAAAGAGCCTTCGGCGTCAATATTCGCGGACAGCACGCGCCAGCAGATGCGCGAGCTCAGCTGCCTCGTCCGGCGTGTTCTGGTCGAAGTACGACACCCGGACGGCGGAATAAGCTTCTTCCCGATTCATGCCCATTGCGGTCAACACGCGCGAAGGCGTCCCCGTTTCGGCATCGCATGCGCTGCCGGAGGCGATCGACGCGCCGAATTTGGCCATGATGCGGGTCAGGATCGCGCCCTGATATGTTTGCGCCCCGCCGGAAAACAGCAGATGCACGATGTACGGCGAGGCGATTTCCGCCGGGACCGTTTCGCGCCAGCATCCGTCCGGGAGCGCGTCCTTCAGTTCGGACAGGAAGCGTTCGCGGAGGGATCGAACATATTCCAGATCACCGCCCATCGTGGCCATGCGTCCGCCGAACGTTTCGGCCAGCAGGAGCGAAAACGGCGGCGGCACGCGCCCGAACGCGTGGCGTTCCCCGCGGAGCTTTTTCACGGCGGGACGGAACTCGTCTGAATACAGCATCGCAGCGCCGGACGGCAGGCCGAACTTCTGGCCGGACACGAGGAAAAATTCCGGCTGCACGGCGGCGAAATCGAACGGGAGTTTGCCCGCGCCCTGAATGGCGTCGACGAGCAGAGATGCCTGCGGCGCGATGGATTTCACCATGGAACGGATCGCGGCCAGATCCTGCATCACGCCGGTCTCGCTCTGCACCCAGTGAAACACAACGAGGCGTGTGCGCTCGCTGAGCTTCTGGGAAAGATCGGTCAGGTCAATTCGTCCGTCGTGCAGAAGCTTCACGCGGTTGCACGGGCAGGACGCCGGGAGCATATCAAGCGCGGCGGGGACGCTCGCGTGTTCGCCATCGGTGAACAGCACACCGCCGTGTTTCTCCGGCGTCAGCAGGAATGCCATGACGGCGGCGCGGACGGCATCCGTTCCGGTGCTCGTCCAAAAGACGGAATGCCCTGCGGCTTTCGGGCCGCAGACGGCGTTCAGCAGGCGTTGTTCCGCGATCGAAAGCGCCGCACGCACAGCCTCTGCCGCTGCTCCCGACGCTTCCTGGTTTGCGGAGAAATCCTGCGCAAGCGCGGCGAGGCGCGCCATCGTGGCGGAACGGACGGGAACGGCCGCGGCATTGTCGAAATAGAGCTTCATTCGGCGCGCACGGCCTCTTTTTTGCGGGCGAGCGATTCCTCGATGGAGCGGATCTCGTTCACGAGTCCTTCCTTGAGCCGGTCGATCTCGTCCGGGTCGGTCATCGCGGCGAGTTTATGCTCGGCGGTGATCTTCGCGGCGGCGATCTTCGCCTGAGCAGCGCGTTCCAGTTCCGCGATCTTCTCTTTCTTCCCGGGGGAAAGTTCCTGCAGGGCGCCGCCGCTGCGTTCGAGTGCGAGTTCCCAGGCGCTTTTCATGGTCGTATCTCCTTGATCTTGAAAGCCTCGCGGCAGATGTCCGCGTCAGGCCGGTTGAGTTCGGGGTTCTTCGGGGCGAGACGCCGCGCGATTGCCATGTCCTTCTTCACGGCGTCGGTGACGTTCATTCCGGCAAGCCAGTAGTTCATGCGGGCACGTTTGACATAGTGTGCGGACTGGAGCGGGTCCAGCTCGATGGTCTGATCGATGCATGTCATGGCCTTCTTTGTCTCTCCGGTCGCGAACATGTAGTCCGCAGCGGCGTTCCACGGGAAGGGCGACTCCATGTACGAGGCCTTGACGGCCTCACGCAGCAGATATTGCACCCGGGTCAAAGACGGGACATAGCCCGGATCGTTCTGATGTTCGAACGAGTATTCCGGGTTGAGTTCGCCGATCAGTGCGGAGAAGGTCCTCTCCGCCTGGAACACATTCCACGAGCAGCGGAACGTCGTCGCCGCAAACAGCATCAGCAGAAACGCCACGATCCGGAGGGACGGACTTTTCCTGCAATCGAGCGGTTCCTCGGGGGCATCCCGCATCAGGACGAGCAGGGAAAATGCGATCAGGACGCCGGTATAGGCAGTCGTCTCGAACCCGATGTCGAGCAGGATCCCGACAGACAGGATCAGGCAGGGAAACGCCGGGACGAGCGCGAAGAAGCTCTTCGAACTGCGCCAGTCCGTCCGGCGTATCTGTCGGCACGCCTCGACGACCGGGTATGCCAGCACGGCAAGCGCCGTCGCAAAGCCCGCGATCCCGCACTGCGAACCGAAGAGCATGACCATGTTGTGAGGTGAATGTGCCGCCTCCTTGTCCCGCCACAGACGGAAGATCGCATGGTCGTGCAGAAAATCGCCCCAGCCGGTGCCGGTCAGCGGGTGCGCAAACATCATCCGCGCCGCCGACTGCACGTAATCGAACCGCACAAACATGGACAGCGCGCCGCGTCCGAACACGATCATGCCGACAAGCCCGGCGGCTCCGGCAAGCAGCACGGCAAGGCCGGCAAGTTTCCATTTACCCGGCAGCCTGGAAAGGAAAAAGAGAGCGACGCCGGTCGCAAGCAGGGAAAACACCGCGCCGCGGCTGTCCGTTTTCACAAGCAGGAAGAACGTCACGGCAAAGGCCAGGCCGCCGAAGAGACGGCGCGAGAGCTTCGGCGGCGTGACGCGCTCGTTGCCGAAACGCCAGAACAGGACCGTGAGGAACGGCAGAAGCGCGGCGAGATAACCGCCGTAGACATTGCAGGCGCTGAAATCTGCCTGAAGACGGGCTTCGCCGATGCGGATGGCCATGTTTTCATTGGCAATGTCCCGTCCGGCGGCGGCCGAACTCTTCTGAACATATTCGCGCAGGGCGTCGAATCCGCACCAGTACTGGTACATGCCGGAGACGAGCGACAGGACGCCGCCCAGGACCAGGGCCCCGGTCAGGGCCTTCGCGAACTCCCCGCGGCCGGACAGCAGGATCGAAAGCGACATGGCGTAACACGCCAGCGAAAGCGCATGGGCGATCATCTGCGGCGGATACCCCATGCAGGAGGCGTTCGCAAGTCCGAGGAAACTCACGCCGCCCAGAATGAGCCAGAGACCGCCGTATTTCAGCAGCGGCGGACAGATCGTCATGTCCCTGCGGAACAGGGCGGCCGCGGCGGTCAGAATGAACAGGAAAGCCGACGCCATCATGAAGACGGGAAGCGGCCAGGCGATGACGAGCAGGGAGACCGGGTCGCTCCAGTACAGCGCGCCGGCCTCGGGCGCACTCACGAACGAAGCGAACTTGATGGGCAGGAGCGCTGTCAGCAGCCAGGCGAAAATCTCCGCGGCACGCCACAGCAGATCGAGGGACGAATCTGCCGGCCGCGAGTCCGGCGCAGCTGATTCATGCGTGCGGATGGGCTTTTTCATAGATCCTCTTCATGTGTTCCGTGCTGATGTGCGTGTATATCTGCGTGGTGCTGAGGTTCTCGTGGCCAAGCAGCGCCTGAACGCTCCTGAGATCCGCGCCCGCATCCAGCAGATGCGTGGCGAACGAGTGCCGGAGCTTGTGCGGGGTCAGGTCGGGAGGCAGTCCGGCCTGCGCGAGGTAGAGCTTGAAAAAACGCTGGAACGAACGCGCTGTGAGGCGTCCGCCGAGCTGATTCAGGAAGATGGCGGCACGCGGCGACTGGTCGGATGAGAGCGTGCGGCGGTATTTTAGGTAGGCACGAAGCGCGCGCTGAGCGGGATTTCCGAGAGCGCAAAGGCGCTCCTTCTTGCCCTTGCCGCGTATCTTCATCACGCCGGAAAACGCGTCGACGTCGCCGAAATTCAGCCCGAGCGCCTCGCTGATGCGAAGTCCGCCGGAATAGATGACCTCCAGGATCGCGGCGTCACGGGCGGCGGCGAACGCGGCGGCCTCCGGCGTCTTCGCGATGCCGAATTCCGCATGGTCGGCCCAGACGGCCCGAGGCGCGGAAAGGAGGCGTCCGACCTCATCCACGGTCATATATTTCGGCAAAAGCTTCGGGCGGCGCGGAGATGCCTGGCCGATGAACGGATTTGCCTTCGCCCGCTCCTCGCGGATGAGGTAGCGGAAAAACGAGCGCATGGCGGAAAGCTTCCGCATGATGGAAGAACGCGACAGTTCGTCGCCGCTCAGCGACGCCACGAAATCCCGCGCGTCGTACACGCTCATGGCCGCCCAGTCGACATCCTCCGTAAACGGATCGGCCTTCCGGCAGATCTGAGCGCATTGGCGGATGTCAAGTGCATAGGACGAGCAGGTGTGGTCGGAGGCGTTCCTCTCCGCCGACAGGTACGACAGGAAGCCCCGGAGCCCTTCGTCGCAAATCGTTTCGGTCATGGTTCGTTCGGTCTCCCGGTTGAGTTCGGGAAATAATTTACCCGCATTCAGGCGAATATGCAAGCGCAAAAGGCGAAAAAAACATTGTATTCCGCCCGCCCCCGTGCTATATTAAATCCCGAACCGTTTCACAAAACAACACACGGGAGATTCGTCCATGAAACAGGCCATCGTAGTCCTCGCCGAAGGCTTCGAGGAGATCGAAGCGCTCGGCACCGCCGATATCCTCACCCGCTGCGGCATCATGACCATGCTCGCCGGCATCTCCGGCTCCATCGTCTCCGGCGCACACGACATCCGGGTCGCCCCGGACATGTTCCTGGAGCACACGCCCGGCTCCGACGCGGACGCCATCATCCTGCCCGGCGGCCTGCCCGGCGCGACCAATCTGATGAACTGCGAGGTGCTCGGCGTCATGGTGCGCGAAGCCGTCGCGAAGGGCAAGATCGCCGCCGCCATCTGCGCCGCCCCGATCGCGCTGCATGCGTTCGGTGTGCTGGACGGCAAGACCGTGACCGGATACCCGGGCACCGAAAAGCTCAGCACCCGTCCCGGCCTCAAGTACACCGGAGAACTGGTCGAGCACGACGGCAGCATCATCACCGGCAAGGCGCCCGGCGCCACGCCGTTCTTCGCCGCCGAGATCGCCCGCGCGCTCGGCGTGAACGAGGCGACCGTGCAGGGCGTGCTGAACGGGATGTTCGTCCGTCCATGAGCCGCAGCTGTTTCACACTCCTGCGCACTTCCGAAGCGTCCCACGCCCGCCTCGGCGTGCTGGAGACCGCTCACGGCACGATCCGCACACCGGTCTTCATGCCGGTCGGCACGCGCGGCACGGTGAAGGCGATGTCCCCGCGCGAGCTGGAGGAATTGAACGTCGGCATCATCCTCGGAAACACCTACCACCTGATGCTGCGTCCGGGATCCGGGCTTATCCGGCGAGCCGGCGGCCTGCACAAGTTCGAGGACTGGAACCATCCCATTCTGACCGACAGCGGCGGATTCCAGGTCTTCAGCCTCGCCCCGCTCCGCAAGGTCAAGCCTGACGGCGTCGAGTTCGCCTCGCACATCGATGGCTCGCGGCACTTCCTCGGCCCAATCGAATCCATGCGCATCCAGCGCGACCTGGGCTCCGACATCGTGATGGCATTCGACGAATGCACGCCGTATCCATGCACGCGCGACGCCGCCGAAAAGTCGCTCGCCATGACCAAGCGCTGGGAGGAGATCTCCCGCGAACAGCCCCTGGACGACCACCAGCTGAGATTCGGCATCGTACAGGGCAGCGTGTACCATGATCTGCGTGCGGAATCCGCCGCGCACGTCGCCTCGCTCGATTTCGACGGATGCGCCATCGGTGGCGTCTCCGTCGGAGAATCGCAGGACGAGATGTTCGACGTGACCTCGTTCACCGCGCCCCTGCTCCCCGAGGATAAGCCTCGCTACCTGATGGGAGTCGGCACCCCGAAGCAGATCCTCGAGAGTGTGAAGTTCGGCGTCGATATGTTCGACTGCGTGATGCCGACCCGTCTGGCGCGCCACGCCGCCGCCTTCATGCGCGGCGGAGATACGCTCCCCGCCAAGGCAGGACGCTTCGCCGAGGATTTCTCTCCGCTCGATCCGCGCTGCGAGTGCTATGCCTGCACACACTTCACGCGCGCCTACATCCGGCACCTGCTGAACGTGAACGAAATCCTCGGGGCGCGCCTGCTCACGATCCACAACATCCACTACTTCATCACCCTGATGGAACGCATCCGCGCCGCCATCGCGGACGGCACGCTCGAAGCGCAGGGCGATTCCATCCTCTGAGCGGAAGAAAGCAGAAGCCTCACCTCGAGAACGCCATGCCGGATACCCCCTCCACAGACTGGACCCGCTACTACGAAAAACCGTTTGTCACGGCGCATGTCACGCGGCGCATCACGGCGCACCGGATCGCAAAGATGGTCCTCGCCGCGGGCGGATTCCCGGAGCGCTACGGCAGGATCATCGAGCTCGGCGGCGGCAACAGCTCGTTCTGCGACACGTTCAAGGATCGTCTGTACGTCCAGTTCTATACCGTGGTGGACAGCAATCCGCGCGGCACACTGCTGTTCTGGATGAAACACCCCGATTCGTTCAACTACCCGATCGTCTGTGCCGACATCCTTACGCTGGACACCGCCTCGTTCGAGCCCGCCGACCTCGTGTTCAGCGTCGGGCTGGTGGAGCATTTCCCCGTGGAACAGACGAAGATCGCGATCCGGCGGCATTTCGAGCTTGCAAAGCCCGGCGGACTGGTCCTCATCACCTTCCCCGTGCCCACGCTCAGCTACCGTCTGATTCGCCGCGCCGCCGAAAAGCTCGGCATATGGCGATTCCCCGACGAGCGCCCCATTCAGCTGGAAGATGCCGTCCGTCTCTGCGCAAAACATGGCGAAATACTGGCGAAACGCCTCAACCGCGCGATCCTGCTGACGCAGGGGATCGTACTGGTCCGGAAACCTCGCTGACGGCTCAAGCAGGGCCGATTCCTCCTCATTTTCTCGCGCGAACTTGACGAACCGCCGTTTTTGTGCTACTTTAAACAGTCATCGTTTCCCGTAGACCCCGCACACGAAAGGCAAGCCATGCTGAACACCGCCATTCTCGGGGCTGGAGCCATGGGCTGCCTCTATGCCTCCTACCTCTGCAAGAACCCGAACATCAACCTCACGCTCTTCGACCACAAGGCCGCGAAGGTCGACGAGATCAACAAGAACGGTCTTCTGATGGTCGAGAACGACCAGGAGATCCCGTTCAGCGTCCCCGCAAAAGTCAGCGGTCGCGGACGGTACGAACCGGTCGACATCCTGCTCATTTTCGTGAAGGCGCACCAGACGTACGCCGCACTGAAGGCGAACCGGTCGCTCATCGGCCCGAAGACGGTCGTGGTTTCGCTTCAGAACGGCATGGGAAACTACCTCGAGATCGTGAAGTTCGTACCGCTCGACCGCATCGTGATCGGCACATCGAACCACAACAGCACGCTCCTCGGCAGCGGGCATTTCCTTCACGCGGCGGACGGCAAGACCATCATCGGCGCGTTCGCCAAGGATTCGCCGCACGTGGAGCTGATCCGTTCGATCTTCGACGAAAGCGGACTTGACATTTCCGTATCGAACGACGTCCGCGTGCTTATCTGGCGAAAGCTGCTCGTGAACATGTCCATCAATCCGCTCACCATGCTGCTCGAGGTCAAAAACGGGTTCATCCAGTCCAACCGCCCCAGCTGGGACATCGTGCGGCAGATCGTCGACGAGGGGCTGAACGTGGCGAAGGCCGACGGCATCGACTTCGACCGCGAAGAGATCCTGGAGCTCGTGCACAAGATCTGCGTCCTCACGCGCACCGGGTGTTCCTCCATGTTCCAGGACCGCATCCACAAGCGCCGTACCGAGATCGACTTCATCAACGGGTCCGTGGTTTCGCTTGCCCGCAAACACGGCATCCCGGTGCCAGTAAACTCCCTGCTTGTTCAGCTGGTCCACGCGGTCGAGGATTCCCTCACCGGCGAAGAATAACACACGAAGTGTGCCAATCAGTGTCCGGCTCCCCTCGGACACACGAAGTGTGCCTATCAGTGTCCGGCTCCGCTCGAACACACGAAGTGTGCCAATCAGTGTCCGGCTCCCCTCGGACACACGAAGTGTGCCTATCAGTGTCCGGCTCCGCTCGGACACACAGGAAACCTGTGAGGCAGCATCTGCATCTGTTTCCCCCAAAAAGGAAAGGCATAAGCAGTACCTGCATCCGACGCACCGTCCCCTCCCTGCACCGGGACTGAAACCGTTCTCCGATCATTCCCCCCTGATTCGAAAAACGGCCCCTCAATCAGTCCCCGGATGCCGACTGCGCATCGCGTTTGCATGCACGGCGGCATGCGACTGCCGCCAGCGGACGGAGACCCCCTCGTTTACGGGCCTCCGTCCACCGTGCTTATGCCCGGGGCAGGACCGGAATCCTGTCCCGGAAAACAATATACCACTGTCCCGAACAGAATCAACGAGGCAAACCATCCGGGGCGGAAGTTTTTCCGGACAAAAAGCGGTTTTCACAGACCTGTCCAAGTTTGCTGTACAAGTTTCATGTCCTGGCCGAGGGCCCCGGCATCGGCTGACCATGGACCATCCGGCGTTTTGCGAGCGGATGCCCAGGCATCTGTAATTAATCAACAAAAAAAACGAAAAAAGTAGAATTCTCCTTGACATCATAATAGCGATAGTATATATTAAAAGTTAATAAGGCGAATCTTTTTTTATGAAACAGTTTCTGACATTTCTGCTGCTTTTGCTCGCTGCCGGCTTCTCGTTCGAAGGGCTGGCCGCGGACACGTTCGACGTGACCTCGGTCTATGGTCTAGACGCGTCCGCAATTCAGGAAGAAGCTGTAACAGCAGACGTCACGCCCGGTCAGGCCGATCCGATCCGCCTTTTCGCCCGTACCCTCAAAGATATGGCGGCGGCCTCATTGATGAACGATATCGGGTTCCAGCAGGTCCACGGACAGCCGCTTCCCGGCGTCCTGATCACGCTTCTTCTCGGCGCGGCGTTCGGCCTCGCCCGCAGGAAACGCCATGTCCGAAACCCCGATCAAGACGAGCAAAACGCGGCAACGGCCACGCTCCTCTCGGCACGCCTCTTCCGCATGAACATTTTGTTTTTGAATCCGCCTAGAACTATTCACGCGATCTCCCCCGGACCAGATTTATTCTGCCTGCGGGAATGAGGTGAGCGCCCGTTTCGCCGATGAAGGCGAATGCGGGCAAAAACGGTGTGCGGCATTCGGGCCGGCCGCAACCAGATTGATCCTATCCCGGCCCGCTGATCCTCTTCCAGCTCGAACAACAACGAACAAACCTCTGACGGACTGGAAGACACCTGGCGGAAAAGAATCCGCCGGACCAAAACAAAACGAAAGGCAATAACCATGAAAATCCGCAATCTGCTTCTCACCGCAGCTCTCTTCCTCACCGCCGGCATCGTTTCCGCAAAGACTTTCAATCTCAACGACATCAACCAGGAAACGCGGACCGATTACGACTGGTCGATCACCAACTACCAGGAAGGCAAATACAGCCTGTCCGCTACCGTGATCCGCTACGATGACAGCGACGCCTGGACGTACACGGCCTACACCGCAAGCAAGGAGTGGAGTCTTGCTGTCGACATCATCGAAGAAAACGACGAAGTGGTGAACGTTGTCAGCGCCGGTACCGCAAAGCTTGTCAACTACAATCTCTCGTATGACGCTGACGGCAATATCACCCAGGGCGTCTATTATTTCGCGCTTCCCTATGAACAGTATGACAAACAGGGCGTCCCCGCAGATACCACCATCGCCGTCAAAGTCGGCGACACGGCTGATTCCCTCGAAAACGACAACGGGCTCTTCTACAAGGTCACCCCGACCGAAAAGAAGTATCTTGCTTACAACATGAATGCCGACACTGGAAAGCCCGAGGCTGAGATTGCTTTCGGCCAGCCGCTTCCGACCCCTGTCATCACCCTGCTCATCGCTCTCGGTCTCGGTGCCGCTTTCGTGATGTACCGCAACCGCAAGCAGCAGGTCAAGGCCTGATGCAATAAACTGACATGAGGAGAAGCCATCCGGTTTCTCCTCGATGTCGAGCTTACTTGACAATGCCGGATCGTCCTGTTTCAGGAAGTCCGGCCGACTTGAAGGATCGTCCGTCTTTTCTCCCCGAAGGATGGATGATTCTTTTTCATTCATTCGGAAAGGAAAGGCAGCGGGCAATCCCATGAGCACGCTCGGCGCAAGCCGGAAAAAGGGAAAAAGCAGGAACACGAACGATCTGACGTTTTACATAACAGAACAAAAGAAAGGACAATGACGGCTATGACACGAAAAAGAATTGCGATTCTGATTCTCGGGTTCATCCTCATTGCAAGCTTGCTGGCATGCGGATACTTCTGCGCGAAGACTGTCCGGAGGAGCTATCAGAGACGTACTGCGATGGCCGCGTATGAGAAAAAGGAGTATAAGGAAGCGGAACGCCTTCTGCAGCGTTATCTTCAGAAAGACCCGAACAGCGAGCCGGAGATCGTGGCACTGGCAAATATCTACCATGAGTTCGGAAATACCGGGATGGAAGCGAGAATGTGGCTGATGGCAAGTTCGCTGAACCCGCTGAACGGGGAATACCGCAAAAACATGCTGGAAACCGCGGCGAAATCGGCCAGTTACGGCCTGATGTACAGTGCTCTGGGACGGCGGATCAACATGAGTGAAAAGATGGACGATACCGAGCTCTCCCTGTTTGTGATTTCCGCCTTCCGCGTCGGTCACGCAAAAGAGGGGAAAGAGGTCTTCAAGAAAAAATCCGATGCCGACCGGGATACATTCCAAAAGAACGACCTCGGCCGGTTCGCGGAATTTCTGGTCACCTCGGACAAATCGTCGCCGGAAGAACAACTGATCTATTTGAAGAAAGCTGAGCAGTCCGAGGACCCGACCGTCCGGTTCCAGGCTCTTTATTCCCGCCTGCTTCACACGATCAACCAGGCAGAGGACGAAGAAATCGAAGGCATCCTGAAACAGCTTCAGGAAATCAATTATTTCGCGGGAACGCCGATCCTGGCGAATTACCTTTTCTCCCGGTGCCGTTTCGACGACTTTTTATCCGAAGCAGAGCCGTATCTGAACAAGATCGACGACAACAGCATGTATATCCTGTATGCGGAAACCTGTGTTCTGACGGACAAGTGGGATAAACTCAAAGAACTGCAAAAGCTCCTGCAAGGCAAAACCGGAGCCCTGCAGACGATCGCCGATTACTGCGAGATCCTGATCGCCTATTTGGAAAACGACGAGGCGAAACTCTGTGAGGAAACCCGGAAATCCGCAAAGCTTTTTTCTTCGCCGGTCTTCCGCTTTATTCGCCTGCGCGTGGCGATGTCCCAGGGATCATACAGCGAGATCCTGGCCGCGGCAAACGAGCTTTTCTCGAACGAGACTTATTACGATCTGTTCGACCGGGCGATGGTCATCTGCCTGGACTACCTCACGAGACAAATGCTGAAGCCCGAAAACCAGAACGATCCGTCAAAAATGGCTGAACTTGCCAGGATTCTGTCCGGCTACCGGAAAGACGACCGGCTGATCTTCTGCGTTATCCTCGCCGACCAGTACAAAAAAGGCCTGGCGAAGGATACCGATCTGCTGGATGCTCTGGACAAATACCCGAACGACCCGCTGCTGCTGCGGATCGCTTCCGAATACATGGTCTTCCACAACAAGCCGGAGCAGGCTTTGCCCCTGATCGAAGAGCTCCTGAACATCGAAACCGAAAATTACACACAGCCGACCGACAGAGTCCTGTTCCTGCAAATGGTGGCACTGGATCAGACCGGCAAGCACAACGAAGCGGCCGAAATCTTCAGAACGCTGGTAAGCCGCTCCGAATTCGATGTCGGGTGGCTGGCGGAGTATTTCAGGTTCTGCTGCGAATACAAACGCACCGACGACCTGATCTCGATGGCTGACAGGCTCGACACTGTAGAGGAAGGAAAACTGAAGCAGTACAGCGCGTTCTTCCGCGCCGCTTCCCTCATTCTGTCGGAAGACGAGGCGAAACGGACCGAAGCGCTCAACATGCTGGCCGCCACGCCGGAAGACAACCCCATGTTCACGTTCTACGCGGCAAATGAGCTGAGTGAAGCGGACCGTCTGGACGAAGCCGAAAAGAAGTACAAGGCGATCCTGGACACGTATCCCATTCCGCTGCTGGTCCATGTGAACCTTTCCGAGCTGTACAAGGCAAAAGGCGATGCGGAAAAAGCGCTTGCCTCCGCGAAGAAAGGTTTCGAAGTTGGACAATCATCGTGGCTTCCTGCGTACATTTATGCACGGAGGCTCTCCGAGGCAGGCCGATACGAGGAGGCTGTGGAAGTCCTCAATCTGCCGCGCCGCGCGGACAATTACCGTCAGGAAGTCGTCGATCTCTGGACAACGTGCATGAAGATGGTCATCGAAAAGAACATCGCGACCGAGAAATATATGCAGGCCGAGGACCAGTGCAAGCACCTGCTGATCATTGTTCCCGACGATGATTTCGCTAGGGAGAAACTGGAAATGGTCCGGGAAATCCTGTTCCCGAAGAAAGATAAAGACCAGAACAAATAACGCCCGTATATCATGAAATACATAGCGTGGATCCTGTTCGACCGTTAGGATCGCACGCATTTCCACGAAACAGCCGTTTTTCGGGGGGCTTCCCAGCCTCCCCGGGAAAACACCGTTTTGTATCCTGTCCCCGCTCTATTGCCTGTTTCCGGGAATTGTATGCCATTTGACGGACCAGGCTCTCCGGCGGAAATGCCGGAACCGGGTTATCCCCGCAGAATAACCGGCACGAATGCGGCTTCGGAAAAGAACGGCCATCCCCCTAAACAAAAAAATCCGGAAGCCTTTTGAGGGGCTCCCGGAAGAATACCGTAAACGGTAACCGGTAAAGTGCGGATTAGACCGTCTTGCCGGAGATGACGCCGTGGCCGTGGAAGGTACGGGTCGGGGCGAATTCGCCGAAACGGTGTCCGACCATGTTCTCCGTGACGAACACGGGAACGAAGATCTTGCCGTTGTGCACATTGAAGGTATACCCGACGAACTCGGGGAGTACCATGGAACGGCGGGACCAGGTCTTGATCGGCTTCTTGGCGCCGCCGGCCTTTTCCATGCGTTCGACTTTTTCGACCAGATGATAGTCCACAAACGGACCTTTTTTGATTGATCTGCCCATAGGTTACTTTCTCCTGCGTTCGACGATGAACTTGTTGCTCGGCTTCTTGGGGTGACGGGTGCGTTTGCCCTTGGCAAGCTGACCCCAGGGGGACACGGGGTGACCGCCGCCGGAGGAACGGCCTTCGCCGCCGCCCATGGGGTGGTCGATCGGGTTCTGGACGACGCCGCGGACGT
>Ga0310786_10003878_pt1 | contig 21283 bp, 11 predicted proteins | sample AusTroGonzalo_MG_FD_203881 | JGI IMG/M metagenome (GOLD analysis project Ga0310786, IMG submission 203881) | Bovine rumen microbial communities from tropical cattle in Woodstock, Queensland, Australia - Gonzalo_03 (v2) (version 2) | ecosystem: Host-associated > Mammals > Digestive system >...
GGAAAGACGCGCGCCGGCGTGCACTACATCTTCGACATGACCGTGGGCAAGAAGAAGATGGACAGCTTTACCGCCTCCGTCATGCCCTGGGAATCGGTGATGGCCGATGAGACCACCCCCACCAACGCCCGCATCGTCGTCTCCCTGCTGAGCAACGGCGTGCCGCAGACCGGAACGCCTTCCACTTTTGACCTCTACCGCAGCGCCGACGTGTCCCCGACCATCGACGACGACTACGAGAGCTACGACTGGAAGACGGGCTATGTAGGCAACAAGGCTACGCTGAAGGAGACCAAGTCCGGTGAGTACGAAGCCGTCGAGTGGTACTGGCCCGACAACAAGACCTTCTACCACTTCCGCGCGGTGATGAACAGTACGGTGACGGAAGATACCACGGACGGCGACTACCTGCCGCTCACCGGTGACAAGACCCTTGCTCCCGACGTTTGCTGGGGCGCCCCCATCAACGATGCCGACGGAAAGATTTCCAAGGCCATCGGCCCTACGCAGAGCACCATCGCCCTCACGCTGTACCACATGATGAGCGACGTGACCATCACGCTGACGACCACCGACGGCACCGACAAGGTGACCCTGGAAGACGCCCTGATGGAACTGAGCCCGGTCTATCCGGCCGGAAAGGCCCGGATGGGAAGCGGCCTGGTGGATCCCGACGGCACGGCCGGAACCGTAACCAACACGGAGAATGCCGTCAACGTGGCCCCCTGGCATTACTATTTCGTGCCCCAGAGCCTGGAAGACGTAATCCTCACCATCACCACGACGGACAACGACCAGTACAAGGTGAGCATGAAGGACGTGACCGTGGGTACCAAGAAGATCGGCTCCTGGCAGCCGGGTACGATATACAGCTACACATTCAAACTGACCAAGACGGGCATCAAGCAGATGAGCGCCACCTTGGCCGACTGGAAAAAAGTAACTGCCGATGAAAATGTCTGGTTCTAAGCTATTCTATGCGGCCGCAGCCCTGCTTGTGGCCTCCTGCGCGGGAAAGGAAAACGTCCTGGAGACGCGTACGCCGCTGAACGTTGAGGCTTCCCTGAGCGGACAGCTGCAGACCAAGGCCTCGGACGACGCCTTCGAAAGCGGTGACAAGCTGCTGGTGTACCTGCGCCATATGGCCGATATCGTTGACGTACCGGCCGATAAGGCCCCTCTGCTGGTGGAATTCACCGTCGGCGCGGCAGGAAAACTCACCCCTGAGACGCCCCTGTACTGGGACGATTTCAGCGATTCCTCTACGCCGGGCACCGACCTCAGGACCGCCGGTCACGGCCTGCAGTCCTACTATGGCTATTGCTACAACGGCGGTACGCCTTCTGTCGAACTCTCGGCCGCCAACGGTTCCCTGAAGTGGAAAGTGGATAACCAGACCACCGCCGAAGCCGTGAAGAAGGCCGACCTTCTCTGGTCCCGGACCCAGACTGCGGTTGCCTATAGCCACACGCCCGCCCCTGACCCTATCACCGTCCCTTTCACGCATGCCATGAGCCAGGTGACGGTGGTCCTCACCCTGGGTGATGGATTCGAGGGTGTGCAGAAGCCCCTGGAGAATACGGTCCTAACTCTGAATAAGATGAATAAGGAGTGCACGTTCTACGCTCCGGAAGGAACCTATAGCAGCTTCACGGACGGAAGCACCGTGCGGATGTACGGAAAGGACAACAAGTTCGTGGCCATCGTATGCCCCGGAACGCCCCTGACAGTGGGCGAGAAGCTCCTGGACATCACCGACGTGGACGGCAACAACTATACGCTGCATATCACCGACGCCATGCTGGATGCCACGCACTGGAACGCCACCCAGATGGCTCCTGGCGTGAACTACGTGCTGAACATTACGCTCTCCAAGACCGCCATAGCCGTGCAGGCTACGCTGTCCGACTGGGTGCCCGTCAGCGCCTCCGGCATCGGCAAGATCGAATATCCGGACGACGTGGTGACCCTGGACGTGGCCGCCGGTACTTTCGCCGAGAACGACCAGTTCACGCTATACTACAGCTCCGACGAAGAATACAACCACACGGCGACTTGCACCTATAAGAGTGGCAAGTGGACTGTGGCCCCTGTCATTTACTGGCCGGATGCCACCACCAGCTATCACTTCCGCGCCGTGATGGGTACGGAGGACCTCCTCTGGGCTACTACGCCCGCGCACAACGGCTACGAGGCCGGCGCCGCCATCAAGCCCCGTACCGGCAACGTGCCCCTGGCTTTCGAGCATGTCAAGAGCAAGATCACGGTCAATCTGGAAACGACGGCCGACGAAGCCGCGGTGGATTTCACCGACGCCACCATCGCCATCAGCAACCTCTCCGTAGATGGAACGCTGAACATCGGCGACGGCAGCATCACGCCCAAGACGGCGGTGGTAAACGCCATCCCGGCGAAAGACGCCATTACCGGTGAGATCGTCATCCCCCAGACCATTACGGACAACTCCGTCATGACCATTACGTTGGGCAACGGCGCTGTCTATAAGCTGCAGCTGAACCAGTGCCTGGACGCTACGGATACGGCCATTGCCGAGTGGGAAAGAGGCAAGCACTATACTTATACCATCCATGTGGAAAAGGAAAAGATCTCCTTCCGCGCCTTAGTGAAGGAATGGGTGGAATCTACCGGCAGCGGTAACGCCAATCTGGAATGGGACTAATGCGAAACTGCGCTCATATCCTTGTCCTGGGCGGACTGCTTGCGGCAGCCTGCACGGCCGAGCCTGTGCAGGAACCGGCCTTCGAGCCCACTCCCGTCCTCTTTACCGTGGGTGACGAGGAACTGGAACAGACCAAGGCGAGTGTGCCCTACATGGCGCAGGACAGCCGTTTCGTGTGCTCCATGTACTACCATGCCGCCGCATCGGCCACCACGCAGGAAGAGGGAGAGTTCGACCCGGACGGAGCGATTACCGCCGCGTTCCAGGTGAACAACACCCAGGGCAACGCCGTCTGCGATCCCTCGTTCTACTGGCACAACCGTCTTACCCATGCCTTCCTGGCTGTGGCCGATTACAATAACCTGAAGCAGGAACCGGTCCTGACGGATACCTATGACCTTACCCGCGGCACGCGGACTTCCATGGAAGAGCAGCCGGATCCCATCCAGGCGCTCACCCTCCAGAAGCCGGCCGGCTCCACGCCGGAAGCCAACCGCGTACGCCTGTACTTCAAGCACCAGTTCTCCCAGATCCAGGTGAACCTGAAGGGTTCCGAGGATAACTCGGCCAGCCTGACGGGCGACCAGATCGACAAGGTGGAGCTGCTGGGCGTGTCGAAGGAGGGCTACGTGAGCACCCGCATCAATGCCGACGGCAGCGTCGATCCGGCATCGGCCCAGGTGGTCAAGCTGGACGACTTCTCCGACGCCGAACTCAAGGAGAACAAGTGGGGCACGTCCTTCGAGATGTTTACGATGGCTCAGACCGCAACGGGCTACCTCAAGTCCTTCAACGCCATCGCCTTCGGCCGCCTGTCGGCCATCCGCCTTACCTGGCACGAGGATGGTGGCAGCGGCGTGGTGCACGTCTCCACCTTCGAAGTCCCCGAAAGCAACGAGATGCACGTCCCTCTCCAGAACCTGAAGAGCGGGATGCGCTATGTCTATGACCTGGAGATCCGCCGCGGTATGCTGGCGGTGATCCGCGCCGAGATCAACCCCTGGCAGCAGAAGGAATCCCTGGTGGTAGGCGCCGACGGAACCATTACGAATTAGAAAGCATGAAGATAAAAGGCTACATATTCAGCGCGCTTTGCCTGGCCCTGACGTTTGTCGGGTGCCAGCGGGAGGAGGTCTCTTCCCGGGGCGAAGCCGTGCTGTTCGCTCCTTACGTCCCTTCGGCCGTGGCCACCAAGGCCGACGACGGGTACGAGCCGCTGTCCGACGCCTATTCCCTGACGGAAGAGATGTACGCGGAAGGGGAGACGCTGGTGGGAAAGACTCCGCTCTACTGGCCCGACAATGTGAACAAGTACGCCTTCAAGGCCTACGCCGGTACCGAGACGCTGGAGGCCGACCAGAGCACCGAAGCGAAATGGCTGCTCCAGGACCGTCTGGAGGGCTTTGCCTATGTCAAGGGTGTCACAGGTTATACGGAGGACGCCCTGAACTACCGCAGCTCCAAGCAGTGGTATGCCGACAACAAGAGCCTGGGCCTTCCGCCCCAAGGCGAAACGAACGAATACTACAAGAAGGTTCCGCTCTACCTGAAGCACATGCGCTCGCTCATCACCATCAAGCTCAAGGCCGGTGAGGGCGTGAAGCAGGAGGACCTGCTGAACCTGGACCATATCGAGACCCGCATCCACAATTACGGGGGAGGCCATCAGGTGATGAAGCCCCTGGCCGGTACCGGTAAACTGGAAGGGGACGTGGAGACGTCCCAGTTCTCGGCCGTGGTGGAACCCTACGATTACCAGACCGGTGCGCTCACGGATACCATCTGTGTCATCCGCCTGTCCAACCAGCGCTTCACTTTCTTTGCCGGTAACGATACCCTGCATGACGACGATACCCACATGCAGAGTTACAACCTCAAAGCCGGCGACCATCTGGTGATTACCGTCACCCTGGGCCGCGACGGCCGCAAGACGCTGATGACGGCCTATGTCGAAGACTGGACCGAGACCGTGACCACCTCCGTGGTGGACGACTACGGCATGGCCGGCGACCTCATCCAGATCAACGACCGAAAGGAACTGCGGGAATTCCTGCAGAATGAAAAGAAGAATAAGCCCGGCAACGTGGCCCTCATCGTTCCCAATTCCATCGACCTGGAAATGGAGGACGATGTTCCTACGGACTGGGAACCCCTGCCGCTCAACTGCACGCTGAACATGGCCGGCGCGACCTTCCGCACCAGCCACCCGGTGTTCTCCACCGTCGGCGCTTCCGGTAACCTGGTCAACGGTACGGTGACCGTAGGGGATGGCGGCATTACTACGGCCGTAGCGGTCGTGAACAAGGGCACGCTGGACCATATCAGCGTACTGCCCAGGACGGCGAACGGAGAACTCTCCACCGGTTATGCCATCCGGGCCGGCCTGGTGGACACCAACTACGGTGTCATCGTGGATTGCTCGTCCGACCTCCCCGTGAAGGGAACGGATGCGTCCGTCTATGTGGGCGGTATCGCCGCGACCTCCGTGTATGCCGATGCCATGGCCCCCATGCCCGTCATCGAATCCTGCACGGTGAATGCCAGGGTGGACGGCGTCCAGGGCAACCTGGGCGGCGGCATCGTGGGCGCAGCCGTCGGCCGTGTCATCTTCAACCGCTTCGAATACGGCATCACCGTCCTCCAGGACGCGACCAGCTTCAAGAATATCGTCCAGGCCAAGGCCGAGGATGCCCGTGAGCTCCGCGCCGAGGGCAACTCCTGGCCGACGATCGCCTCCAATGTCATCGGCACGCTGGGCAACGACAACGTCGCTGAAGAAATCTACGACGCTACCATCGACTCCCAGAATGAACTGGGATACCTGCTGTCCCTGGCTTCCTATAATGCCACCGGCAAGCAATACCGCCTTTCCAACGGCTTCTCCGTTTCGAAGGATACCTGGATCTACGGCATCAAGTCGGACGTGAGCAACGGTACCGGCATGGGCGTGGAGTTCCAGCTGAACGGCAACGGAAAGACGATTACCACGGACGCCATGCTCTTCGCCAACATCCGCGGAGAAGTGCGTGACCTCACCGTCCGCCTGAGCGGCAACATTACGCCCGCCGTCGTGGCCGGGGAGGCGCAGGACGCCGTCGCCGGCCTGGCCTATTCCGTCACCGGCGCGGATGCCCGCATCAGCAACATCCGGGTGAAGGCCGGCAACTATACCATCTCCGGCCCCAACGTGGGCGGCGTGGTGGTATGGGCCTACAACGGCGCCACCGTGGAGGACTGCCAGTGCAAGGCGACCATCCTGGTGGACGTGCCTGCCATCGGCCAGGACGCCAAGCTCTATGCGGGCGGCATCGTCGCCTGCGCGGCCAAGGCTACCATCACGCGCTGCGTGTTCCACAATACGGACGAGACCCTCTACCGCACGCCCGACGACAGCTCGACGCAGATCTTCTACGGCGGCATCCTGGGCGGCACGGTGCCCAACGGCTCCGGCGACTTCAACTCCCGCCGCCCCGAGGTGCTCATCACCGACTGCACCAGCTGGTTCGACGTTCCCGAGAACACCGAGAAGCAGAAAGGCGCCATCGTGGGCTATGGCATGTACGCCGAGGACAACAGCAGCAGCACCCACGCCAACGGCATCAAGAAAGGCTGCCAGGGTAACTGGTGGGGAACGACCAACGGCATCGGCTCCTACATCGGCGGCAGCATCGAGGAACTGCTGGGCCGCCGCAATGCCGTGACGCCGGAGCACGACGCGAACTATGACGACTAAGATGAAGAGAATTAACTACATATTGGCCCTGGCGCTTGCGCTGCCTGCCTGCAACCGGGCGGTGGCCCCGGAAGTCCCCGAAGGGGACCTCATCCGGGTGGGAGGCGTCGAGGCCGATGTCGAAGTGACCAAGGCCGTCGATGCCGAGAGTATCGACTGGCTCGCCGCCCTGCTGAAAGAGGGCATCGACATCACCTACGGTCTGGACAAGGACCACACGGCTTCCCGCCTGTCCCGCCTCACCCTGCTGGACGAGCCGCAGGACGGAGACCCTTATTCCTTCCTGTACCAGGATGTGCAGATTCCTGTCCCGGGCCGATGGATGGGCAACGGCGCCCATTTCTTCGAGGGACAGTATGTCCCCGCCGACCTGGAAGCGGGAAGCGCCATGACCACGCTCCTGACCGACCAGCGCGACTACACGCAGCTGTCCCGTTACGTGAGCCTTCCTCCGGCGTTCACCCTGAACGCTACCGTCGGCCGCGTCAAGCTGCCGCTGCGGCACCGCCTCTCCCGTGTGCTGGCCTACATCCTCATCGACCCTGCGCTGGGCAGCGACGTGACCATCGAAGGTTACACGTTCCCGGAGGATCCCGAAACTTCCAAGATCCGTTTCTGCAACGTAAGCGTCCTCTCTTCCGTGGCCGACGGCACCCCCCGCTGGACCAAGGCCCGCAAGGTGATTCCCCATTTCCTGGGAGAGATGGACGTGGATGAATACGGAAAGGTTCCCGTTTACGACCTCATCGTCCGTCCTACCTACACCTCCGTGAAAAACGTGATGTATGACGAGGATCTCTCCTCGACGACCAAGGATGCCTACTACGCGGCCACCAACAAGATCGATTTCGAGATTACCCTCAGCAACGGCCTGCAGTACACCAAGGAGTTCATCTTTGACCTGGATGCCAACTACGAGACGGTGGTGTACCTAAAGATCGGCCCCAAGAGCGTGGACTACAACAGCTCCGGCAGCGAACTCTGGGTGGAGACCGCCAGCCATGACGGTTACTACGGCGTGAACAACCAGAACGGCAACAACCTCTCCATCGCCGGCGGCAGCTGGCAGCGCGCCTACACGAACGGCACCCTGTCGGCCGGTGTCACCGACGGCCACGCGCATCAGCAGGATGCGGAGGACACGGAGGCGCAGTATGTGGACGACGAGACCTGGATCAAGATGTTCGCCGAGGCTTACGAGGGCGGCAACCACCACGGCGACTACTTCATCCTGACGAAGGACATCGAGATCCCGGCATCGGCCCTTCCGGAGAACTTCGTCTTCACCGGCCATCTGGATGGCCTGGACCACTCCCTGACCATTACCGGCGCCACGGACGTCGTCTTCGACGGCCTGAACGGCAACTATACCACGGCCCAGGAAACGACGGGCGTCCCCAACGGGGAAGCCAACGTGCACCTGGAGAAGGGAAAGTGGATTCCCTACAGGACTGATACGGACGGCTGGCGCGCAGAACTGCTGAACACCCGCTTTATCCTGGGGGGCGGCTCCCTGATTGACCTGCAGACGGTGACGGGCTACCTGCACAACTGCTGGCTGGACGGCGTCCGCCTCACGGATTACACACCTTCCCTTCCTGAATATTGATCGGCATGAAATTGAAGCATACCCTATATCTTGTGACGCTGCTGCTGGCGGCCGGCTGTGCGAAAGAGGAGCTCTCCCTCGTGCGGCAGGACCTGCTGGGCCGGGGCGTCAACTTCAGCGCCTCGATGGCCGAGCCTTTTGAGACCCGCACCACCTATCAGCACAACGGCGCCTTCAACGAAGGGGACATCATGACCATCTATCGGCAGTACATCAGCGCCGACGGCGTCTCCTTCAATTCGGCCGACGAAGCCTACCGCGTCTATCAGCTCAATACGAAGTACGCCACGGGCACTTCCTTCGCGCTGGATACGGACTGGAAGCCCCGCGCGGGTGCCAAGGGTTCCAATGCCCCCGGCTCCACGTTTACGCAGACATCGGCCGACTCCCTCACCTGGGAGAACGGCAAGACGGTGCGCTTTCGCGCCTGGTCCCGCAGCAACCTGGCGGGCGCCATCGGCAACAGCAAGAACAAGGGCAGCTATTATCCCGATTACAGCATCTCCGACTGGGTGACCGTCTCCGGCCCCACCATCGACGTGCCCATGAAGCTCAAGCACCAGGGCTGCCGCATCGGCATTACCGCCAAGTCCGGCAATGAGCTGCACGGGGCGGTGGTCTGCCTGGATGCGGCCGATTACGCCTGGGAGGACAACGCCTCCGACGCCGCGCACGACGATGCCGACAAGTGGGCCGATGCCGAAGACAAGGCTGCGGCTGTGAAGGCTGTCTATGAGCGCATGTGCATGCCCGCCGGCGTGGACATCCACCACTCCCTGCTGAAGACCCTGACGAAGGCTAAGTACGAGGCGACCACGGACTTCAGCAAGATCCACGAAGAGACGGACGGGATCGTGTCCTTCGGCACACGGACGCCCGCCGAGGTGGCCTCGGAACTGCAGCGCCCGCTGTTCTGCTCCAACGACGGCCGCCTGTACATGATCACCATTCCCTACGACATGAGCGACGGCGAGCACGGCGGCGAAGTCCTGACCCTGCCTCCGTTCACCCGTTTCAAGATCCGTCTGTACGATGTGAACAGCGGTGACAACGGCGGCTCCGGCTACGACGAGTCCAACTATCACATCTTCTCCCTGAGCGATATCAAGGCCCCGAACAGCACCGAACCGCTGTATCCCGACGGCCTGGAACTCCTGCCCGGCTACAGCTACCTGTTCAGCGTGGGCTATCACTACGACAAGTTTACTATTACGCCTTCCGATGAGTTCTCCTGGGACGAACAGGACGAGGAAAACGGCAACAGTACGGATGAACAGCAGGCTCCCGGCGCGGGAGACCGTTACAAGTGGTGGCAGGATGCCATCACGGCCGCTATCCCCAAGGATATCAGCGAGAGCTACAATCCTGTGTTCCACATCCAGACCCGGGAGCAGTTCCTGGAACTGATCCATCTGGTGAACGGCACGGCGACCACCATGACCAGCGGCCTCACGCAGATGCTGGATCCCGAAAAGACCTATGATGCAACCCATCCTGCCACCAACCTGGACTATCGCTGGTACCGTTCTACCGACGTAGTGAACGACAAGGTGGTGGCCGGCGCCGACTCGGTGAGCCGCGCGACCGCCGAGGCCGAGGGCTATATCTTCTACGACCATTACCATCCGGCCAACGCCGACCAGAAGGCCTATGCCCGTATCGACTACCTCAAGGGCCCCTTCAGCTTCTACGATGACGACCTCAAGCGCCACTTCACCATCTATCTGGATTCCGACCTGGATTTCTCCGACTGGAAACTGACGTCCATCGGCAACGGAGAGCCTTTCCGCGGCGTGCTGGACGGACAGATGCATAAGCTGACCAACCTGTATATGGACGGCGGCTTCCTGGTGAAGGACTGCTCGGACGCCGCCATCCGCAACCTGCGCATCGAGACGGTGCACGACTTCTCCCTGGTGGACAAGGCCGTGGCCGGCAGCAAGAACGGTTACGGCGCCTACATCGTGGGCATTTCCATCAAGGCTCCTTCGGCCGGGAATCCCATCGCCACCTCCCTCACGGGCAGCAGCTACGTGGTGGGTTGCCTCTACCAGGGCCGCTGCGGCGGCGCCATGGTGGGCACGGCCGACGACCTGCACATGGTGGGCAATATGATGGCGGCCGAGGGCATCCCCTCCGGCAGCGGTGCGCTGCTGGGCAGCTATGCCGATGCCGCCGAGCCCTTCCTGGCTCCGCAGACGGGCGGAAAACCCAGCTGGGGCCGATTCATGGTGAACTACTATGACCTCACCCTTTCCCCCGGAACGACGGCCGTGGGCGGTGTGGCCGATGCCTACAGCCCGCAGGAATACATCCGCGGCGCCCATTCCTATATCCTGAAAGCCAAGAACGACAACCTGCTCGCCGACGACGTCCCCTTTGACAAGCTCTCCGGCGACCTGATGAAGGAAGGCTTCTACGGCCTGGCTCCCTGGAAGGCGCTCAACTATGCCATCTGGCGCTACAACCAGGACGGCAAGACGGTGAGCGAACCCCATAACTGCAAGGGTCATTACGTCAATGACAATACGGGTTACGCCCATGTCTATCCGACCTTCGTGACCGGGGAACCGGACGACAGCTGCCAGGCATGGAACGTATTAGTACAGAATAACTAGATGAAGATGAAGTTGAAATATATCCTCGGGATCGGCCTTCTGCTGACGGCCTGCGCAAAGGAAGCGCCGCTGCAGCAGGAAACCCTCCGGCTGACCTCCTCCGTGCTTCCTTTCGACGGGGAACCGCTCACCCGCACGACGGTGCAGGGCGACGCCTTCGCCGTGGGAGACCGCATGAAGCTCAAGATCATCTGCCCCTTCGACGACCATACCCAGTTCGGTGAAACCACCTACGGGCACAGCTCGGACGGTCTCTGGCTCTTCAAATGGGACGGTAACGGTTGGGCCGTGATCACGGCCGCCGACAAGGTGGACGTGGAAGGCGAGTACAAGTACACCAACGCCCCCAGCCTGTACGACCGTTACGAGGCGCAGCAGACAACCTACGTCTATACGGCTTCCACCTGGAGCGAGAATGTGGTCTTCGTCTCCGGAAGCAGCCTGTACTCCCAGTACAACTACGTCTTCGAGGCCGACCAGACCACGGAAAAGAACTACCTCAAGTCCGACCTGCTCTGGGCCCAGTCCTACATGCAGACCGGCTCCTATAACGTGCACCTCTCCTTCAATCACGTGATGGCCTGCCTGAAGATCGACATCAGCGGCCTGTCCCTTTCGGACAAAGCCGTGGTGACGCTGGAAGGCATGCCCGACATCGACCAGCGAGAGGTGGTGGTAGGGGACTACTACGCCGCCCGCAGCAAGGTGAACTCGAAGTTCGGCTACAAGGACAAGTGCGCTTGCACCAAGGACAAGAACGGCAAGGTGCTGGGCGTAACCGTGATCAGCGACAGCCAGGGCAAGGCTCTGGTCCAGCCCATGGACGGCGCCTCGGTTCCCAACACGGGCATTTACACCGCCCACCGGGACAGCGGTTTCTACTACCTGATCGTCCCTCCGTGCTCGCTTTCCTCCAACGCGGTCTTCTGGATCCGGGACGGGGAAAAGCGTTACAGCTATCAGCTGCAGAACAAAGTGTTTGAACAGGGAAAACTGTATCCCGTAAAGATTGCGCTATGACGAAGGATTGCCTGACTTATCTGGCCCTGTTTGCGGCCCTGACCGCCTGCTCGGTCAACGAGCCCTGGGTGAATCCCTCCGAGGAGCATCCCGAAATGAAGATTGAAGCCTACGTCGAGGGCGATGAGCCCGGAACCAAGGCCGTGACCAAGCTGGCCGACTATGTGGGCCGAAGCCAGTTCGTCGGCGGCGACAAGGCCGTCTTTACCAATATCCGCCGTACGTCCTGGCCCATCGAGGAGTTTACCTATCCCGGTGAGGACGATTACGAAGGCGTGACCTTCATCGCCGGCGCCCAGGGCGGCTGGACGCGCGGAGAGGACGACGGCGCACCCGAGCGCGTCTATTGGACCGATGCCGTGAACCCGCACACTTTTGTGGCCTACAGCATCCCCCAGGACGACGCTTTTGACTGGCACAGTTTCACGAACGGTGAGTTTACCTACTATGTGGGCTCGCTGGGCGTCCCTTCCCAGAGCGGCGCCATCGAATATACGGACAACGAAGCCCTCAAGGCGGAAGACCTCCTCGTCTGCTACGACAAGACGGTGAAGGCGCAGCCCGGCGGCAGCGTGGCTCTCGTGAAGTTCGGCCATGCGCTGAGCAGCGTCCGCGTGGTGGTAAGCATCAACGGCTTCTCCTCCAGCTCATCGGCCGTGGATAACGAGACGGAGGTGTCCGGCATGCGGCTCCTGCATCAGCCTACCCACTACATGTGGGAAGAGTCCAGCGGCATGGCCCAGCCTTACCGCGACCAGACGGTCGGCGCGCACCTGGCCTATGGCGACCAGCGCAAGGATATGCTGCTGTGGATCCCCAATCCGAAGGGCGTGGGTAGCAACCAGGCCAAGACGTTCACCTTCTACGGTATCACGACGCCCCAGCCCATGAACTACCTGACGACCCTGGATGCGGCGTACCGCAAGACGGAACTGAGCTTCGACGTGACCTATCCGGATCCGCTGAACCCCGCCGTGAAAAAGACGCATAACTATACGGCCGTCCTGCAGGATGTCTGCTTCGAGTCCGGCTACAACACCACCATCAACATCACCCTGAACCACCGGGACGAGCAGATGGTCGTCGGCGCCGAGTTCGAGGACTGGCAGTTCGTGGAGACCCCCGACCAGGGCGAGCTCAAGAAGAACTCCACCTTCCTGCACGATACCAACCGTTCCAGCGTCACCATCCTGGGTGACGAGAACGCCACCATCGACGACGCCACCTGGCTCTATGAGATGAACGGCGTGGTCTATGACATTTACGGCCATACCGGCACGCAGGAGCATCCTTTCCAGATCAGTACGGCTTACCAGCTGCTCTCCTTTGCGTATGAAGTGGCTGGCGGCAACGATTTCGAAGGGAAGTATGTGAGCCTGGATGCCGATATCACCCTCCAGCCCAGCTCCGACAGCAGCGTGAACAAACTCTCCTGGATCGGAATCGGAGACGACTCCCATCCTTTCAACGGCACCTTCCTGGGTGGCCAGCGCTTTATCTACAGACTAGTAGGCAGCCCGCTTTTTGGAAGACTCGGCACCGATGCCAAAGTCGAGAGTTTGCAAGTGCAGTCCGTCTCCACTACCGGCAGCGGATTGTTCACCAACACCAACCAGGGCCTGATCAGTGCCTGCAGGGTCGTGGGTGACGCCAGCCTCGGCGGCTCCGTCGCCGGCTCCTTCGTGGGCTCCAACGAGGGCGTCATCTTCGCCAGCTACCATATCGGCGCTACTTCCGGCTCCGCTTCCGTGGGCGGTATCGCCGGTACCAACAGCGGCACCATCGTGGCCTGCTACAACGCCGGTAAGGTGGAAGGCAGTACGGTGGGCGGTGTCGTGGCGGCTAACAGCGGTACGCTGCTGGCCTGCCATTACAACAGCACGCTGCAGCCCTCATCGGTGCAGTGGGACGGCGTAACGGGACACACGACGGCCGAGATGACCAAGGAGGCCTTTACCGATGCCCTCAATGCCGGTATCGCCACCTGGTGCGCGGAACATGCCGGCTATGGAAACCATTCCTACGTTTTCCAGCCGGCCAACTATCCCTATCTGAATGATTAGAAAAAGACTTCCCTGATAAAGGGCGTCTGGTATTGATACGCAGTTTTTATTAGATCCCAGCCCGGATTCGTGAGAATCAGGGCTGCTTTCTTTCCCCGCGTGATGGAACCGTACTCGTTGGAGATGCCCATGGCGTAGGCGCTGTTGAGGGTGACGGCGTTGAAGGCCTCCACCGGCGTTAGGCGCATCTTGATGCAGCCCTGCGCCATGACGAAGCGCATGTCTCCGCAGGGAGAGGACCCCGGGTTGTAGTCGCTGGCGAGCGCTACGCCGAGGCCGGCTTTGATATAGTCCTTGGCCCGGCCGTAGGGAAGGCCCAGGAAGAAGGAGGAACCGGGCAGCATGGTAGGCATGGTCCAGGTTCCCTTCAGGGCTTCGATTTCTGCATCCGTCGTGCGTTCCAGGTGATCCACGGAAAGAGCCTGGTGCCTGACACCCACCTGCACGCCGCCGCTGACGGCCAGCTCGTTGGCGTGGATCTTCGGGGTCAGGAGGTGCTGCGCGGCCGTCAGGATGCGGTCCGTGTCTTCCACCGTGAAGAAACCCTCGTCGCAGAAGACGTCCACGAAGTCGGCGTATTCCGCCGCCTGGGGAATAAGGCCGATGACCGCCTGCACATACTCTTCGTGCGTATAGCCCCGGCCGATGGCATGGGCGCCCAGGAAGGTGGTCTTGACGGCAGCGGGGATGCTCTTTTTGATGCGGTCGATGACCCGCAGCATCTTCAGCTCTCCCTCGGGACACAGGCCGTAGCCGCTCTTGATTTCCATGGCCACGGTACCCTTGTCCATCATTTCCCGCACGCGGACCATGGACTGCTCGTAGAGGGAGTCCTCGGAGGTGGCGTTCAGCAGGTCGGCCGAGTTGAGGATGCCGCCGCCGCGGGCCGCGATCTCTTCGTAGGAAAGTCCGTTGATCTTGTCCAGGAACTCTCCGTCCCGGCTTCCGGCATACACCACGTGCGTGTGGCTGTCGCAGAAGCCGGGCATGACCATGCCGCCCTTCGCATCAAGAGATGCCCGATCGGGGTCGGGCATGACGTGTTTATCGTGACCGGCCATCTCTCCGAAATCTACGATTCTGCCGTCCTCGATGGCCAGCCAGGCGTTCTCCAGCGTGCCGGTACGGCCCTGGTCGGCCCCCTCCACGCGGAGGACGCCTTCCGGCTGGATACCCGCCAGCAGTCCGATATTATAGATAAGCTTCATTCCGGATGAACTGGATGGACTTCATGATATACGGGTGCATGTAGGTGTCGGTATCGATGAACGGCACCTGCTTGCGGTAGTCCGTGAAGATGTGTTCCAGGATGGAAGAACTCTTGAGCGGACGGCGGAACTCCAGCGCCTGGGCGGCGTTGAACAGTTCGATGGCCAGCACCGTCTCCACGTTGTCCACGATGCGGACCAGCTTGGTGGCGCTATTGGAACCCATGGAAACGTGGTCCTCCTGTCCTTGGGAAGAGGGGATGGAGTCGCAGGAAGCGGGCCAGCACAGGCCCTTGTTCTGGGACACGATGCTCGCGGCCGTGTACTGCGGAATCATGAAGCCGCTGTTGAGGCCGGGGGAGGCTACCAGGTACTTCGGCAGGCCGCGCAAGCCGTCGATGAGCTGGAAGGTGCGGCGTTCGGAGATGCTGGCCAGCTCGCTCATCGCGATGGCCAGGGAGTCCATGGGAATGGCGATGGGCTCGCCGTGGAAATTACCGGCCGAAATAACCATGTCCTCGTCCGGGAAGATATTGGGGTTGTCCGTGACCGAGTTGATCTCGTTCTCGATGACGGACTTTACGTATGCGATATTGTCCTTGACGGCGCCGTGCACCTGCGGGATGCAGCGGAAGCTGTAAGGGTCCTGCACATGCACCTTGGGCCGCTTGATGAGCTCGCTGCCTTCCAGGATTTCCATGAAGGCCTTGCCGGTGAGGATCTGGCCGGTGTGGGGACGCAGCAGGTGGGTCAGCGGCAGGAAGGGCTCGATGCGGCCATCGTAGGCGTCCAGGGACATGGCGCCGATACGGTCTGCCCAGGCGCTCAGGCGCATGCTCTTGAGGATGCACCAGATGGCGTGGGCGCTCATGAACTGCGTGCCGTTCAGCAGGGCCAGGCCCTCCTTGGACTGCAGCTTGATGGGCTCCCAGCCCAGCTCTTTCCATACTTCGGCCGAAGGACGCACCTTTCCTTTGTACAGCACTTCTCCCAGGCCGATGAGCGGCAGGCACAGGTGGGCCAGGGGAGCGAGGTCTCCGGACGCACCCAGGGAACCCTGCTGATACACCACCGGCAGCACGTCCTCGTTGAACATGTCCACGAGGCGCTGGACGGTGGCCAGCTGGGCGCCGGAATGGCCGTAGGAGAGGTTCTGGATCTTCAGGAGCAGCATCAGCCTCACGATTTCCGGACGCACGGTGTCACCGGTGCCGCAGGCATGGGACATGACCAGGTTGTGCTGCAGCTGGCTCAGATCCTCCGTGGGAATGGTGACGTTGTACAGGGAACCGAAACCGGTGGTGATGCCATACACCGGACGGCCGATATCCTCCATCTTCTTATCCAGGTATTCGCGGCATTTCACCACGGCCTCCGTCGCCTCCTGCGACAGGACCAGTTTCTCTTTCTTGTCAATGATTTCTTTTACCCTCTCCAGCGAGAGGTGTGCGTGTGATATTTCGTGCATGGTTTATCGTAAAGCGTTTTTAATCAGATTTTCATCGGCCTCATTGGGAAGCGTTACTTTGAGCTCGGGGGTGCGGGCCATTTCGCGTTCGATGGCGAAGCGGGCGGCCTCGTTGCGGGCCCAGCTGCGGCGGGCGATGCCGTTGTTCACGTCCCAGAAAAGCATCTCGCGGATGTGGCGGTCACTGTCGGCCGATCCGTCGATGACCATGCCGAAGCCGCCGTTGATGACTTCTCCCCAGCCGACGCCGCCGCCGTTGTGGATGGAAACCCAGGTGGCGCCGCGGAAGCCGTCTCCGATGACGTTCTGGACGGCCATGTCGGCCGTGAAGCGGCTGCCGTCGTAGATGTTGGAAGTCTCGCGGAAGGGGGAGTCCGTGCCGGAGACGTCGTGGTGGTCGCGGCCCAGTACGATGGGGGCCGATATCTCACCCTTGCGAATGGCTTCGTTGAAGGCCAGGGCGATCTTGGTGCGGCCTTCGCAGTCGGCGTAGAGGATGCGGGCCTGCGAGCCTACCACCAGGTGGTTGCGGCCGGCTTCCCGGATCCAGTGGATATTGTCGCGCATCTGACCGGCGATCTCCTCGGGGGAATTCGCAGCGATGTCCGAAAGGACCTTCACGGCGATTTCGTCGGACTTTTGCAGGTCTTCGGGCTTTTCGCTCATGCAGACCCAGCGGAACGGGCCGAAACCGTAGTCGAAGTACAGCGGACCCATGATGTCCTGCACGTAGGACGGGTAGCGGAAGCTGCCGTCGGCCTTGAGGACATCGGCTCCTGCGCGGGAGCTTTCCAGGAGGAAGGCGTTGCCGTAGTCGAAGAAGTACATGCCCTTGGCTGCGAGGCGGTTGATGGCGGCGACGTGGCGGCGCAGGGAGGCCTGCACGGCTTCCTTGAAGGCGGCGGGGTCATCGGCCATCATCTTCTTGCTCTCTTCCAGGGTATAGCCCACGGGGTAGTAACCGCCGGCCCAGGGGTTGTGCAGGGAGGTCTGGTCGCTGCCGAGGTCCACGTGGACGCCTTCGTCGGCGAGGCGTTCCCACAGGTCCACGACGTTGCCTACATAGGCCAGGGAGACGGGCTTTTGGGCGGCCACGGCTTCCCGGATGCGGGGGATGAGCTCGTCCAGGTCCGTGTGGAGTTCATCCACCCAGCCCTGCTCGTAGCGCTTTTCGGCGGCCTTGGGGTTGATCTCGGCCGTGACGCTCACCACGCCGGCGATGTTGCCGGCCTTGGGCTGCGCGCCCGACATGCCGCCCAGGCCTGCCGTCACGAAGAGGAGACCGTTCAGGGAATCATCTTCCCTCATCCCGGGCTTGACCCGGGATCTCCTGCCCTGCAGCACCTTCCTTCCGGCGTTCATCACGGTGATGGTGGTGCCGTGGACGATGCCCTGGGGGCCGATGTACATGTAGGAACCGGCCGTCATCTGGCCGTATTGCGAGACGCCCAGGGCGTTGAAACGCTCCCAGTCGTCGGGTTTGGAGTAGTTGGGGATGACCATGCCGTTGGTCACGATCACGCGCGGGGCGTCCTTGTGGCTGGGAAACAGGCCCAGCGGATGGCCGCTGTACATGACCAGGGTCTGTTCGTCGGTCATGGTGGCGAGGTACTGCATCACCAGCCGGTACTGGGCCCAGTTCTGGAAGATGGCCCCGTTGCCGCCGTAGATGATGAGCTCGTGCGGGTGCTGGGCCACTCTCTCGTCCAGGTTGTTCTGGATCATGGCCATGATGGCCGCGGCCTGACGGGACTTGGCGGGATACTCGTCGATGGGACGGGCATATATCTTATAGGACGGCCTGTACCGGTACATGTAGATGCGGCCGTAGGTCTTGAGCTCCTCGGCGAACTCAGGCGCCAGGGAAGCGTGCAGTGACTGGGGGAAATAGCGCAGCGCATTTTTCAGCGCGAGCACTTTCTCTTCGGACGTAAGGATGTCTTTGCGCCGGGGCGCATGGTTGATGTCGGTATCGTAGGGTTTGGCTTCCGGCAAGGTGGCCGGGATGCCGGCAAGAATTTCTTCTTGAAAGGTCATAGGTCTATGTGGTTGTTAACGGCTTCCAGTGTTTGTCTTTCGAGCTCCAGGGCTTCGGTGACGATGGCATCTGCGCGGTCCAGGAGGGGCTGGGCCGATGCTTTGTCCTTGAGGCCGGCGGCGTTGATGCGCACGTTCAGGCGGGCGCCCTGGATGCCGGCGACGGCGGCGAGGGCTGCCACACCGGCGTCGGAGGCCGATGCCGGATTCCCCTTCTGTGCCATCTGCAGGGCCAGCGGAAGGGCCTTCAGCGTGGCTTCCATGGTGCGCAGCGGCACCTGTGCGGCGTAGAGCGTAGCCTCTTCCAGCGCCTGGGCCCGGGCGGCCTTCTCTTCGTCGGTGCCCTTGGGCATGGAGAAGCAGGCCATGATGCGGTTGAACGCGGCGGTATCCTCGTCGATGAGGGCCAGCAGCTCGTCCAGCTGTTTCTGGCCTTCCTCGGCCACGTCGCTGAACTCCTTCCAGCGGGCGTCCCAGCCGCGCTTGTGCGAGGACAGGTTGGCGACCATGGTGGCGAGGGCTGCCGCGAAGGCGCCCATGCAGGCCGATACCGACCCGCCGCCCGGCGCGGCGCTCTCCGAGGCCGTCTCGCGGGCGAAGGCCTCCACGCTCATCTGCGCGAGGCCGGAGGGTTTATCGGCCATCAGGTATTCGATGACTTTCTCCTTGGGATTGAAAGGCTTGAGGTCGTCCAGGGACATGGATTTCACGGCGATCTTCACGATCTCCTCCTCGGAGATGCCCAGCGAACGCTGCTGCTTCTCCAGGTAGTAGCGGCCCGCCTCGATGAGGACGCGCTTGGGTACGAGGCCCACGATCTCGGCTCCGGTGACGCGCAGGCCCCTGGCGGCGGCGCATCGGCACACTTCGTCGAAGGCGACGTGCAGGGGGGTGGCGTCGATGTCCGTGATGTTCATGGACACCTGGGCGATGCCATATTCGTCAATGTACCAGCCGATGGCCTTGCATCCCTTCAGGGTGCCGGGGATCCAGCCCTCTCCGTTGGGATTCTTTCGGCCTTTCTCGCGCACGTCGAAGGCGACGGCCATGGCGCGGCGCGTGCTGGTGGTGTTCAGGTTGAAGTTCACCGCGACGAGGAAGTTGCGAGCGCCCACGTTGGAGGCTCCGGACTTTTCGGCCACGGCGTCCCAGGTTCCGCAGAAGTCGGGCTTGCGGGCGGGATCGGCCATCTTTTCCGGCAGGGCCTCGTATTCGCCTGCGCGGCAGACGGCCAGGTTCTTGCGCTCCGGCTGGAACGCGGCGGCTTCGTAGCAGTAGCAGGGGATGCCCAGTTCCTCGTACATGCGTTTGGCGAGGCTGCGGGCCAGCGTGGCGCATTCTTCCAGGGTGATGCCCGCTACGGGGATGAGGGGCAGTACGTCGGTGGCGCCGCTGCGGGGATGGGCCCCGTGGTGACGGCGCATGTCGATGAGTTCCTGCGCCTTGGCGGCGCCGCGGAAGGCGGCTTCGCATACGGGCTGCGGCTCTCCTACGAAAGTGACCACGGTGCGGTTGGTGGCCTCGCCGGGATCTACGTCCATCACTTTTACGCCTTCTACGGAAGCAATGGCCGCCACGATGGCGTCAATCACGGATTGATCACGTCCCTCGCTATAGTTGGGAACACATTCGACGATTTGTTTCATGCTTATTTCTTGATTTCAGGATGCTCTTCGATGACTTTGTCGCACCAGGTGCGGAAGTCGCTCCAGCGGTAGTAATTGCCTTCCACGGGGGTGAGAGACGGCAGCGTGGCGTCGTTCTCGTTCATCACCAGTTTGAAGATGACATCTCCCTGTTTGTTCTTGTAGAAGACGAACAGCAGGGTGGCCGCCATGGGGATGTTGTAATTCTGGAACCAGTATTTGGCGTCTTCGGACTTCTCCGGGATGACGCCCCAGTTGTTCACGTTGATCAGGGTGACCAGCGCCTCCAGGATATAGTCGTGGCCGAAGCGCAGGTGCGCGGCGCGGTTGGGATCGTCGAAGGCTTCCTCGGACTTTTCGATGATGTCCTGGAGCAGCGGGATGACGTTGTAGCGGGCGTTGATGTCGCTGTAGAAGGAGAGGTAGTTGTCGCACTCCCAGAACTTCAGGCGCTGCTCGGGGGTGAGGAGGTCGTCGAACAGGGGGCGCGGCTCGTAGTTATGGTAACCGCAGAGGTAGGTCCAGAGTTCATTCACGACCTCGGAGGTGCCGCCCTTGAAATCCTCCAGGAAGGAAGCGTCCGTGAAGAGCTTACCCAGCACGTCCTGATAACCGGAGTGGTTCAGGAAGAACTCTTCGATCCCTTCCAAGTTCTCGGGTTTGCCGACTCCTTTGTAGTAGCGGCGGATTTCGCGGGGGGCGCTGGGCGGGGCGATGATGCCCATGCCCATGTGGTCCGACTGGAGACGGACCTGCAGCTTGGGATTGCCGCTCATGAGGCCGACGGTGAAGCCGCCCATGCTCACGATGCAGCGCTGTCCCGTGGAGGAGAGGCCATCTACCTTCTTGCGGCCCTTGAACACCTGCGGGAACTGCTCGTACACGAACTGGCCGATGGCCTGGTGCTGGTCGTATCCCATGGGAACCAGGTCTCCCGCGTTGATGAGCGGGGCCGTATAGACGCTCTCATACTTGGCGGCGAACTCCTTGCCGTAAGGCGTGAGGACGTCCAGCTCGGCGGCTTTGTCGAATACCTTCTTGATGAGGGTATAGGTGTCACCGTTCCATGCATAGCGGGAACCGTGGCGGCCATAGTGGCTGATGTAAAAGGGCTTGTACCCCTTGGGCGCTTTGGAAAGGGTGCCGAACTCGTCCAGACGGTGCGGGCCTTCCATACCATAGACCTTGCGGATATCCGAAT
>Ga0310786_10003880_pt1 | contig 21270 bp, 10 predicted proteins | sample AusTroGonzalo_MG_FD_203881 | JGI IMG/M metagenome (GOLD analysis project Ga0310786, IMG submission 203881) | Bovine rumen microbial communities from tropical cattle in Woodstock, Queensland, Australia - Gonzalo_03 (v2) (version 2) | ecosystem: Host-associated > Mammals > Digestive system >...
CCGAATACTGTTGTTAAAATTGGCAATTCCGCGTTTTCTGGTTGCCAAGCACTCGCGAGTGTTCATATTACAGATATCGCAGCATGGTGTCAGATGGATTTTAATGGATCAGCTGCTAATCCTCTTCATTATGCACACAAGCTTTATATTAATGACGTGTTGACCGAAGAATTGGTGATTCCAAGTTGCGTGACGAATATCAATCAGTATGCTTTCTACGATTGCAGCGGACTTAAGAGCGTTATAATACCAGACAGTGTTACGAGCATTGGAAATTTCTCATTTGACGGTTGTGTCTATCTTATGGATGTAATGATCGGCAGCAACGTTACGAATATTGGGGATTTCGCATTCTCTGGCTGTATTAGGATTAAGAGTATTGTGATACCAGACAGCGTTGTGCGCATAGGGAATTCTGCATTTGACGGTTGCGGTGGTCTTGTGGGCGTTACGATTGGTAACAGCGTTACGAACATTGAGGATTCTGCCTTCTCTGGTTGTGTTGGGATTAAGAGCATTGTGATACCAGACAGTGTTGCGAGCATAGGGAATTCTGCATTTGATGATTGCAGCGGTCTTGTGGGCGTTACGATTGGCAACAGCATTACGAACATTGGAGATTCTGCCTTTTTAGGTTGCGATAGGCTTAAGAACGTTGTGATTCCTCAGTATGTGTGCGACAGTAGCCTTCAAACTGTTTTCCCCTCATCGTTTGCTGGAATTACAAATGTAGTCATTCAAGGAACAGTTATTAGCATTGGCCTGGATGCTTTTTCCGATTGTAGCGGACTTACAAGCATTACAATACCTGATAGCGTTACGAGTATTGGAGCTTTTGCTTTTTGGGGTTGTCGTAAACTTGCTAATGTTTATATCACAGATATCGCAGCGTGGTGTCGGATAGATTTTCATGGTTTTTTCGACAATCCGCTTATTTGGGCACCTAAGCTCCGTGTCAATGGCTTGTTGGTTTCTGAATTGATAATTCCCGATGGCGTTACTAGTGTCGGTAATTTTGCGTTTTACAACTACAACGGGCTTGATAGCGTGACAATCCCCGACAGCGTCACGAACATTGGCAATTCTGCATTCTATGGCTGCAGTGGGCTTTCTGTTGTGACACTGGGCGGCGGGGTTGTGAGTATCGGTGCTTCTGCATTTCATGGTTGCAGCGCACTTACCGACATGACAATCCCCGATAACGTTACAAGTATTGGTTCTTCTGCATTCTATGGGTGTAGCGGACTTGCGAGTGTAACGATATCTGATAACGTTACGAACATTGGCGATTCTGTATTTTATGGATGTAGTGGGCTGACTAGTATGACAATCCCCGACAGTGTTACGGGAATTGGAGATTCCGCATTTTATGGATGTAGTGGGCTGACTAGCATTACAATCCCCGACCGTGTTACGGGCATTCGAGCTTCTGCATTTCATGGTTGCAGCGGTCTTACAAGCGTGACGATACCGAACAGTGTGACGAGCATTGGCAATTCCGCTTTCTTCGATTGCGCTGAACTTAAGAATGTTGTGATCCCTCAGTATGTGTGCGACAGTAGCCTTCAAACCGTTTTCCCCGCATCGTATATGGGAATTACCAATGTTGTCATACAAGAAAATGTTACGAGTGTCGGAGATGGTGCTTTTATGGATTGCGGCGCGCTGACAAGTGTTACGATACCGAATACTGTTGTTAAAATTGGCAATTCCGCGTTTTCTGGTTGCCAAGCACTCGCGAGTGTTCATATTACAGATATCGCAGCATGGTGTCAGATGGATTTTAATGGATCAGCTGCTAATCCTCTTCGTTATGCACACAAGCTTTATATTAATGGCGTGTTGACCGAAGAATTGGAGATTCCAAATGGCGTGACGAATATCAATCCATATGTTTTCTTCGGCTACAGCGGGCTAACGGATGTTGCAATTCCTAATAGCATTATAAGCATCGGGGATTGTGCATTTTCCGGTTGCACTGGGTTAAAGAGCGTTGCTATTACAGATATTGCATCGTGGTGTCAGATAAATTTTAGCAATTCATCAGCAAACCCTCTTTCTTGTGCTCATAATCTAAAGCTTGATGACTTGTTGGTTTCTGAATTGTTAATTCCCGATGGCATTAAGAGTATCAAACAGTATGCTTTCTTTGGTTGTAGTGGGCTTGTAGGTGTAATGATCCCCGACAGCGTGATGATTATTGAGGAGTGTGCGTTTGCCGGCTGTAGTGGGCTTGTGAGTGTTGTCATTCCTGATAGTGTGACGAGTATTGGACGGTCGGCGTTCTCGGGCTGCAGTGGGCTTGAGGAGATAGCGCTTCCGTTCGTAGGTGCGCTACGCGGGAACAATGGCACGCCTGATTCTCTCTTCGGATACATGTTTGGTACGTCGTCCTACTTGGGCGGAATGCAAACAAGGCAACGATATTCGGCGTATGAGTCTTCATACTACTACATCCCGTCAAAGCTGAAGAAGGTCGTTATCACAGATGAGACCGTTCTTGGGATTGGAGCATTTGATGGGTGCAGTATGCTTACGAGTGTGACGATGCCGAATAGCGTGACAAATGTAGGGGATCGTGCCTTTTCAGGTTGTAGAAACGTGGTTAGCCTGACCGCATCATTTGTTCCATCGGGCATGGATCCAGCACAACTGACACATGTAACTATACCGTATGGCATTATGGACATTGTGCATCATGCGTTTTATGGTTGTAGTGGACTGACAAGCATGATAATACCGAACGGCGTGACGAATATCGGAGCTTCTGCGTTTGAAAAATGCAGTGGACTGAGAAGTGTTACGATACCTGCGAGCGTGACGAGTATTGGTAGCGCAGCGTTCTCTGATTGCGGCTCGTTGGTTTCATTCATAGTAGCAGACGACAATCCCGCATATGTATTTGATTCAGAATTCCTTTTGACAAAAGATGGGGCGACACTTGTTAAGGGATGCTGTGTCAATAGGGATGTTGTAATTCCAGAAGAAGTGGTGTGTATAGGTGAGTATGCGTTCTCTGGTTGCGGTTGGTTGACGAATGTGACAATCTCTGGTATGGTTAAGAGTATCGGGTCTGGTGCGTTTTCCGGTTGTGACGGACTTGTGAACGTAACGATTCCGAGTGGCGTTATGAGCATCGGGGATGGCGCATTTATTGACTGTAAAGCCTTGAAATGCGTATTCTTGCCAATTGATTATCACGGTTCACTCGATAATTTATTTCCAGCCTCTACGACTGTAATTCGGTACATAAAATTACAGCGGCAGACTGTGGTATTTGATACTAATGGCGGCAATGTGCTGGATGTAACGAAAATCGTTGATTATGGAGTCGCGTATGGTTCTTTGCCGTTGCCGTCAAGGGTTGGATACACATTCCGGGGATGGTCATGGAACGGGCAATTGATGGATGCGGAGTCGTTGGTGGCTGCCGTTGACGATCATGAACTTGTTGCGCAATGGATAGCAAATCAGTATGAGATTGTTTTTAATGCGAACGGTGGTGACGGCAGCGTGACAAATGAGCAAGACTATGCTTCAGAGATTGTTGCACCAAAGGTAACGCGAGAAGGATATACGTTGCTTGGCTGGCAGCCAGCGCTTTTAGAGACGGTTCCGGCATCGAATACGACGTACACGGCGCAGTGGCGAATCAATCAGTATGAGGTGGTGTTTGATGGTAATTTCGGCGCTCTCGGCGAGAGTGCCCTACCGAGTGTTACGAATACACAGGACTATGGAAGTGCGATTGTTATGCCGGAAGTGTCGCGGACGGGGTACACATTCTCGGGCTGGCAGCCGGAGGTTGATGCGACGGTTCCGGCAAGCAATGTGACATATACTGCGCAATGGCGGGTCAATCAATATGAGGTGGCATTTCATGCGAATGGCGGTACTCTCGGGGAGAACGCCCTACCGGGTGTTACGAATATACAGGACTATGGGAGTGCGATTGTTGCGCCGGCGGTGTTGCGTGAGGGGTACACGTTCGTGGGTTGGTCGCCAGAAGTTGATGTAACGGTTCCTGCGTCAAATGTGACATATACTGCGCAGTGGAAAATCAATCAGTATGAGGTCGCGTTTGACGGCAATGGCGGCGCGCTCGGAGAACGCGCCCTACCGAGTGTCACGAATACACAGGAGTATGGAAGTGCGATTGTTACGCCGACGGCGACGAGGGATGGGTACACGTTCACGGGCTGGGAGCCCGCGCTACTAGAGACGGTTCCGGCGTCGAATGTAACATACATGGCGAAGTGGAGGATTAATCAGTATGAGGTCGCATTTGAGGGCAATGGCGGCGCTCTCGGCGAGTGCGCCCTGCCGAGTGTCACGAATATACAGGAGTATGGAAGTGCGACTGTTGCGCCGATGGCGACGAGGGTGGGGTACACGTTCGCGGGATGGTTGCCGGAGGTTGATACAATCGTTCCGGCGTCGAATGTGACATATACGGCGCAGTGGATAATCAACCAATATGATGTTGTGTTTGAGGGGAATGGCGGTGCTCTCGGCGAGAGCGCCCAACCAAGGATAGCGACCACACAGGATTATGAATCGGCGATTGTTGCACCATCGGCGACAAGGGAATGGTTCACCTTCGCGGGCTGGCAGCCCGCAGTTGCGGCGACGGTTCCTGCGTCGAACGTCACTTTCACCGCGCAGTGGCGGCGATGGGGCGATACGATTTCCGCTTCGAAAATGGCTGGAAAGACAATGAGTCAGCTATATCCAAGCGACTACACACGGATGACGACCGTTGTTCTGGAGGAGGGTATAACAAAACTCCCTGCTGGTTTCTTCAACGGATGCGGCAATGTGGAATTCGTGACGTGGCCATCAACGCTCGTGGAGTTCGGAATAGACGATCTTCCCACGAAGATAAGGACATCGCTCGCATACGACGAAAATGGATTCATAGTCTACAACGGCTGGTTGTTGGACTATCAGAACAAGGATGCTTCTTCGCTTGTTGTGCCGGAGGGGATTGTCGGCATTGGCGCGGAGGCGCTTGCGAGAATGTACGACCTTGAAACGGTAAATCTGCCTCAGTCGCTCAAGTACATCGCAGAGGGGGCGTTCCGTGAGGATACGTATCTTGACAATCTGGTGATACCTGATGGTGTTGAAATCATAGGCGACGGGGCATTTGAGGATTGTTCTTTCATTCAGACGATGACGCTTGGCAATGGAATCAAGTCGGTTGGGGCACGGGCGTTCGCGGGCTGTACGCAGCTTTCGAGTGTGACGTTTGGTGAAGGTCTTGTTGAAATTGGTGCGGAGGCGTTCGATGGATGCTGGCGCATGCTTTCGGTTTCCTTGCCGATTTCTGTCACGAATGTTGCTTCGACGGCGTTCAACGGCTGTACGTCCCTTACGGGCGTGACGGTGCCTACGCATGGAGGCAAGGTGTCCGAGTGGTTCGCGCCTGTCTATTCTCAGATTCGCGACGTGACCGTGCCAGAAGGCGAGACGGAGGTTTGTGCGAGCATGTTCGAGGGTTGCGGCTCGCTCCAGACGGTCCAGATGTCTGATTCCATCACGAACATCGCCGCGCGGGCGTTCTACGGTTGCTCGTCCCTGCCGGAGGTGCGGTTGCCGGAGAGTCTGCTGACGGTCGGCGATGAGGTGTTCCGCAACTGTTCGTCACTGACGGCGGCGGCACTTCCGGAGAACGTGATGAGCATCGGCACGCGCGCGTTCCAGGGCTGCTCGAGGCTGTCGGCGCTCACGCTGCCGCGCGGACTTGAATCGCTGCCGGACTACGTGTTTGCAGGCTGCTCGTCGCTCGATTCCTTCGTGGTGCCTGAGGCGGTGACGAATCTCGGCAACTACATCGTATCGGGCTACACCACTGCGATCTACTATCTTGGCAATGCGCCTGCGTATGGCGCGAACGTATATGGCAATGCGAGCGGAAGTCTCAAGAGCTACGTGATCCTCGGCACGAAGGGTTGGGACGGGCGGCCCAATTCGCGCGACATACCCGCTTCGTGGAATGGGCGCGACATCCTCACGTGGTCCGCGAACCAGTTTGACGTGACGTTCGACGCGAACGGCGGGCTGTTCTTCCCTGTCGTCACGAACACGTATGCCTGCGAAGAGACCACCTATACGGGCTATTCGCTGCCGCCGTTCGAGCCGGTGCGCAAGGGCATGGATTTCGACGGGTACTGGACCGAACCAGGTGGCGGCACGCGCGTGTTTACTTCCACGCGGGTGCTCCTTACCAAGCCGCACACGCTCTATGCGCACTGGAAGAAGGGTGCGACGATCAAGGTGCGCTTCAACGCATGCGGCGGCACGGTGTCGCCCGCGGAGGACGACTATGTGGCCGAACGGCCCTACTGCGAGCTCCCCGTGCCCGTGCGCGAGCATTTCGCGTTTGCGGGCTGGTGGACGGAGGCAAGCGGCGGCAGTCGCATCGAGATATCCTCCGAAGTGCCGAAGGCGGCGCACGAGCTCTTTGCGCACTGGACGCCGAACCGCTACACGATCCGCTTCCATGCGAACAACGGGACGTCTGCGACCGTGGATCAGTATTTTATCTACGGCGATACCGTGACGCTTAGGGCCAATACGTTCAGCAGCAGCGGCAATGCCTTTGCAGGCTGGGCGCTGTCCGAGGACGGTCCGGCGGTATATGCCGACGGCAAGACGCTTGCCGACGTGGCGGCGATCCAGGACAACGTGATCCACCTCTACGCGGTATGGGTCAGCACGCGCTACACCGTCCGCTTCGATTCGCACGGCGGCGTGGGGCGGATGGAGAACCAGACGCTCGTGAAGGACGAGGCGGCGGCGCTTTACGGCTGCGCGTTCACGCGCACGGGCTACACGTTCGCGGGCTGGGCCGTTTCGACGACGGGCGGCGTCGTGTATGGCGACGGCGAAAGCGTGGTCAACGTCTATGAGAAGACCGGCGCGGATGTCGTGCTGTACGCGGTGTGGAAATCCATTGCGGCGGAAATGTGTGAAACGATATTTGGCGGATCGGGTGTCGTGTCGGCGAATGACGCATGGGATACTGTCGTGGTAATCACAAACGACGTGAGCGGGACGGTGGAGATTCCGGACAATGTGGGCACGGTGACGATTGACTTGAACGGGCACAATATGGTGGGGGACGGCGGTCTCGGGGAGACCGCCCTACCGGGTGGACCTGCGATCAGGATTGTGAAGGGCGACGGCGAGGGAGACAGCGCTGCGCAGGGGGTGGCGCGGCTGGCGATTGTCGATACGTCGGAAGGCGAGAAGGGGCAGATCGCCGGCGGTGGCGAGAGCGCGGGTATTGAGGTCGCCGAAGATGTCGCGCAGGGCGTGCACCTTGACGTGGATGATGCGGTGTCCGTCCTGAACGGTGATGGTACGGCACAATGGATGGTCACCTTCGACGCACAAGGCGGCTTGCTGGGGATAGCGAGCCCTGTCAGGCCGGTGGAGAAGGGCAAGGTTGTCGGCGAGCTTCCGACGCCGGTCAGGACCGGATACTCGTTCGCCGGGTGGTACACGGCTGCGAATGGCGGCGTCCGTATCACGGAACAGACGGTCGTGCGTTCAAGTGTGACGTACTATGCGCATTGGACCGCAGCGTGGACCGTCACGTTCGATGCGCAAGGCGGCTCGGTGACGGACGGCGCGTCGGGGACAACGCGCCCTACCATTGAGGTGTTGGTCGAGAAGGGGACGGCCATCGGGACGCTACCGAAGCCGGAGCGCAAGGGGTATACGTTCAAGGGGTGGTACACGGCGGCGAGCGGCGGCACGAAGATCAAGACGACCACGAAGATCAAGAAGGACGTGACGTACTACGCCCAATGGACCGCGAACAAGTACAAGATCAAGTTCAACGCGAACGGCGGCAGCGGCTCCATGTCCACCATCTCCGCCACATACGGCAAGAACGTGACGCTCACCGCCAACGCGTTCAAGCGGACGAACTATACCTTCCTCGGCTGGGCGACGAAGAAGGACGCCACGGAGGCGCAGTACGCGAACAAGGCGAAGGTGAAGAACTTGACGGCCACCGACGGCAAGACGGTGACGCTCTACGCAGTGTGGAAGCGCCACACGTACACCGTGAAGTTCAGCGCGAACGGCGGCGACGGCGCCACGGTGAAGCAGGCGGTCAACTGTGGCGACAAGACGGCCCTAGGCAAGAACACATTCACCCGCGATGGATTCGTTTTCGCTGGCTGGGCAACGAAAAAGGACGGCCCTGTCGTGTACAAGAACAAGGCGAAGGTGACGGACCTCGCGAAGAGCGGCAAGTCCGTGACGCTCTACGCAGTGTGGAAGCCGGCCGCGTGGGCGGTTGGCACGTTCAAGGGCAAAGGAGAGATCGGCGGTAAGGCGGCGAACGTGACGCTCACGGTAGCTTCCGACGGCAAGATATCCGGCAAGTTCGTGCGCAAGTCGGACAAGAAGGCGTTCTCCTTCAAGGCAGACGGCTTTGACGGATTCTACGACGGCGCATTGCGCGCGACGACGACGCTCAAGTACGGCTCGAAGACATGCAGCGCGACAATCGCCGTGGGGCAGGACGAGGAGACGGGTGAGACGGTCCAGGAAATCGCCCTGATGTACAATGATGCGTTGTACGGCTGGGGCTTCGTCGATCCCGAAGCACGGCAATAGTCCGTCTCGCGCAATCTGCCTTAGGTAGAATTGGCACTAGACATCATAATACGGGAATGGTATCATAGCACCGTCGGCATAATCTAGAAGTAAATTCAAAAAGGAGAAGATGATGTTCATTCTAAACGGGAAGAGGCGTTCGAACGGTAAGGTCGCATGGGCGTTTATGCGCCATTGCGCGAGACTGGCGATGTTGGCGTTGTGCTTCGCATCGACCACGGCATGGGGCGGTTTCACGTGGGAAACCAGAAAGACAGACGCAATCTCCAAGGCCAAGTCTTCGGGGAAGTATGTATTCCTCGTCTGCGGCACGGATACATGCCCCAATACATCCGGGACGAGGGCAGATTGCGAGGCGCTTGGCTCGCAGTTGACGTCAAAGTGCGTTGTCTGGTACTGCAACCTCGATAAATATTACAGCGAGGCGAAGACCTACATTTCCGACATGAAGGGGCAAATCCTCATGCCCATTGTGTGTCTCATAGATCCAAACAACTCCGCCAAATACATCGCCCGGACAAATGGGCGGATGTATCAGGACGACATACTTGATTTCCTGAAGAAGATACCCGCCCAAAAAAGCAAGTACACGGTGAAGTTCAATGCAAATGGCGGCGAGGCGGCGGAGACAAAGCGCTCAGTCAAGAAGAATGCCGTCGTGGGGACCCTTCCTTCCGCGACGCTCAAAGGCTACAAGCTGAAGGGATGGTACACCAAAGCATCTGGCGGCACGAAGATATCGGCAAAGACGAAGGTCACCAAGAATGTGACGTACTACGCGCAATGGACGGCGAACAAGTACACGATCAAGTTCAACGCGAACGGCGGCACAGGGTCGATGAAGTCTCTTTCCGCCACCTATGGAAAGCAGGTTACGCTGACGGCAAATGCGTTCAAGCGCTCCGGCAGGACGTTCGCCGGCTGGGCAAAGTCGAAGTCCGCCACCGCAGTGAAATACAAAAACAAGCAGAAGGTCAAGAACCTGACCTCCGGGAACGGGAAGACAGTGACGCTCTATGCCGTATGGTATCCTGCGGATTGGGTGTTCGGGACGTACGTGGGCGAGGGGGCGATCGACGAAGAGGAGATGACCGTCAAGGTCAAGGTGAAGACCGACGGCAAGATATCGGGAAAGTTCATCCGGAAAAAGGACAAGACGTCATTCCCGTTCTCGTCGAAAAAATTCACGGGTCTTTCCGGCGACGTTCTCACTGCGACATCCAATCTGGAATACGGCAATGACACGATAGGATTGGAGATATCGTTCTTCAATCCCGCCAACTATGACGCGCCATGCGTAATCTGGGCCGACGACCGCGGGGCGCATTACAGGATTGCGGACAACTTCTCGAAGCAGTGAGCCGTTCTTTGATGCGGATAGTCGTCGCGGCCCACAAGCCTTACAGAATGCCGGGAGACGGCGTTTATCTGCCGTTGCATGTCGGCGCCGCCGGCAAGCCGGACATCGGATATGCGCGGGACGACGTCGGCGACAACATCAGCACCAAGAATGCGAACTGGTGTGAACTGACGGGACTGTATTGGGCGTGGAAGAATCTCAAGGCCGATGCTGTGGGTCTTGTGCATTATCGGCGTCACTTCAAGGGGGCGCATGGCATAGCCTCCGGCGGTGAGCTGGAGGCCGTTCTCGAGACGGCCGACGTGATCCTGCCGAAGAAGCGCAACTATTTCATAGAGACTACTTATTCGCAGTATGCCCATGCGCATCACGCCGTGGACCTGGACGCGACGCGCGAGGTTCTCTTGGAGCGCGACCCGGATTCTCTGGCGGCGTTCGACGCCGTCATGCAATCCACGGCGGGACATCGCTTCAACATGTTCGTGATGAAGCGCCCGTTTTTCGACGCATATTGCGCATGGCTGTTCGATGTGCTCTTTGAACTGGAACGCCGGCTTGACATCTCCTCCTATTCGCAGTACGATGCGAGAGTCTTCGGATTCGTGGCGGAGCGCCTTCTGGACGTCTGGCTGGCCGGAACCCCGCAGGGACGCGACGCCAGAGTGGCGGAAATGCCCGTGTTGCATCTTGAGGGTCAGAATTGGCCATTGAAGGCAATTCGCTTTCTTGCGCGAAAATTCGGGCTTGCAGATTAAGGCGGCTGCCGTCCCAGTTGCAATCGCCTTATAGTCAGACTTGGATTGCGGAAATTTGGTATAATGTTCGGGCTCTTGGACAAGACGGGGAAGAACATGCAGAATACTAGAAAGGAAGACATCAATGCGGTTGTTGAAATCACCGACCGCAGTAGTCTACGTTCCCCCTGCAGGGAGGTTGCCGGATGAGGCCGGTCGCAGTAGTCATCCCTGTCTATGGTCGGGAAGACGTCTTCGCGACCGTTCCGTTTTTGCTGCGACAGCCGTACGCCGGCGCGTTAAGGATCGTCGTTGTGGACAACGGGAACGGCGCGGCGTGTTCGGCGCGGTTGAAGGAGTTGGCAGGCGAGCATGTGGATGTTCTGTCCTTCCCGGAGAACCGCGGCGGTTCTGCGGCGTACATTGCGGGGATGGATGTCGTGCGAAGCAGATATCCCGACTGTCGGTACGTTTGGCTGCTTGACGATGACGCGAGGCCGAACGAGGATACGCTTCCGGTGCTCGTGGAGGAAATGGATCGGCTTGTCGGCGAGGACTCTCGCGTGGCGAGTGTCGGCTCCACGGTCATGAGCGTGAAGGTGGTGGATCGAATCGTTGAATGCGGCGCGTCATTCAGCCGGCTGCTGGGCCATGCGTTCCCGAAGTTCGCCGGCCGACGGCTGGCGAACGTGGGGAGACGCACGGTTCGAGTGGACTATGCGGCGGCGTGTTCGCTTCTCGTGAACGTCGCGGCGGTGGAGGCGTGCGGCTTCTGGGAGGATGTGTTCATCCATCTCGACGACATCGAATGGGGCCTTCGCGTGACGAAGGCGGGCTGGTGTAATTACGCCACGACGGCCTCGACCGTGGTACACCCCGAGTTTGATCCCGAAAAGGCCGGGGCGTGGGTCTGCTACTTCGACGCGCGCAATCAGTATTGGCTTGCGGCAAAGCTTGGATTCCCGGCCGTTGCATGCGCATGGCTCAAGAATGTCGTGAAGAATGCGCTGGATATCTTGGGGCGGCGGAATCCCGGAAGGGTTCTTGCACGGCGGCTCGCCTGGCGCGACTATCGGATGGATGTCCGTAGCACCAGGAAAGACGTGGAGAATGCGTTGTCTGGCCCGAATCGTTTTTGAGAGGAATAGTTTATGGTCATCGGTCACATGTATCGAATTTTTGGAGGAGGCGGAATGCCTCGTGGAACGGATGCGATCCTGTCGGCTCAGCACGCAATGGGGCATCGGCTGGTCGTGTTCACGCACAGGCCAAGGAGCGAGGGGGACTTCAAGATAAGTGTTCCGTTCCAGAACGTTGTGATCGGCGATCTCGACATACGTGAGGAGTCCAGCCCGGAGAGGACGGCAAAACTTCGCGCGGCCATTTTAGAGACGGGCTGCGAACTGATGATTCATCATGTGTTCTTCGCCAGGTGCGTCGTTGACGACCTGATGCTTTTCAAGGAGCTGGGCATACCTGCGCTTGTCCAGTGGCATAGCTGCTTCAGTGCGCTCACCATGTGGAAGCGATGGGAAGGGCATGTGTCCGAGCAGATGGAGTCCGTGGTCAGGCTTGCAGGAGGGGTCATTACGCTGTCGCGCATCGACAAGGCGTTCTTCGAGTTCATGGGTGTTCCTGCTACGCACGTGCCATACTCGGACCCGGACATGTTCGAGAGCGTGCCGGTGCATGGGAATGGGCATCGCATTCTCTGGACAGGGCGCATGGTGGCTGGCAAGCGTCCTCTCCATGCGGTGCAGATTTTTGAGCGCGTGCTCAAGCAGTTTCCCGACGCGACCCTTGTGATGTTGGGAGACGGAACGCACCGCAAGAGCGTGGAACAGTATCTTGCGGAGCGCCCTGAGCTTGCCGCGCATGTCACCCTGCCAGGGTTCATAAACGATGTGGCGCCCTACCTTCGCGAGGCGGACGTGTTCCTCGTGACGACATCTCACGAGGGATTCATGCATTCTCTGATGGAGGCCAAGATGGCCGCCTTGCCGATTGTGGGGTATCGCATGGACTATCTGGACACCACGCGCCCCGGCACTGGCTACTGTGCGGTTCCGCAGGGCGATGTGGATGCGGCGGCTGCGGAGGTGTGCAGGCTTCTTGCCGACCCCGCAGAGCGGCATCGGCTTGGCGCGGCGGCGCGACAGGACTTCGAATGGTTTCTTCGTCTTGACCAGAAATCGCTCTATCGCGAGGCGTTCGACATGGTGCTCCATCCGGATCGTCATCGCCTTGGCGAGCAGCCCGCGTACGTGCGGGACGTTCTGCACACTCTTCTTGAGCAGATGGACATCCATTCCGGCAGACGGCGAGCTGAGTGCGAGGACATGGAAAAGAGTTTGTCTTTGCGCAGGGAGAAGATCCGGGACTTAAAGGATGAGGTTCAGCGACTCAAGATGAAGCAGCGCGAGCTAAAGGATGCGATGAAGAGATTGAAGGGGTCTCGCGCCTATCGAATCGGTAGGCTGGTTGCCTGGCCGTTCCGCAAACTGAAAGGCATTGTGCCTGGGGGAGCATGACATGACAATGCGCATGAAGAGAACAGAGTCTGAAGCACCGATCGACTTCGTCATCGCGTGGGTGGATGGCGCAGATCCGGCATGGCGGGACGAACGTGCCAGATGGTTGGCGAAAGAGGTGCGCGATCCGCACTTGGCGAAGTGGAACGACGGCGAGCAGCGTTTCCGCGATTGGGGACTTCTGAAGTATTGGTTCCGTGGCGTGGAGGCGTTCGCGCCGTGGGTGAACAGAATCCATTTCGTGACATGCGGGCATCTGCCTATCTGGTTGGACACGAGCCATCCTAAACTCCATATCGTCCGGCACGAGGACTTCATTCCGCGCGAATACCTGCCGACTTTCAGTTCGCGGTGCATCGACTTGAACATACACAGGATACCTGGAATTTCGGAGCGATTTGTCTATTTCAACGACGACATGTACTTGACCGCGCCCGCGAGACCTACGGACTTTTTCCGGGGCGGCCTGCCGTGCGACGCGGCCATCATCAGTCCGATTTACCTGAGACAGAACGGCGTCAGGGCGGAGATTCCCGCGATGTACATCATAAACGAGCACTTCAAGAAGAACGCAGTGTTGAAGAAGCATCCGTTCAAGTGGTTCTCGCTCCGTTACGGCACTGCGCTCGTCAGGACGCTGACGCAGCTGCCCTACGGCCTTTTCACGGGCTTCTACGTCCACCATGCCCCGACGTCGTACCTGAAGGCGACGTTCGATGAGGTATGGCGTGCGGAACCGGACGCGTTGGCGCGTGCGTGCGCCCACCGTTTCCGCGACGATTCGGATGTCAACCAGTGGATCATGCAGTATTGGCAATACTGCACGGGACGTTTTTCGCCGCGCAGCCCGAGATTCAGCGCGATGCACGAGGGGCGCGGCGAGCTGGACGCCGCCGCGCGCGATGTGGCGTGCGGGTGCCGTCGTGTTCTCTGCTGGAATGACGCGGCGGATATAGGAAAGGATTTTGAGGAGTGTCGTACCCGGATGGAGCGGGCGTTTTCGGCCCGTTTGCCCAATGTCTCGGCATTCGAGAGAAATAGACGAGGAACAGCAGTATGAGAGAACTGGGGAAAATCGCTCCCGTAATCAAGGTTTCGGTAGTCGTTCCGGTCTACAACGTGGAGCGGTACATTGCCCGTTGCATCGGAAACCTAACGCGGCAGACCTTGCGCGATATTGAGATCATATGCGTCGATGACGGTTCCACTGATGCGACCGGAAAGCTTCTCGATGAACTTGGGAAGACGGATGGTCGCATACGCGTGATCCATCAGTCAAACGGCGGCGCAGGCGTGGCGCGCAACGTGGGCCTGTCTGTGGCGGGAGGTGAGTATGTGTTCTTCTTCGACCCAGACGATTCGTGCAGTAGGCACATGCTCAAGGGCATGTACCGGCGGGCCAAGAAGACGAACGCCGACATCGTGATCGCGGGGAAATGCGTTGTCGACGCGGAGACAGGCGCGATCCACGCGAAATACGGGTTTCATCGGAACATATGGACGCTTCGGCAGCCTTTCGCCGGCAGGGACATGGCGGAGCATGTGTTCACGTTGGCGAAATCCGTGCCGTGGGACAAGCTTTTCCGACGATCGTTCATTGAGGCTCACGGTCTGCGCTTTCAGAACACGCGCCGATCAAACGATGTTTTCTTCGTTGACATGGCACTTGCCTTGGCAGAACGGATCGCGCTGGTGCCCCGCGCCTACTATCGCTATTCCGCCGAAAGAGCAGGCAGCCTTCAGTCGGCAAAGGACAAGACGCCGCTTGTCTTTCTCGAGGCCTATGAAGCGCTCGAGAAGGGCTTGCACGAACGCGGCCTATTCTGTTGGAGCGGCAAGTGTTTTGCCCGCGTTCTGTGGCGTACTGCTCTGTTCAACATGCGTGCATATAAAAGCACGGAGAATCTGGCGCGATGCTACGAAAGGGTAAGATCCATCATGCTGAGGCTACGTTCGGAGGTGGATCTTTCGGACGATGCCCTTCTGCCTCCAAAGACGGTGGCTCTTTACAGGGTCATGTTGGCGGAACCGTCGCCAGACAAGCTCGCCTCGATCATCCATCGCCGTGGACTCGATCCGGACATGGACGATCATGCCGATCAGGTGTCTCATAGGATCGGGATGAAGGGATTTCTCCGCCGCCTCGTCCCCATCCCGCTCCGCGAACTTGTCAAGATCGTCAGGGTTCGCGTGTTCGGGAATCTATCGCTTAGGACCGTTGACTTTGAGGCGTTAAGTGCGTGGGAACGGAAAGCCGGTTTTTTGGTGACGGATTTCATGACCCTCTCGGAGGACAGAATCGCATTTGAGTTCTCGTATTACTCGATGGAATCGCATCTGCCGGAGGCCTTGCCCGGAGCGCCAAGTCTGGCCTACGACTGCGCAGGCGCGCACACGCTGTTTGAGGTTGTGCCAGGTGAAGCATGCGCCGTGAAGGCCAATTCGGGCGGCATCACCAGCCAGGGGCGGCATTTCCTGTGCACGGTCCGCCTGGAGCGTGGCCGGGCAGGGGCCATTTCATGGAACTTCGGCACCGGGACGCGCGTGTTCAACTGGCAGTTTGTGCATTTCGGCCTCTACGCGCCACTTACGACAAAACGCAGGAAGTCCTATTGTCGCCGTTGCGGATGGATTGTTCAGCGGGCCGGCGACCGGTTGCTTGTGGTGCCCGATACGTTTTTTTCGCGGCTTCGGTGTCGTCTTGCGCTGTCTGTTGAGGCTGTTATGCGACCATCGAAGGCTGAAGCCAAGGCGGCTCTCCTGTCGGCGGCAGCCACCTTTCTTCGCGCCGTCCGCCGCCGGCCGCTGTGGATCTTCTCGGATAGGCCGGATCGGGCCGACGACAATGCACGTGCGCTGTTTGAATACGCCTGTTCCGAGCGGACCGGCCCTGATGCTCCGCAATACGTCTTCGCCGTCAGCCGCAATTCTCCAGATTTCGCGGCGCTCTCAAATACGGGCAGATGCGTGGACATCAATGGAATCTGGTACAAGGTCCTCTTCCTGGCGTCGGACATGATCATATCAGCCTACCGTACACCCGTGCAGCGGCGACCATTCCCAAAGGACACGGCGGAATTCCTGAAGTGGTTCTTCGCGTTCCGCTACCGGTTTGGGTTCATCAAGCATGGCGTCAATCCGTACAACATGGCGGCGGAATTGGGGCGACACTACATCAATGCCCGCATCGTGACCGCGACAACGCGGGGAGAGTATATGGAAAACATCGGGGCGCTTTATGGGTACACGCGTCGCGAGGTCAAGCTCTGTGGCCTGGCGCGGTATGACAAGCTTTATGATGACCAAAAGATGTTCATCACTTTCATGCCAACATGGCGTAGCTATCTTACCCTTGGGGCGGGAACCAACATGTTGGACGCGCAGAACCCATTCGCGGAATCCGATTTCTGCAAATATTACAAGGCGGTGCTTGGGGATGACGCCTTTGTGGACGAATGCCGGTCATTGGGCTACAAGATACGTCTGATGATTCATCCAAACATGATGACGGCAGTGGACGATCTTGGCGTGTCGGCTTCTGTTGAATTGGTCTATCCTGGTGTGAGATATCGAGATGTGTTCGCAACATCTAGCATCATCGTAACCGACTACTCATCGGTCGCGTTTGACATGGCGTACCTCAAGAAACCGGTAGTGTATTACCAGTTTGACGAGAAGGAGTTCTTCTCAAGGCAGTACAAGCTTGGCTTCTTTGAGTGGCGCCGGGATGGCTTTGGCGAAGTGGAGACGAGCGCGGAAGCCCTCAAGGAGCGCGTCATCGAGTATTTGAAGAATGGATGCAAGATGAAGCCGACATACCGGAAGCGTGTGGACGACTTCTTTGCGTTCACCGACAAGAACAACTGCAAGCGCATCTACGAGGCGATTTACGAAGCCATGCGCGAGGATTCGAAGGACGAGGAGGAATTGGGACATGAGAAAGCTCATTAGTCGCTGCTTGAGAATGATTGTGCGCTTCCGCCCAAGCCTTAAGCGAGATATTATCAGGCAGAACGAGCGGTTCAAGAGGAAGATCGATCGCCTAGCCGAGAAGAACAGGCGGCTTAAGGACAAGGTGCGGAAGCTGTCGGAGAGGATGGATCGTCTCTCCGAGCGGATACGGATGGTTCAGCATCGAAGCAACGATACCCGCTATCTGGCCAATGTTGCCCTTCCGCGCGAGAAGCTGCGCGAGTCCCTAATCCGCTGGTGGTACGAAAAGAATCCTGACATTCTGCTAAACCTAGACAGGCCGCAGACGTTTAGCGAGAAAATACAGCTTCTAAAGCTCTCGTCCGACACGCCGCTTCTGACGAGGCTTGTGGACAAGTATGCCGTCCGCGATTGGGTTTCCGCCAAGATAGGCGAGCGGTATCTCGTCCCTCTGCTCGGCGTGTGGGACTGCGCTGAGGACGTTGATTTCGATGCTCTTCCGCAGAGATTCGTTCTCAAGGCGAACCATGGTTCGCACAAGCTCCGCATCGTCCTCGACAAGGATTCGCTCGACATCCCGCAGCTCCGAGTCGAGATGGCGCGTTGGCTTGCGCTGGACTTTGCATACGTCATGTCTCCGCAGCTGCAGTACGCGAATGTCCCGCGCAAGATAATAGCGGAATCCTATCTGGTGAACAGCGACGGATGCCTGCATGACTGGAAGGTGTGGTGTTTCAAGGGCAAGGCGCGCTATGTCGAATTCATGTCTCGCAAGGACGGGCAGCTCCGGTTTGTCTATATGGACCGGGAGTGGAACCCCGCACCATTTGAATACCGCAATGTGGACGACATATCTATGGAACCTCCGCCCAGGCCGCACAATCTGGACGAGCTGCTGCGCCTGGCGGAAACCCTTGCGGATGGTTTCGAGTTCGTGCGCGTGGATTTTTATCGATTGGATGACGGCGCCTACCTTTTCGGCGAGATGACATTTTCGCCTGGCGGCGGGAATGGACGGTTTGACCCTCCAGAATGGAATTCAAGGATTGGAGCGATGTTCGACTACAGGCCGGACAACCGCATGCCCGGCGCCGCGACGGAATAGCCTGGCGCAACCGCGCGTGAGGCGCCGAGATTGACGGGAATGATGATGGCCACCGGCGAAGTCTCGATGTCACTGCTGTGTCGCATAGAAGATGCTCAAGCGTGGTTGTCGTCCGGCCAGGCATAGAGAGGGCAGACGAGCAGTGCGATGACGCCGTACCGTATGTTCGATTCGGCGATGGCTATCACGCACACCATTCCGAATAGATACAGAAGCGGAATGGCCCGAACTATGTCAACGTGTTCCAGCGGGCGATTCTTCAGCAAGTGAACGCTGCGCGCTAATCCGAAAAGGCAGATCAGGATGGCGATGATCGTGGCGATATCATATCGGATGGTGCGCAGAATTTGCTTTTCGGGAACCTGCCCTTTCCCGGCGTAGGGGGTGTTCCACGGAAACCAGTTTTTGTCTATCATGAAACGAAGTTTCTCCATCGTGCTCAAGGCTCCCCATCTGCGCGATATCTCTTGCTTTATGTACGGGATGAGTTCATTTGGACAATGCATCGATTTTCTCGGAAGCACACCACCATCAGCGTCGTTCTTGTGGTCCTTCCTGTATCTCTCGAATATAAGGGTCTTGTCGCTTGACAGACGGATTCCTTTTGGGCTGGTCTTGGGCCCCGGAACCCGTCCACGAGATGCCGTGTTGGAGCCAAACAATCTTGGCCACCAGCTATCGTTGGAGCATAGGGGCGTGTTTGTTCCATGATACCGAAGGTTGACGCTGTACCCCGCCACTGCAAAGCCCAGGCACAAGATGATCAGGAACAGCAGAGCACGAAGCGCTTCTCGCCTTGCTTGGCCCGAGGAAATCATCATGGTTGCCGCAATGCAACCGGGAATTAGCAGGAGAAACAGCACCGCTTCCCCTCGGGTCCATATTGTGAGCCAGATCAGCGGCGGCAACAGAATGAGCATTTTGTCCTGCTTCTCCAAGACCCATTTGGAAAGCACTAGCAGCGTAAGCGCAAAAAAAAGGAAGAATAAAGTTTCGGGCCGGGCACAGAAGTTGATGTGCACGAGGGATGGCGACAGTAGATATATGGCTGCCGTGCAGATGGCTGCCCCGCAGGAAAACACTTTGCGCGCGAAAGCATAGAGAGTGATCGCCGTGGCAAACTGAAGAAACGTGTTTGTCAAGATTACGGGTACAAGAGTATCGCCAAAAGCACGGATGGACAAGGAAAGCAGAAAAGTATGTGTCCAGCTCTTGACGTCTGGAAATGTCCCCGATGCCATTTCGTGCGCGTATTCCCAGAATTTTCTCGGATCATTTCCCTGTATGTGCCAGATTCCGTCTTCGGGCAATGACAAGGCGAAGCAGACGCGCATAATTATGGCAACGACAAAGAGAATTGCCAGCGTAGCCTTTGTGTGCGCCACAAACCAGTTTCCTGCATCTGCGATCTGTTTTCTTCTGTCGCGATTTTGCATCACGGCAAGACTTGCCGCCACAACTAGGCACAAGACGCTAAAACGCCGCAATGAAAGACATGAGAAGAGACAAAACGCAAAGCCACATGCATAGGTGCAGATGCAACCCCATTTCATGAACGCCTTCATCGGCTACACGTCCTTTCGGCGAATGCGAACGAGATGGTCTGCCAGAAACTTCTGGCGGCAGCCTTCAGGAGCTTCCATTTCTTGATGCTCACTTCGCCCGTGGTGCGGTCGTGCTGCGGGACACGCGTCTCGAACAGGCGCAACCTGTGGCGGGCGGCGAGTCCGCTCAGGATGACGTTGGGCGCGAATGTCGAAAGAGGGATCATGTCGAAAAAGGGCTTGAATGCGGAGATGCGCATGAGTCGATAGGGCGTGTTGACGTCCCAGACGCCTTTCCCGTAGAAGACCCTTACGCAGAGACGCGAGACGAAGCTGATGACCTTGCGGGGCATTGCCTGAAGGCGGCCGTCGCGGATGCCGACAAGGAAATCGTTCTCCTTGCGGTTTTCCCAAAGGACATGAAAGTTCTCGGGGCCCATTTCGTCGTCCGAATCGATCTGGAACACCCAGTCGAAACCGTCTGCCGCGGCATCCCGGTAGCCGGTCAGGATGGTGTTTCCATGTCCACCGTTCGGCTTGTCTCTTACGTCAATTCGGCTGCCCAGTTTTTGCGCAGTCTCTTTCATGACGGCCAGGGAGTCGTCCCGCGATCCGTCGTTGTAGGGACGGATCGTGAAATCGAGGTGAAGTCCATCGAGTGCCGCATGCCATTTTTCGAGTACAGGGCCTATTGCATCGCGTTCATTGTAGACGGGCATTATGACGCAGAGCCGTTCATTCATCGGACGATACCTTTCATGACCTTGATTTTCTGAATGTAACGAATTTGTTGAGACAGAACTGCACGGTAGTGACAATTGCGATCGTCTCTATCTTTGCGAGGACTGTCCCGATCCGCAATTGTTCGACCAAGAGCCAAAGGCAGCCTGCGCTGATCGCGCATCCAAGCATCCCCACAAGGTAGAAGCACGCGAAACGCGAGAATACCCGGTCATGGGTCTTGAAGTTGAAATGCCGGTTGAGGAAAAAGTTGTTGATGATTCCCGCGCTTACGCCGATGAAATTGGCCGCCTGGTAGTGGATCGCCGTGGTTTTTTCAAGAGAAACGAAAATTATAAAATCCAGCGTTGCTCCGACGCACCCAATGAGACAGTAAATGATCAATTCGTGCAAACCGGATTTTTGTTTTCGCATGCAGACGCAATGCGAGGCGGATTGTACGGCGCCTCGCATTCTTCTGCTTTCCTTGACCTCTGGATCAGGGCTCATTGCCTTCACGTCCTAACTTTGGTTTGATTCGTTCCATTATTATATCATATCGTGCATCATGGCGCAATCAAGGATGGCGTTCAGCAGAGATTCCGCATCTGGGGGAGGGACGCGCTCCGTCGCATCCGTCGATGGTTTATAAATCTCCCGCAGAGGCCGCAGAGAGCGCAGAGGGTGGTTTTGGGCAAAGCGAGCC
>Ga0310786_10003881_pt1 | contig 21264 bp, 21 predicted proteins | sample AusTroGonzalo_MG_FD_203881 | JGI IMG/M metagenome (GOLD analysis project Ga0310786, IMG submission 203881) | Bovine rumen microbial communities from tropical cattle in Woodstock, Queensland, Australia - Gonzalo_03 (v2) (version 2) | ecosystem: Host-associated > Mammals > Digestive system >...
TTGTCGGGCAGGACTTGCAAGTCCGGGAAATTTGCGTATCTTTGCATTCCCAAACGGTGCGTTGGCCGAGTGGCTAGGCGCAGGTCTGCAAAACCTGTCACAGTGGTTCGATTCCGCTACGCACCTCCAAAAATGCCCTTGGACGCAGTCCAGGGGCATTTGGCTTTCCAAAATGTGACTTCCTTGTGACTTCCTTTGGGTTTTTTTGTTGCAAAAGTCTCTTCTTGCTTTTCAGCATAACCCACGGCCTTTTCTTGTCACAAGCATCTTTTGCTTCAGTCATCGACTGGAAAGATAATGGCTATCTTTGGCAATAGGGATTTCCACATTTTATCTTCATCTTGCCGGCAGAAATAACACCGACAACTATGAAGATTCTCCTCGACAATGGCCACGGCATCGACACCCCTGGCAAACGCAGCCCCGACGGGCATTTCCGTGAATACGCCTACAACCGCTACCTCGCCTTCCGCATCCGGGAGCAGCTGCTCGCCCTGGGCCTCGACGTCCAGCTCCTGGTTCCTGAGCGAGAAGACATCTCCCTGCAGGAGCGCTGCCGCCGGGTCAACAAGATCTGCCAGCAGCTCGGCGCCGACCAAGTCCTCCTGATTTCCATCCATGTCAACGCCGCCGGCAACGGCAAGGAATGGAAAGACGCCCGCGGCTGGTGCTGCTTCACGACAGCAGGGGAGACCACAGCTGACGCCCTGGCCACCTGCCTCTATGAAGCTGCGCAGACCCAGCTGCCGGGTCACCGCATCAGGAAAGATACCACCGACGGAGATCCCGACCTCGAGAAAGACTTCTACATCCTCCGGCACACCCTCTGCCCGGCCGTCCTCACCGAGAACCTATTCATGGACAACCAGGAGGATGTGGCCTTCTTGGAATCAAGAAAAGGTGCCCTAGCGCTTGTTAAGCTTCACGTTGATGGAATTCTCAAATACTTATTCTCAACTGTTGAATTTTGTATTTGACAGGACGAAATTGCATCTTCCGGTTATTTCCTTAAGCCCTTTTCCGGCATCGTTCAGACTTGTAATAATCTGTTTCGATTGTTGCTCAATATCAATATATTTTGATTCGATCTGTCTAAGTAATTCTCGAATTTTAAGAAGATGACTTTGAGGATCATCAGTATCTTTTGTAAGCAGTTTGGTAATATTACGTTCGAATTCGAAATATTTAAGCTTCATGTTAGCATAGAAGTGATCCCCAAAATTAGCCTGAACACTATGGTATGTCAGAACAAAATCGTCAAATAATAATGAGGTTGGACTCTGATGATCCTTTTCTGAATCCGCGAACAATTTAATTATTTCTGCCGTATTCTCCCTCACAGACATAATCCCGTCAAAGACATCTTTTTCGAATGAATCACATATTCTAGAGATCTGACTTATGGCGGGTAGCATATAATCGGGAATACCATAGAAAGCAGCCAATATTTCAATAGGTTTTTCCGATTTACTATGTACTAGCGCATTAAATAAGGTTTCCCGATCAAACCTATTCATTCTCGAGTAAATAGAGACCGGAGTTCTTTTTAGTATGCGGGTTTGAAAAGGATCTTTATTTATCTCATCTGCAAAAGAATGAATCTCTTTAGATCGTAGCTCTATATCTTTAAGTGAATTATTTGTGTCTGAAATCATCAATTCAATAGTCCGTCTTCTCTTCGTCTCCTCAATCTGTTTGTCATTGGATATTGTATCATTGAATTGTTTGACAATAATGTCGTTAGCATCTTTTTGCATCCGGAAGGCAAGATATGCGACTATAACTCCCGCAATAGCGATAAATGGACTCATTATCCCACCAATAGTATCACCAATCTGGCCAGTATTGCGGAAATCCAGATTGCCATGGCGGGTGAATATACTGGGGGCAAATAAAGCGAAAACAACACAAGCTATAGCAACTGCGAATAAAGCAAACTGTATGGCTTTCTTTTTTTCTTCCTTAGTCATAAGAACACCTTTTTTACAAAAATACAAAATCTTGACGATAATATAATTTGCCCCTGTATATGCAATAATACAGGGGCAAATCGCAAATACAGTATGGAGGAAAGGGTTATCCCGCCAACTCCGCGCTGGCCATCATCTCGCCGGACTTCTCGCCGGTCGCGGTGTTCACATAGAAATACTTGAAGAACACCTTCGGGCTGCCGGTAGACGGCGCGCCATACTTGGCATCATAGACGGCCTTGATATCGATGGCCGTATTCACCGGCACCACCGGCTCTCCGAACGCAGCAGCCTTGCTGTATGCGCGGGTAATGCCCCGGCCCTGCGGCTCGGAAGCCTGGATGACCAGCTTCAGGTTCGTCACGTCGGCCGGGATCTCCGCCAGCGTGAAACTCATCGCTGCAGCAGAGATCGAGATGGTCGCCTCCGCCGGCGACTCCACGCCGGCCAGGGCAGGGACGTCCGTCAGGATAGCGCCCCCGCAATACACCACCCAGTAGTTCAGCCGCATGAACAGGTTTGAGCCGGAGATCTTGCTCTTGGTGCCCAGCACCGAGCGGCCCTCGGCCGTGTTCGCAGCAGCATTCCACGCCAGGATCTGCGCGTTGGTGAGGTTCTTCCAGGCCTGGCTCAGCTGCTTGAACACAGCCTTCACGGAAGCCTGGAAAGACGTGCGGGTACTCCCGCCGTAACCACGGTTGCGGATGTACTTGCGTCCGCGGGTCTTTGCAGCGGTCACGCCCTTGGCGCTGCCGCTCATTTCATCGAATGCGATGGAAGGATTGTACTTCATAGCTTGAAGGATTTAAGGTTAGTAATGAATTGAATAACAGAAAGTATCAGTAAAACGACTAGCAGCACGCAGGCATACCCGCCCACGCCCATCTTCACCCGCTCCCAGGAGGAGAGCTGCCGCTCCACCTCCTTCTCGACCACCCGGTCCCGCCACACCAGCGAGTCCCGGACTACAGTTTCCGCCGGCACCATCACCGGCACCCTGGCCGGCTTCAGCTCGAGCGAATGCGAGAGCCGCCCGCCGGACACCACAGCCTCCGACTTGGCGTACTGGCTCTCCAGTACCGATACAGTGTCCAGGACGGTTACCCGCTCCGCGACCTCCGGCAGCTGGACAAAGACCGTATCGATGCGCACCGTCCGCTCCACGCGGACCTCCGCACGGGATCTGTCCTGGACCGGAAGCGCCCGGACAGTCCCGCAGGAGGATGCGCCAAGAATCAGCGCGGCATACAAAGAGAGATGGAGGTAGGTCATAGTTCACTATTCGTTTGTTGGTTCATCCGGTCCAGTCCCGCCTCGAACTTGCGGAACTTCACGTCGTAAGAAGTCTTCACGCCCAGGATCGCGCCCGCCAGCACCAGCATCTCCGACACGATCGAGATGGCCGAGTTCGAGATCTCCCCATAAGGCGGCACAAAGAACAGGCACACACACGCGATCAGCACGCCCGTTGAGAAGCTGGCTATCGCAATCGAACCCTGCAGCCGGGTCAGCGCGGAACTCTTCTTCATAGCTTACACGTTATCGCCCCTGACAAAGAACGCCTTGAGGAACTTCGTCCCATAAGGCCACAATTCCTGATAACTAGGATTGATAACCTGGAATCTCGGCCCCGTGACCTCGGCCAACATCACGTACGTGCCGCTCACGCTCGCCCTGCCACAGCACATGATGGGAATCTCCGCATGGATATCATTTGGCAAACCGGCCACCTCAAAGGAAAACGGCTCATCCTCTTCAGCCCCGTGCAAAGGGTTGAGATCCATAAACAGGCTGACCCAGTGCTCCCGGACGACACAATTGCTCTTCCATACTTGAGCCTCGCCGTCTTCGATGCTGGCAGAAACCGCCGTCACACCCTCAAAGGTAAACGGCCCCACTTCGCCCCGCGGCACGAAAGCACACGCGAATACCAGCATGAAATCGCCATAATACTGATACAGCCGGCACTTCTCGATGCATATCGTATTGCCGCCCCGGATCCGCGCCTTCACGATGGTCGCGAACGGCGCAGAGCTCTGCTTCCGCATAACCACGTATACGGCCGTCTCCGCGCTCTTCCGCATCGGCTGGTCCGGAAGGTAGATTTCCAGCTCCTTTGCAGCCAGGAAGGCCGGATCCGAAGCCGACACGTCGACCTGGCCGTTCAGCACAAGAATGTCGGCAGAGGAATAGGCCTTGAACGTGATGGGCCCAGCGCCAAAGTTGTTTCCAATAGCAGTAATCATAGTCAATCAAAGTTTAGTAGTTCACAGGCGCCGCAACATCGAAGATCTCGCAGCCATACACATCGTAATCCAACTCAGGCAACACAATCAGATTGGGTTCTCCGCTCACCTCGCGGACCTCGACCTCCACGAAGTTAATCGTCCAATGCTTGCCGTCGTTGCCCCTGGCCAGGAAATAGCTTTGATGTTCCGCAAACTTGGATGCCGTCTGAGGATCCAGCGGCGCATAACCATTGACCTGAGAGCCGTGGTATCCATAGCTGCCCCTGCAGGAACCAATAACGGATCCGCGCGAAAGCTCATACTCGAAGTCCTTGAAAACACACTGGTCCTCCGTCGTATAATCCCGCACCCGGATGATAGCCCGGTTACTGGGGACACTGCCGCCATAGATGGGCGCCGGACCGGCGATGCCGGAAATCCGCGTAACCTGCCCCGTGAACCCCGTTCGCGAGTCCGCCCAGTACATCTCGACAAAGAACTTCTTCCCGTCCTCGACCTCCACGCCCAGCACCTCGGCGAAAGCCTCCGTCAGATCCAGCTCGCCCCAGTCCGTCTCCTCCGACGAGGAGACCACCACCGTCTTTGACCAGGCCGAAGACACTCCGACACTCTGTGCGGCCGACATCTTCACGACCAGACGCAGATCGTCATCCGGCTCCTCGATGCCCTCGATCCGGACCGACGAAGAGCTCACATACATCGCCGTCAGCAGTACCTGCGGGACCCGGTCGAGCCCAATGGGCGCGGCCGTGATAGGGGAGCCGCCGACCATCACCAGGTTGCAGTTCAGCCGGACGAACATATTGTGCGCCGAGAGGACGGCACCCTTCCCCAGGGAAGACGTCGCCGTATAGCGCTGCGCCAGCTGCTCCCATCCGGCCCGCTCCGCATCCGAAAGCGTCCGGTACGACCGGGAGATTCTGGACAGCCTGTTCCTGGACACCGCCTGCGCTGGGGTAAACAACGCAGAATGAGTGGCACGGACGGAGAGAACCGTCCGGCCACCCACCCGGCGGGCCGTGACATCCTTCGCCGTGCCGGCGAAAGCGTCGAAGGCAATAGAAGGAAGTACGATCATAGTTTAAGTATCAAAATCAAAGTTCAGTTCTACCTGCAAATGAAATTAGAAAATGTGGAAATAACAATCAATCACTTAGATATCTTTATCTAAATTAGAGAATTAAGTGGAAAAACGCGAAATGTTCACGATATCCGAACAGTGTTGCGTTTTCTAAAACATTCGGTCCCAAACCTTAATATTTGTTATAAATTTTGTAGGTATCTGTTCTAGAAACAATTTCTCTTTCATATTTCCACATTTTGAATATACATTTATGGCGCTGCATGTCTCGGATGCTTTTGACGCTGAAACCTTTTCATACATTAATAAAACCTACACCATGTTAGACACAGTTTCCCTTGCGGGTTTCATGAAGAATATCTTGAAACCCGCCCTTGCCGAAGCCCTTGCCGAGATCGGCTTCAACCGTAAACAAGAAAACGAAAAGCGCTACTACACGCGCGACGAAGCGTGTAAGCACCTGAAGATCGGTACCACGACCTTCTACCGGCTAGCAAAGAAAGGGAAAATCAACATCTTGAAGATTGAGGGAAAGACCCTCGTCGATGCCAACGAACTCGATGAAGCCATCGAGACCCGCCAGGTATTCCGCTACCAGCACTAGGAGGACACCGCCATGGAAGTCGATCCCATCCAAGCTATCAGCGCCGAAGTCGAGAGCGCAGCGTCCTCCGACAACATCGGCATGTTCACCGTCAAGACCGCCAACCGTACCCTCGAAGACGCCAGCCGGCGCCCCGACCCCGAACCGCTCTTCCACGAGCTCTGGTACGAAGGCGAAGTCTGTTGCCTCTTCTCCGACTCCAACCTGGGCAAGTCCATCTACGCCGTCCAAATGGCCGAAGAGATCTCCCTCAGCCAGAACGTCCTCCTGGTCGACTGCGAGCTCTCTGACAAGCAGTTCCAGCTCCGCTACACCGATACGGTCACCCATACCTTGCATCCTTTCCCAGAGAGCCTGTACCGAGCTGAGATCAACCCTCTTTCCCTAAATGTCAATGGCCTCGAAGAGCGGATCCTCAAGCACATCGAGACCGCCATGCTCCAGCTCCACTGCCAGGTCGCCATCATCGACAACCTCAGCTACCTCTGCACTGACTCCGACAAAGGCGCCGACGCCGGCATCTTCATGATGAAGCTGGTCAACCTCAAGAAACGCTACGGCTGGTCCATCCTGGTCGTCGCCCACACGCCCAAGCGCAGCCTCTCCAGCCCCATCACCCAGAACGACCTCGCCGGATCCAAGAAGCTCTACAACTTCTTCGACTCCGTCTTCGCCATCGGCAAGTCCGCCAAAGACACCCGCCTCCGCTACGTCAAGCAGCTCAAAGTCCGGGCAGGGGAGTTCCGTTACGACTCCGACAACGTGATGGTCTACGAGATCGTCAAGACCGACGGCTTCGTCCACTTCGCCTTCCGCGAGTTCGCTTCTGAGTTCGACCACCTGCGCGACCGCACCGAAGAGCAGACCAGCACCCAGGAGCAGAACGTCAAGGAACTCCTGGACAAGCGCAAGTCCTACCGCGAGATCGCCGGCATCCTCGGCATCAGCAAGTCCCTTGTCGGCAAGATTGCCGCCCGCATCAAGTCCGTGTCCACGGCTCCGGGTCGGGACGGCAGGGACAAGATGGACACTGTGGACGCAAGCATCTTCTCGTAATGTATACCCTGCAGAAGTATGGCGGGATCACCTCCCGCCATACTTGTCCAGCTTGCGGACGCAAGCGCTGTTTCACCCTCTATGTCGATGAAGCAGGGGAGCCCCTGCACGAGACCGTCGGCCGTTGTGACCACGAATCCAGCTGCCACTACCACTACACCCCACGCCAGTACTACCACGACCACCCGGACCAGAAGCCCGGCCGCGACTGGCGTGAGCCGGACCGCCGCATTCATCGAGAGACCCCTGCCTGTCATTCTGAGGCGAAGCCGAAGAATCTCTGCTTCATCCCGGAAAACCTCGTCACCCGGAGCGTACGCCCCGACCGCGACTCCGCCCTCATCACCTTCCTCCGGACTCTCCTGGATCCCGTGGTCATCGAAGGCCTCATCGACGAATACCGCCTCGGAGTCACCCGCGGGGGAGACACCATCTTCTTCCAGCTCGATGCCCAAGGCCGCTGCCGAACCGGCAAAGTGATGAAGTACAACCCGGAGACCGGCCACCGCATCAAAGACCCCGACGTCCCCGGCCGCATCACCTGGATCCACTCCCTGATGAAGCAGACCGGTCAGCTGCCAGGCGACTGGACGCTGACCCAATGCCTCTTCGGCGAACACCTCCTGCCGGCCTACCCCGGCAAGCCCGTCGCCCTGGTCGAGTCCGAGAAGACCGCCATCATCTGCGCCGGCCTCATGCCCCGCTACCTCTGGCTCGCCACCGGCGGCAAATCTCAGCTCAACCCCGACCGCCTGGCCGTCCTCGCCGGCCGGAAGGTCATCGCCTTCCCCGACATCGACGCTTTCGACGACTGGACCGAGAAGCTGGCCAGCAACCCGGATCTCGACATCACCGTCAGCCCCATTCTTCAGCAGAACGCCACCCCCGAAGACCTGGCCAACCACATCGACATCGCCGACTGGCTGATTCGTTGTCGTCATGCCCGACCTGATCGGGCATCTCCTCGCCATTCCGCTGCCTTCCTTCGCGCCGCCCGATTCCTTGACCCCTCCATGCACGCCGAACTCCAGGCCCTGATCGATGACCTAGGCTTGGCGTTCATGGGGGCGGAGAAAGATGAGGTGAGTGAAGAGGTGTATAAGTAACAATCTGCAGATGTTTCTGACTCAAGCAAGTAATTTCAAATCCCCACGGGACCTTAGAATTTAAGGCACATGTTTCCACTTTTCTTGCACTCTGACTTATGGCACTAATGTGCTTGATATCCGAGCAAAAAAATACTAAATTTGTTGGATAAAGAACTAATACCTATATGGCCAACCTGTCCAAAATAAAGCGAGACCAGATGATTGCCTTCCTGGAGAGCCTCAAGGAGTCCCACTCCGACGATGCCTCCATCCAGGCCTTCAACGAGATAGAGAATCATATCCGCGACAAGAAATACGGCCTTGTCTGGGAAGAGCATTCCGAGCAAGTTGATGATTTGCTCAAACAAAATATCCCTATTCTGACTGCAGACCCGGAGCGCCGTCTATGCAAAGACGCAACCCTCCCATGGAACTTTATTATTGAAGGCGACAACTTGCAGGCACTATATCTTCTGGAAAAAACTCATCGTGGCAGAGTGGACTGTATATACATCGATCCTCCTTATAACACGGGTGCTCGAGATTGGAAGTATAACAACAATTATGTGGATAGTTCTGATGTGTACCGACACAGTAAGTGGCTCTCAATGATGAAGAACCGTCTTCTTATCGCTAGAGAGTTGCTAAAGCCTGATGACTCAGTTCTCATCTGTACAATTGATGAAAAGGAATACCTTCATCTTGGTTGTTTGCTAGAAGAACTATTCCCAGAATGTCGCCAGCAGATGATAAGTATTAATATCCATCCTGGTGGCGTTGCCAAAAAGAATGAATTTGCGAGAAGTGATGAGTATGCCTACATTGTTTATATTGGCAATGCAGGTCCCGAGAAACTTCCATTGAGCAAAGACTGGTTATTTGGAATCGAGACGACGAGCCGTGATTCTATTCATTGGCGCGGTTTGCTCCGCTCAGGTAGTTCCCCATTGAGGATTAACCACCCCGCTACTTTTTACCCAATTTTCGTATCTGAGGACGGAAAGAGTATTGTATCAATTGGAAAGCCACTCCCCCCTGGAGAAGACCGGAATACAGTTCTCCCTTTACTTGGCACAAAAGTAATATGGCCGATACGCTCAAACGGTGAAGAAGGCCGTTGGCAAATAGGAACCGCAAAACTAAAAGAAGCTTTATCGAAAGGATATGTCAAACTTGGCCGTTTTACGGAGAATGGAATGGCAATCAACTATTTGGCAGATGGAGAGCAGAAAAAAGTAGAGAGTGGTCTGTTCAAAGTCGTTGGCCATAACGAAGATGGTTCAATAATAGTAGATGACGAGGGATACCAGGCTCAGTTTATCCCCACATCCCAGTGGTTAATCAGGTCTCATGATGCCCTTAGAAATGGATCGGGTCTCTTAAACAAGATATTAGTTGAAAAGAGATTTGACTACCCGAAATCTCTATATGCGGTACATGATACCATACGATTCTTCATCGCTAATAAGCCAAACGCCATTGTACTTGATTACTTTGCTGGAAGTGGAACGACTCAGCATGCTGTAAATCTTTTGAATGCAGAGGATGGTGGCAAGCGCACATGCATAATGGTTACGAATAATGACGTCTCCATTGCAGAGGAAAAAGCGTTTGAGAAAAAGGGCATTAAGAAAGGCGATCCTGAATGGGAGCGTAAAGGAATCGCTAAACATGTTACATGGCCTCGCACGATTCTGTCCATAGAGGGAATTGATGCGCAAGGGAATCCATTAAAAGGAGATTATCTTACATTCAACGACAAGATTCTTCCTATGTCACAGGGATTTGTTGCAAATGTAAAATACTTCAAATGTAGTTGGACTCCTCGCAAACCGGAAGACTATCTTCTCAGCAACGCTTTGTGCCTGCATATAAAGGAGATGATTGAACTCCAGAATGCCATCGAGGTTGACAATGTGAAGAACGTCCTTATCCTGAACAAGGAGGACTTCCGGCGAACCATCCTCAACGCAGACGTTCGTCCACATATTGAAAGAGTCTGGGTGAACCAGAACATCATATTCAGCACCGAGGAACTCAAGGCGCTGAAAGAAATAGGCTACAAATACATTCCGAGGGAATTCTTCGGACAAGAACTCAGGGAGGCAGCAGAATAATGTTTACAGGCGATATCATTCCTTTCCAGTCAAAGCACGAGGAGAGTCTTCTTCGCAAATGTGCTGACCATTACGAAGTCATCCTCTATGCACCTACCGGCTCCGGCAAGACAGTTCTTGTCAGCCGCTTCATCGATGACTACCTGGACGAGAATCCGAACACGGTTTTTCTCTGGCTCTGCCCGGGCGCTGGCGGACTGGAGAGACAGTCCCAGGATACCTTTGAGGCTGTTACGTCCGGCATCCCCGATGGCGATGTGTATTCCTTCATCAATGAGCCCGATCCCTGTGGTCGAGTATATTTCATCAACTGGGATAAGATAAACAAGAAATCCAATGTCGTTCTGCGTGAGGGCGAGCATAAAGACCTGATGACAAAAGTCCTGCATTGCCACAACGACGGGATTGACATCTTTATGCTCATTGACGAGGAGCACAAATATCGCGATACGGCCAACGAATATGTTGCCAATATCCAGCCGGTCCATGTGCTTCGCATTTCCGCTACTCCGGTCAGCAAAGGCGACGCTGTAGAGGAGATTAAGGACGATGAAGTAATTGCTGCTGGCCTGATTGCCTCCGGCATTTCCATCAATGAAGGCGTCTCTCAAGCCATTCAAGAGAACAACAACCTGGATGACGACCTCCTGTTACTTGAATTGGCTGACAAGAAGCGTATAGAGATCCAAAACGAATATGAGAAGCGAGGTTTGATAATTCGTCCTCTGGTCTTGATACAGTTCCCGAATGGGCGGGAAGATTGGATTACGCGAGTAAAAGATGCCCTTACAGATATGGGCTATCCGGAGACCTCCGGACTCGTCGCTTCGTGGTTTAGCGGCGACCATCCAGACAATCCAGAGCAGATTAGCAACCTTGATGGCCAATATGCTTTCCTGTTGTTCAAGCAGGCCATTGCGACTGGATGGGATTGCCCTCGCGCCAAGATACTCGTAAAACTGCGAGAAGGAGGAACAGAGCGATTCAATATCCAAACTGTAGGTCGAATCCGCCGTATGCCCGAGCGCAGACACTACGGCCTTTCATCTTTGGATAATTGCTACCTCTACACACTAGATAACGAGTTTACTGAAGGCTTGACTTCAAGCCTTTCTGATTCCTTCTATTCCTATCAGTACCACCTCAAATTGACGGCTCCTAACATTCCCCTTGAAAAAGAAGTGCTTGATGGAAGCGACCGCTTTGCAGTCAACCCTGAGGCCGTTGTCAAGGTTGTACGTAAGGCCATGTTGAAGGCTTGCGACCTGAATGGCGACGGAGTCCTGGAAAAGGATGAGATGGAGAAGACAAAGGGCTATATCTTCGGCACCAAACTGAAGACTTCAGCCATTGAAGGCGTTGCCCGCACAACGCACGATATGCTGAAACTGAACAGCATCTTCGGCGGCGAACACCAGATAAACAACCACGATGACGGCTTCATTATCCGTGATGCCAAGCGTCGTATCGCTGCTGCTATCGGTGTTGATGAGAATATATCCAATAATGCGCTTCGTGTACTCTTTGGCCCTGGAGACTATTATAACCCCATTTTCTCGGACGAGGAAAAGGAGTTCGAGCGTAAGAACAAACTCCTCACGGATATGTCTCTTCGTGAATACAATGCCTTTCTGGTCAACAACAAGGAACGGCTTATCGAAGTCTTTGAGCAGATCAGCTTGAACGAGATTGGTGAGATTAAGGAAACCACCATCAAGAAATCTCAGTGGGGCATTCCGGCATACCAGTACTACAATCAGCACAAGAAGATGAAGGCCACGAAGGTCTATCAAAAGAATGTGTATGATAACTACGGCAACAACATCCTGATTGCCCCTAACCGCACCTATACCGAGATAATGTTCGAAGAGTGGTGCGAGGGCTGCGACAAGGTGAAACACATCTACAAGAACGGTGACAAGGGCGAAGACTTCTTCAGTATCGTTTACCGCCGTGCCTTCCGCCGCAACCACTTCTACCCCGACTACATCATCAAGACCACGGATGGCCAGATATGGATTCTTGAAGCCAAAGGCGGCATGACCGCTGACGGCACCTCAAACAACATTGACAAATATGCCGGCAAGAAGTTCGAGGCACTGAAAGAGTATTGCTCTCGCCACCCAGAACTCCGCTGGGGTTTCGTCCGTGCCGTTGGTACCCAGTTATACATCAGCAACACCGTTTGGACCGAAGACATGACCAACGATAGAGTCTGGAAACCTATTGAACGTGTCGTTTAATAGATTCTCTTCGCAGCCGTCTTATGCCTCGCAAGAAGACCATACAGGACTTCATCGAAGGTGCTCGAAAGACGCACGGGGATAAGTATGACTATTCGAAAGCTGTTTACAAGGGTTCAGATACAAAAATATGCGTAATCTGCCCAGAACATGGTGAATTTTGGCCGACTCCAAACAACCATTTAAGAGGCTCTGGCTGTCCGCAATGTGTTGGAAGGACTGTGAATACGGAGGGGTTTATCAAAAAAGCCAAGGAAATACATGGTAATAAATACGATTACTCTAAAGTCCGTTATGTCAACTCCTATACTCCCGTAACGATTATCTGTCCGGAACATGGGGAGTTCCAATTGAAACCATCATCTCACCTTTGTGGAAATGGCTGCTCTGAGTGTTCTGGCAATGTGCGACTAACCACCGAACGGTTTATTCGTAAGGCACAAGAACTCTATGGAGACAAGTACGACTACTCTAAATCTGAAGTGGTCGGTAACAATAAGACAAAGCTTTGTGTTATATGCCGTACACACGGCGAGTTCTGGGTTAGCCCCAATGCTCATTTAAGAGGCGTTGAATGCCCGCATTGCTATGGAACGCCAAAGAAAACTACCGCGCAGTTCATTGAAGAAGCCAGAAAAGCCCATGGCGACAAATATGATTATAGCAAGGTAGATTACAAAGGCAGAAAAGAGAAGGTCTGTATAATATGTCCAGAGCATGGTGAGTTTTGGCAGAATCCTTTTTCGCATATTAAAGGAGGCCAATGTCCTGTCTGTAGTGGAATGCAACGGATTGATGAAGATTTATTTAAGCAGCGTGGCGCCGAGATTCATCATGGAAAATTTGACTACTCAAAGGTCCATTATATAAATCGATTTGAGAAGGTTTGTATTGTTTGTCCGGAACATGGTGAGTTCTGGCAGAAACCTGGCATTCACTTGCGTGGATATGGTTGCCCAATATGCGGAGGGAGTAAGCGATTAACCACCGAAGAGTTTATTGATAAGGCTAACAAAGTCCATAACAATAAGTATACATACGACAAGTCTAACTATATAAATACTGGCACAAAGATTTGTATTACATGCCCCGAGCATGGAGATTTCTGGCAGGTCCCGAATAACCACTTATTTGGTGCCGGTTGCCCGAAATGTGCTGGGAAATATAATGATCTTGAGTATTTTATAGAGAGAGCACGCCGTGTTCATGGTGACAAATATGATTACAGCAAGGCGGAGTACAAAGGGAGCAATGAAAAAGTATGCATCATCTGTCCGACTCATGGTGAGTTCTGGCAGGCTCCAAGTAACCATGTCCTAGGGCAAGGGTGTCCTGTGTGTGCAGGTCGTTATATGGATACCCCCTTATTCATTGAGCGCGCGACAGTAATCCATAACGGCAAATATGATTATTCTCTCGTCGATTACAAAGGCGCGACGGAAAGAGTAAGGATTATCTGCCCTCGACATGGCATCTTCGAACAGATCGCCTCGTCACATCTATGGGGTAATGGGTGCCCCATATGTAACCAAAGTCACCTTGAGAACTATGTAATGAGAGTGCTCAAATCGCAGAAAATCAAGTTTGAAACTCAAAAAGCATTTGATTGGATGACTTTCAGAGGAAAAATGCACCTTGATTTCTTCCTGCCAGAACAGGGTATCGCGATTGAGTGTCAAGGGGAGCAGCATTTTTCGCCTAGTGAATTCTTTGGAGGGGAAGAGATGTTTATTGATACTCAAGCTCGAGATAAAGCAAAACGCGATTTGTGTGAAGCGCATGGCATCAAGATGCTTTACTTCTCCGATCTAGGAATTGAATACCCATATCCCGTCATCGAGAATCCGGATATCCTGCTCATGGAGATTTGGAATACAGGGGCCCCGGATCCAACTAAGTGGAAAGATCCAGAACTCCCGTTATTTGACTGACACCAAAATTATTACCAATAATGGATGCAGAAGTCCTAAGAGAAAAAATAGACTGGTACAAAGTCAACTTTGCGAGCATCTTCGCGAAGCATGAAAGCTATAAATGGGTCTCCATCCAGACCTTCCAATCCTCATATCTTCCCCAAAAGAATAACTATCTATCCATTCTGAAGGAAAGTTTCCGCAAGAGTAAGAATCTCCTCAATAGCAGGAGTGTTTTCTCCCTAGGCATGATGCTGAACATCACAAGATTCAGCCAAGCGCATCCGGAATCTCGCCCTAACGGTCTGGAACTGTTCTATAATCTTTTCGAAGATATCAGCCCCAAAGATAGCCGGGCCGCATTGCTGGAGAAGATAACCTCTTTCCGTAAACAAATACGCGGCTACGTCCGGACATACCTGCCGAATAAGAAGAATGATTATCAAGATCTTCATGCCGTTTCAGTGTACCTTAGCCACAGGTATCCGGAAACGTTTTATATGTATCGCGCAGGGGAATTTACTCAGTTTAACAAGCTTTTGGGCAATGAATTCCCATACAAATGGGGTTCTGATTCAAACTATCTGGCATATATGGATATGTGCGATGAGCTGAATGCAATTCTTCGAAGAGAGATGGAGCTGGATGAAGGATTCCGTTTGACAGTAGAGCACATGGTTCATTCTGACCCCAAATACTACCCTGACCCGGAATATCGTATCCTAACACAGGATTTCATCTATTCCGTAGTATCCTATCGAGACATGGACATGACTGGCCGATATGATGAGCAAATGAAGTCAAAGAATCTCAATCCTGTAATTGAACTTGTTGCCGTTGAGGATTTGACAGCTTCGAAGCACCGTGCCGTCTCCGCACCTTCTGGCAAAACGCCTTCCAGGACAGATTATGTTGCCCGGCAGAAGGAGAACAGTCGCTTGGGAAAAGCCGGTGAACGTTGGGTGTGGGAATGCGAAAAGAAACGCCTTAAGGCAGCTGGCCGCTATGACCTGGCTAAGAAAGTAGATTGGGTCGCCTATGATGATGACTCAAAAGGGTATGATATCCGTTCCTTTGACGAAGATGGAACAGAGTTCTACATTGAGGTGAAGACTACGAATAGCGGAGTCAATAAGCCCTTCTATATTTCGGCATCTGAAATAGCTTTCAGCCATGACAACCCAGAAAAATATCGGCTCTATCGAGTATATAATTTCCTTACATCGCCCAAGATCCGTGTCATTTCTGGCGATATCAGTTTGCTGAATCCTCAGCCCACGAATTATTTAGTCTACACTGATTAGTTTGTCGTTAATTGGCGCATAGGGATATTTTGGGGTTGATTATAGGAAGCTAAATGGTTGAATCATAATCATTAAACAGCTGTCGATACTGATCCTGGAGAGCCATATAAAGATTGTGTCTTGATATCCTAGTAGCAATTCTGTGTAGGTCCCATAGTATTCTTTCATTGTTTTTTCAGTTCGTTAGTAAGATTCGTATTTTTACCCCCATCCATACCCCCTGAAAGTCTGCCCGGTGTCTTATCTTTGGGGTACAGCATAAAGCACCCCACTAATATGAAAGACACCGAAAATCTACTATCGCGAGTCCACGAGATGCAGGACCGCTATGACAACCTCACCCAAGTCCTGGCCGGACTGGATGAAGCCATCTCCGAGTACAAGAACTTTAAACCCGACCTGGAAATCCTGAAAAACTATCTGAATTCCGGTCAGTTGAAAGCCGATGCCGACATCGATGACGCTGGCCAGATTCCTGTTGAGATCAAAAGGGGAGTCCTCGCCGAAGATGGACTCTCCACCCTTTTTCAAGGCGCCGACAAGATCTTGTCCCTCGCAAAAGAAGTTCTATTCTCATAAAATCATCGTGCTATTACAAGATACGGAGTCTCAGTCGAGGCTCCGTTTCCTATCAGGTCTCTTCCGGCTCCCCCCTTTCTGATTCGGCTGGTCGTGGCAATCGCCGTCCTAAACAGCATCAGGTTCGAGCCACTCTCGATGATCTGCTAGGAGGCCGCAGATGTACTGTGCGCAGCGACTTAACGTAATGTGGCGAGATAGTGTAGATGGTCCACAAGATCTTTGTTGAAGGCTTTTCGAATCAAGGCGCCACCTGTTAACAAGAGTTGGCGTGGTGGTTTCAAATCACTAAAGCCACAATTAAGGATAGGAATGGAACTTACATATAGCCTCTTCTTAATGAGAGATTGTGAGCGTTTCCTTAGTGATATGGCATATTCTATTGAGTTCGAATTGAGGCTCAACAAAAGAAGCAGCGGAGGCGCTGCTTCTTAAGATACTTAGCGTTGGTTAGCTATAAAGTCCTTGTTCTTAACTAGAGGAAGAATATCAACGCCATAAACGGAAGCGATATCATCAAAATCGGAAGCATTTGAGGTGATAAGCGCATCTTTGCTCACATTATTATCTTCAATAATAGAGCGAATAATCATGTCCACTAGGCTAAAATGTCTCCCTCGATAATTTTGGATAGATTTGACTTTAGCGTATGACGCATCACGGTACTCATCATCGAAAAGATAGTAACCATATTTATCTATTACCCTGTTGAAGAGAATCATTGCTCTTTCTCTTTTACAAAACTCGGTTCTTAGTGTTTCATATAAGGAAGGAAACGGGATAATAAGCTTAACTTCATCCTTAGAACCTTCAAATAGTTCTAAATAATCAATGGCTGATAGATGATATGAGTCATCATCATCGCATAGAGCGAACCAGAAGCAACTGTCGCAAAGAATCGTAGTCATTGATCAATAGTGTCTTCCTTCGGAGCGTATCCCTCCCAAGGACTAGCTTTTCTTTTCCCAAAAATAAATGATCCGCCAGGAGTATCCAAGTCTTTAGCAATGGTAAGTACATATATTCGAGTCTTAGGCTCATCTTCAACATACTGAGCAAGATCAGATTTAAGCTCATCAAACAGTTCAAAATAGTCTGAAGAATAATTCTTGAACTCATACTCAAGAGTCGCAAATCCTTTTCCACATTCAACGGCGCCGTGTTCATCAAGCCATTCATACAGACGATCATAATCTCCTGTAATGCCTAAATCAAATGAAATCCAAATACGCGTTTTCCCCATATCAATAATTCACTTTTTCAGTTTATATTTATAGTAACAAATATAATGATAATTGATAAGTCTCCCTAAATTTTGGAAAAATAAGTTACAAGGGATTCGCGCTCATTGATTAGCCAATACTTTAGAATGATATCTGACTGTGTCCGGCTGATTGGCAGCCTCGATAATAAGCACTCTGATGGAATACCAGGAAACAGAAAAGAATGGCATAGTATAAATTATAATGACTAATTGCAAACTGTCCTAAAAATAGTGAAGCTCACAAGGGGGCTCTCCAGAGATAAAGAGATTTAGAACAGAGAGAGAGGCCCAAGAAAAGATAATAATGATACGTCGGCTCCGAGAGATTGCCTAAATAGACGTTGGCGAAGAACCCTTCACCAGACAAGTTGTCTGGGGAGAATCCCGCTGTCGCGGAAAATGGGGACAGTAACCCGCGGCCGGCCTGCAGGCGCAACCAGGAAATGAAATCGGAAGGCGAGACTGCTGCCGCAGCCTCGCCATTCCTTTGCCCCCGGCCCCGGAGGGGAGATGAGTCGGCAGACCTCCTGCCAGGCGGCACCGGCAGTGCCGGTGCTCCGCGACTTAACATAATGTAGCGAGATTGTGTAAACAGGCCGCGAGGGCCTGTTACACAATCTACATTATGTATAAGTAGCTGCCGGGGAGGCGCGAGGGGAGTGTCAGCAATCGGTCTGCCGAGGCGGCGGCAGTCGCGTGCTCCCGTCTGGACCGGACCACCCCTCCGGTCCTCCGGGAGCCCGGGACAGCGGGGCAGCCGACCTGCATCAGAGGATGGGGAGTCTGGCCGCCCCGCTGTCCACAACGTCCACACTGTCCCCGCCGGCCACGCCGTCTCCCCGTGGACACCCTGCTTCGCAAGGGTCAGTGAATACGGGGAGTCGGCCCTGTGGCCGGCGATGCGCCGGCGGGCTACCTCGCCCCGTCAGCAGTGCTGCGCCACCAGGACTGCCGCCTTATGCCCTTCGGGCGGGTCGCTGCGGCTGTGGCTCCACATCTTCCGCTTTCGCCTTCGCCCGTCCGTCGCTTCGCTCCGGCCGTGCTTCCGCTGCGCTCCAGATGTCGAGCCAAGAGCCGCCGACGATCGGTCGTGCTCCTGCCCGGGCGCTATTCCGCTCGGCCCTGCAAGCTGGCGCTTGCAGAGCCTCCCGGGCGCCCGGGCCCCGGGCCGTCCACTTCGTGTCCGGCCCGCGCCGTGTCAGCGTGAGAATCGCGCCCTCCCCACAAATCCCACCCCCTCGCGCGAATCTCCCGCCGCCGCGGCCCTCCGAGGGTATCATACGCCCGCGCCTCGGTGCTTACGTACCGACCTGCCCCGCCCGGCCGGTTCCTTTTCGTAATAAATTGACTATCTTTGCTCTTGGGCGCGACTCCTCCCAACTAGTTTTCATTCACCTCTTAACCCAAGACTTGTAACTTATGGCTCAGCTGCGCCCTGGACTTCTTCTCTCTGATGCCTTCGGATCTGCCGGAGACGTCACAGCCTATCACAGAGGAGGGAAGTGCTTCCTCCGGAAGCGGATTGCTCCAGGATCTCCTGGAGCCGGCACTCAGGCATCGACACCCTCCGTCCATCGACGGGCCCTGCAGGCCTGGCGCTCGCTTTCGCACGAGGAGCAGCTGCAGTGGGAACCGTTCGCCCGCCTGGTGGAGCCGCACCGGCCGCCGTTCGACCATCTGGCCTATATCTCAGGCAACAACCTGTTCGTCTCAGCTTATCATGGATTCGCCACCTTGGGGGACGAGCATGTCCCAGTGCCGGCACCGTTCGAGCTATTCCCTCCGTACCTGGTCAAGATTCAGGGGGCTTCGGCCATCGATGGTGACCTGGTCATCCGGTTGCAGCTGGAGGTGGAAGATCCGGAGGAGCGGTACCGGTTGCTCTGCAAGATATACCTTACTAGACCTAGAGCTGGCCGCAATCCTGGGAAGCTGCGGAATTACTTGGCTGTTGGGGCGGCCGGCGGTCAGTTATCTGTGACCATTCCGGACTACGTGTCGGTCTCCGGGCTGGATCTGCCGGCATACCAGGTTCACGGTCGCTTCATCCTCCTGGATACGAAAACCGGATACCGAAGTCAGTATCTCGCGGTATCCGGTATCGTGGAGCTCTAGGTCCTACTTGAAGTAATCGTATCTGTCGGTCAGCTTCTCGACCACTTCCAGAGTGTCGGCCTTGATGTATTTCTTCAGCATCAAAGGGGAGGAGTGACCGGTCACCTTCATGATGTCATATACATCGATGCCGGCAAGGTACATCAGCGTGGCACCAGTCCGTCGGGCCGTGTGGGTATGGATGAGCTTGTACTTCTCGACCATTTCCTTCTTCGGCGTGCCACCCTTCGTGGTCTCGATCTCTACCTTCTCCGTGATGCCTGCCTCCTTGGCGACTTCTTTGATGTATCGGTTGATGACCTGGTCCTCAAGGTGGGGAAGCTGGTAGTCATACTTCTCGAGAATAGCCTTCAACTGGGAGTTGCAGGGGATGGCTACCTTAGCCCCGGTCTTCTTCTGCCGGATGTTCAGATAGGTGACCTCCTGCTTCTCAATCCAGGCCCTCTTCTCGCCGGGATGCTCCGGATCGTCCTCTTCCTTCATCACGTTCTTCGTCAGGGTGCTGAAGTCTTCCTTCTTGATGTTGTTGTAGTCGGATACGCGCTGCGCAGTCCAGACACCCACCATGAAGATGTCGCGGGCCTGCGTGTGACCTTCTTCATACTTGGAGAGATCGACCGTCATCAGTTTATCCAGATCCTCGCGGGTCAGGTAAATGCTGTCGATGTCAACGCGGGTGCCCTTGAACTTCTTGTCCTTCCAGGCATTGTTTGAGTGGTATCCTTCCGTCTCCGCCGTGTACATGATGGCCTTCAGCTCTTTGATACACTTTCCGACCGAATTGATGGAGTAGTTCTTCTTCTTGAGGTAGGCGGTGTAATTGAAGTAGAAGGTCATGTCGATGTCCTTGAAGTCGAGATACCGGTGGGCCTCCTTCTGATAGAGATCAAACTGCTTCAGTGCTTGCTTGATGGACTTGATCGTAGACGCGGCATAGTTACGCCCCTGGTCCGTCTGTCTGGATCCGTCCGAGATCTGCTTGATGTAAAGCTTGATGAACTTGTTCAGGGTGATCCGCTTCTCCTCGGTCTCTTTCCGGGCTTTCTCCTCTGCTTTCAGTTTCTGAGCTTCTCGTATATCCGCATATATAACCCCATCAACAATCTCACGCATCTCATCCATTGTTGGCGGAGTATCTCTTTTAAGCGCTATGTCGAGGTTTCGCTTAATTGCATCCATCTTCTCGACCAGGTCTGGGTTAGACTCCCGGAACTTGTTCAATGCGGAGCTGCTCTTCTTTGATTTGACCCAGGCTTGGATGTCAACCATTAGTCCGGATGTCAATCGATAGTTGATCTTATGGATCTTCGATTGGCACCGTACAATCAGGTTGGTGTATCCCTTTGTCTCGTTGGTCCGTATCACAAAGAATGTAGCCATGATGCGTGATGTTTAAACTCACTACAAATATACAAAGAAAATGAAACGATGTGACTTCTTTGTGACTTCCTTTTGTGCAAAACCGCGAAAAGATACGAAAAGCAAATAAGGTTATATCACTGATATAGAATATAATCCGTTTTCTGTGTTTTTCTCGCCATTCCTCAAAAGAGGTCCGCTACGCACCTCACGAAATGCCTCTGGACTCACTCCAGGGGCATTTTCGTTTCCAAAATGTGCCTATAATGTGCCTATATTTTTTGAAAATGGCTTGAGAAACACCAGTTGGCATTTGCTCCAT
>Ga0310786_10003882_pt1 | contig 21253 bp, 18 predicted proteins | sample AusTroGonzalo_MG_FD_203881 | JGI IMG/M metagenome (GOLD analysis project Ga0310786, IMG submission 203881) | Bovine rumen microbial communities from tropical cattle in Woodstock, Queensland, Australia - Gonzalo_03 (v2) (version 2) | ecosystem: Host-associated > Mammals > Digestive system >...
CCCTCTCCGAGGAGAGGGAGCTGAGGTTATGAGGACTTTGTTAAATTGTTAATAATCTTTTTGCTTTCCCCTCTCCTCGGAGAGGGGTTAGGGGTGAGGCTTCTTTACTCATCCCCGTCGTCGTTGCTTCCGCCGTTACCGCCACCGCCAGTGTTGCCGCCAGTGTTGACGTTATCGTTTCCACCACCACCAGTGTTGACGTTGTCGTTGACGTTGTCGTTGTCTTCCACTACACCGGGATCGGAGCTCGTTACGCGCTTCACCTCGTTGCCGTTGCGGTCGTAGCAGGTGATCTGGATGTTGGTGTCGGCCAGTTCCTCCTTCAGGTCCACGTCGGGCGTGAAGATGATACGACGGCTCTTGATCAGTGAGGTCTTCACCTCGTTCACGTTGGCCACACTCTTGGCGCGCAGACCGAATCGCATGCTGCCCAGTCCGGGGATTGCCACGCTGTGGCCCTCAGTGGCCCATGCCTTGATTACCTCGCCAGCTGCATCCCAGCATGCCTGCATTACACCCTTGCTGATGCCGCTGCGGAGAGCAGCCTCCTTGATAACCTTCTGTTGGTTGAGTGTTGCATACAGCTCGGGAGCCATCACATAGCGGTAAGTGCCTTCGTACTTGCCAATCTTGATTTTCGTTTCGTTTGTTTTTACTTTCAACATAGCTTTAAATGTTTTTTTGAATTTGTAAATAAATTTTATTAACTCTCTCTGAACCGGTTCTTTTCTGTCAAGTTGGGGAGGAAAAACTCTCTAGTTAGGCAATTTTTTCCGCCTAGTTATGGAGCGCATTCCCCACCTCGTTTTGACACTGCAAAGATACAACATCCACATTGCGGTTCTCGAATAAAGTCAAACTTTTTTCAAACTTTTTTTTGATGTCTGCTACAGCGCTACAGTGCTACAGTTGTTTTTCGGATTTCTCAACCCTCAAAATTCCCTTTATATTTATATAAATATAAATATAAAAGTTTAATTTGGACTTTTCATAGTCTTGTTTTTAAACTGTAGCACTGTAGCACTGTAGCGCGTCGGATGTCTTTTCCACTGGTTTGGTTGGCAGTCAATTTACTGAATAGGTTGACAACCTTCCTGACATTGTTGACAGTATTCCTAAATAGGTTGACATTTTCCTAATTGAGTTGACAATACTGAAACTATCGCCTGTACCCATACTGAAACAGCTGACCATTGCCCCCTGAGGTTGTTGACTCTTTTACTGCTTTGGTTGCCGCTTTTCTGAGATAGTTGACTTTATTTTTTAATATTATAATGGTTGGTCATTTAGTTCGTTAGTTACTAAGCAGCTAATTATTACATGTTATTTTTTAACTTACTAAACTACTTCTAAACCTCCAACTATCAACTGCTATCCTGGCTATAAAGATAATCAAATCCCTTAGGTATATCTGATTTGTAATCTACAAAAAAGAAACTCAAAAATATACGTCATGCCCATAAAAGTGTCCGTTTCTGAACAGTAAAGTGTCCGAAAATGGACACTCTGTTTTGAACCGATTTCTGATTATCAAGAAGTTATGAGTTTGGCACGGAAATTGCTAGTATAAAAATGAAAGAACCACGCCCTCTATTCGGGGATTAGGGATTAGAGAAAATACACATTATTATATATGAGAATAATTAAACAGGTATTAGCAATGATGCGCGAGGAGAAACTCTTCTCGGCAATACATATAGCAGGAACAGCAATGGCAATAGCCTTCACCATGGTGATGGCCATAGTTTATTACATCAAGCTGGCACCCATCTATCCCGAGGTGAACAGGATGCGGACGGTCTATTTTGAAGGTATCGAAATCCGTGACGATAGACATGGGCTGTTTACCCACTATGGCGGTAAAGCGTTTGAGGAATGGTTTCAGAATAGTCCCAACATTGAGTACTGTACTCCCACACGATTAGCTGCGGGAACAGGAAAGATAGAAAAAAATTGCCACGCCTATGTGGTAAAAAACAAGGATGAATATATCGACGTTATACAAAACCTAACCAACGCCGACTTCTTCAAAATATATGAATACGAATTTCTGGAAGGCCGTCCCTTCACACGTCAGGAGGTGAAGGCAAAGGAGCATGTAGCCGTCATCTCTGACGGGCTGGCCGAGCGGCTGTTCGGCAAAGGCGTAAACGCCGTGGGACGCATGGTTAAGAGGTCGAATTCATGGATAAAAGAAGTGCGTGTGGTGGGCGTAGTGCGAGGTGCCAGCCAACTCACACCTGACAGCTATGCCGACATCATCATGCCTTATACACTTGAGTGGGACGAAAATTACACAGGATCATATTCCATCGTTGTTACCGTAAGAGATAACGAGCAGATGCAAGCCCTGAAGCGAGAGCTGGACGATGTATCGGCACGCGCCCTGCAGGCTCATCCAGAATTCTTGGGAGAAAACGATTTCAAAGAAGCCAAGAACCCGAAGATGATACTGACCGCGACAATGGAGACACACCCGATGTACGCTCTCAGAAAGGAAAACAGCCAAAGCACGTTCCAAATACTTCCAGACTGGCAGATTTTCAAGCATTATGCAGGCATCCTGTTTGTCCTGTTGTTTGTTCCTGCCCTGAACCTCTGCGGTATAATAGCCGGACGTATGGAGCGCCGTACGGCTGAGATGGGAGTTCGCAAGACCTTCGGCGCCCGCAGGAGGACGCTCCTGAATCAGGTAGTGACAGAGAATCTGGTGCTGACCAGCATAGGCGGCATTATCGGCCTCGCGCTCTCATGGCTTGCCATCTATGCCTTCCGTGCAGAGATACTGGGAATGTTCTTCGACAACAGCACGCTCACCTCAGCACCTATCGTATCGGGCGAGATGCTCTTCGCCCCTGCCCTCTTCATTGGCGCCTTCGTTGCTGTGGTGGTGCTGAACCTATTAGCCGCTGTAGTGCCTGCGTGGTGGAGCCTGAGAAAACCTATTGTAGAATCTATGATGGAGAAAAGGTGAGAACATTGAACATTGAAACTTCGTTTCGAGCCTGCTTTCACTCGGAAAAGCTGATGCGAGCATCGCTTTTCTCTCGCTTAATCGCAGCCTTGAGCATTGAGCATTGAACATTGAACATTGAACATTTATGAAGAAAAAACATACATCGTATTTTAAACTTCCATGGAGCGGGTCCATTTGGCTCTTCCTGGAACTGGTAGTAATCACCGTAGTAGCTTGGGTGGTCTTTGACCCCGCCGTTGTCAACCTTTATTACCGCAGCCTTCCACTGGGTTATGATGCCAGCAGGCTGGTTCATGGCGAATATATTACCAGAGAAGATGCTGAAGATGAATATATAAGAGATGAATATGGATATTTAATGGAATATATAAGCCGATACCAGATGAACGAGAGACGGCAGGACCAGATCATCCGTCAGCTGATGGATGTAGAAGGCGTAGAGTCGGTAACCATAAACGAAGGAAAGTACGAACACAATACGAATGGTTATCCCGGGGCAGGAGGATTCACTGAATGCGTCAACGGAAAGGACACAATAGACATAACCGAGATCAACTTCAAGCCAAATACCCATTTCTTTGAGACATTCGACCTACGTCCCATACCCGGCAGTCCGTCGGCCGAAGAACTCTCGCGCATCACAGCTCCGGAAAACAAAATCATACTTACGCGCTCTGGTGCTATCACCATATTTGGCACAGATGATGTGGTGGGTCGTCACTTTAAAGTCCGTCACTACACCTATTGCATCGGAGAAAGGATTTATGATGAGAAGACAGTAGCTGGCGTGGTGGAAGATTTCCGCAAGTCGGTACCCAGTACCTTGCACTCTATCTTAATAAGCCCCGATACACTGAAAAACAGCACATTTGCCTTCGCAATCCGACTGCGGGAAGGCGTAAACGCTCGCCGATTTGTGGAAGAGCACGGCGCTGAGGTAGTACGCAAAGGTAACACCAACTATAACCGAATCTGCCAACTGATGACATTCCAGGAACACTTGCAGAAGCAGGAAGTAGACGCAGGACGCACGCAGGAAATGAACCGCAGCCTGATATTGGCACTATTCTTTCTGGTGAGCCTTTGTTTGGGTGTCATCGGCACAGTTTGGCTACAAGCCAAGCGTCACACAGAGGAATGTGGCGTACGCCGTGCCTTCGGAGCTACCCGTCCGCGTCTGCTGCGCGAGATGCTTTGGCAGAACGCACTGCTGGCAACCATCGCCGTAGTTGTTGGGCTCATCATTTTCCTAAACTATGCTCACAGCCACATCTGTAATGATGAAATTTATTACGCAAGCAGCGAGGCATTTTACACTACAAGAATCAACTGGTTAAATATGGACAGATCCTGGGTGGATCACTTCTGGCCTCACTTCCTCGTAGTCTCTGCCGTTGTGTACATTATAATACTATGTACTGTCCTCATAGGAACGGCAATTCCTGCAATGAAAATTATAAGGAGCAAAATAACAGATGCGTTGAGGGAAGAGTGAAGAGTGAAAAGTGAAAAATTTGCTACCGCTGTGAGTAATTTTCAACTTTCAATTCTCAACTTTCAATTTTAAAAACGTCGCTAACCGAAATACGTGCATAACTATCGGCTTAACTTCTGTCCGAAGGACGAGCGAAGCGATAACTCCTTTAACTTCTTTAACTACTAATCAAAGAAAATTATAAACAAATAAAACAATTATCATTATGGAAACTGAACAGTCCGTGATTATACTTCGCGAGATTAACAAAATCTATCGTACTGACGAAGTGGAGACACAGGCATTGGAAAATGTCAACATCGAAGTAAAGAAGGGTGAGTTCCTGAGCATCATGGGCCCCTCCGGTTGTGGAAAGTCTACATTGCTGAACATCATGGGTCTGCTGGACGAACCTACAAGCGGAGAAATAGAACTATGCGGACAGGTTATCAGTCCTAAGATGTCGGACAACAAACTGGCCGAAATTCGTAACAAGACGCTGGGCTTCGTATTCCAAAGCTTCCACCTAATCAGCACGCTGAATGTATTGGACAACGTACAGCTGCCTCTTATCTACCGTGGCGTACGTAGTGGGGAGCGTCTGCGTCTGGCCAAGGAGGCCATAGAACGTGTAGGCCTCAGTCACCGCATGAAGCACCGTCCCTCGCAACTCTCAGGTGGTCAGTGCCAGCGTGTAGCCATTGCCCGCGCCATCATCGGTAATCCTGAGATACTCCTTGCCGACGAGCCCACGGGTAACCTAGACTCCAAGATGGGAGCCGAGATTATGGACCTCCTGCACAAGCTGAACAAGGAGGACGGCCGCACCATTGTGATGGTAACGCACAACGAGCAGCAGGCAGCACAGACAGACCGCATCATCAAGTTCTTGGATGGTAGACAGATACAATGAAACACGCCTTTGCCCTTATCCGTGCCGACAAGCTGTTCTCTGCTATCTATATTGCAGGAACGGCAGTTAGCCTGTCTGCTGTTTCATCAACTCTACTTTATGCAGCTCCTCCCTCGGGAGGAAGGGAGGGAGCAGGCCTGCACTTGTCCCTGGACGACTGCATAGCAATGGCACGACGCCAGAGCGTAGATGCTGCTGTGGCGTTGGGACGGTTGAAATCGGCCTACTGGCAATGGCGCAGCTACAAAGCTGACCTGTTGCCAGAGGTATCATTCTCGGCTACACTGCCCAGCTACAACAAGCGTTACACCAGCTATCAGCAGGCAGATGGCGGCATATCCTATGTGCGTAACGACTATCTGGGTCTGGATGGCTCTCTGTACATTAGCCAGAAGATATGGCCCACGGGTGGAACGCTGTCCGTAGAGACATCGCTGGACTTCCTGCACCAGTCGGGCCAGGGAGGCGGCAACCAGTTTATGACAATGCCCGTAGCCCTGACACTCTCCCAGCCCATCTTCGGCATAAACCATCTGAAGTGGGACCGCCGCATAGAACCGCTGCGCTACCACGAGGCACAAGCCAACTTCCTGGCACAGACAGAACAGGTGGCGATGCAGGCCATCGTTTATTACTTTAATCTGTTACTGGCCAAAGAACAGGTGGGTATAGCACGTCAGAACCTGCAAAAGGCCGAGGAACTTTACGAGGTTGCACTGGCCAAGCGTAAGATGGGTTCCATCAGCGAGAATGATGTACTGCAGTTCAAACTGGATGTACTGAAAGCCCACAGCGCCCTGACCAGCAGCGAGAGTAATTGCCAGGCATCTCAGTTTGCACTACGCTCCTTCCTGGACGTAGATGAAGATATAGAACCAGAAACACCCGAGAATATCCCTACACTACATCTGAAATACGACAAGGTACTGAGCTATGCCCTTGAAAACAATTCACATGCTACTACCATGCGTCGCCGTCAACTGGAGGCGGATTATAGTGTGGCGCAGGCAAAGGCCAACAGACGCAGCATCAACCTATATGCCCAGCTGGGCTATACAGGTATGGCAGATAATATAGGCGGTGCGTATCGCGACCTGCTGAGCAAAGAAATCATTTCTGTGGGCTTCTCTATTCCCATCCTGGACTGGGGCAGGCGTAAAGGCCAGCGTAAGATGGCCGAAAGCAACCGCGAGATAGAACAGGCACAGCTACGCAAGGAGGCACAGGAGTTCAGGCAGAACATCTTTATCCTGACAGAGAGGTTCAACAACCAAGCCGAGCAACTGCGCATTGCCTGCGAGGCGGACACCATCGCCCGCAAACGTTACGAAACAAACGTGGAGACCTTCAAGATAGGAAACATATCGACACTGGATCTCTCTGATGCCACTACGGCTAAGGATCAGGCACGACGTGACCGTATCATCGAACTGCAAGACTATTGGTATTACTACTATCAGTTGCGCAGCATCACCCTCTGGGACTTTGAGAAAGGATGTGATATTACAGCAGACATAGAAAAGTTAGTGAAATGAAATACATCAAACAGACTCTCGCCATGATACGCGAGGAGAAACTTTATTCCGCCATGTACATCTGCGGTACGGCATTGGCCATTGCCTTTACAATGCTGATTGCGGAGGTATACTATGTGAAGACCGCCAACATAGCGCCAGAGGTGAACCGAAGCAAGACGTACGAACTGGGAGTCGTAAGGAATAGGAACGGTAACGATTCTGTACCTTATTTTATTAATATAACACAAGAGATGTACCGCGATGTATTCCAGCAAATGAAGACACCCGAATGCGTAAAGGCAGAAATTTCGACATGGTTGCTGGGCGATTGGTACATGAAGCTGGCCGACGGCGTACATGACCGCTCTGTGGTAGTCAAACTGACTGAACCTAACTATTTCCGCTTTTATCAGTTTACTTTCACCGAAGGGGCACCCTTTACACAGGACGATTTCGACAATGAAAGGCGTGTGGCAGTTATCACGGAAGAAATCTGTGAACAACTCTTTGGTAAGGGTGGAAAAGGGACAGGGAAAACCGTTTGTGTTGAAAACAGGAATTATCGCATCTGCGGCGTAGTGGAAACACCCAGTATGTTGTCAGAACAATGCTGTGCCGATATCTGGTTCCCCTACTCTGCCGACAGCCTGTTGTTGGATAAAGGCCATGACTACCGCACGGAGAATCACGTACTCTCATTCTGCGTTCCTTCCAACAAACTAAAGGATTTCAAAAAGGAACTGAAAGAAGTGGAAGCCCGTTACAATGCTGCACATAAAGAGAACGATTTGGACTTCCTCGATGATCTTGAATCCTATTATAATATAGTATGGGAGCAGTCAGCTGAGGTGTTCAATACATATTCCAGCGAAAAGAACTGGCAATGGTACATTGTTGTTGCCATATTCATGCTGCTGTTTGTACCTACCCTGAATATGAGTGGTATGGTGGTCAGTCGTATGGAACGCAGGCTGCCAGAGATGGCAATCCGCAAGGCTTTCGGAGCCAAACGGCGTACCTTACTTGGACAGATTGTAATGGAGAATCTGGGATTGACACTCATAGGCGGTTTCATTGGCTTATGTCTGGCCTGGGCAGCTCTCTACGTCTGGCGTAGCTGGGTGTTCTACATATTCTTCTCGTTTAGCAACTGGGGACTTTTTGGCCGAGTACCTATCATAGAGGGCGAGATGTTTTTTGCTCCTGCCATCTTCCTCATCACCCTGCTTATCTGCACGCTGCTAAATATATTGGCTGCCACACTACCTGCATGGCTAAGCCTAAGAAAACCTATTGTTGAATCTATGATGACCAAGAAATGAAAACATTAAAAAACATATTCTGCCAAAGTACGTCCCTTTGGCTCTCCCTCGAACTCATTCTTGTTACCATCATCTGCTGGTGGACGTTCGCCCCTGTTTTGGAGAAAGCATACATATACAACCTTCCTTATGGTTACGACCCAGACAGAATGGTCAGGATGGAGGTGGCAAGCACCTTGAACCGGACAGAAAGGATGAACAGAAAAGAGGAGATCTGTGCAGAAGAAGAAATCCTGCTGAAGAAGGTACAGGAGTTAGAAGAAGTGGAGGCCGCATTCCGTTCCGTCTATTCTGCACCGGGTTTTGATTCGGACATATCATATTTTAAAACAGGAGACAGCACATATACCCGCTTCCCGACTGTATATTTCCAACGTGAATCCCAAATATTCAATACTTACGGCATACAGTCGTTGACGCCCGAAGTTCCTACCAATGAACTAACGAATGACTGCGAGGATGACAAAAGCATTATCATTTCGCGAACGCTGGCAATGGTTGCTTTCGGAAAAACCGATGTGGCAGGAAGAAAGATTAAACTATATAGTTCATGGCAGCGGGAATTCAGAGAATACTATATCCATGCCGTAGTAGAAGACGTACGGCACTCGAAATGGGATCAAGACCATACTAACAGTTATATTTGCTCAACACTTGGTCAGTCACTCACCAACATGCCCATCATAGTCCGCTTACATAAAGGAGTCAGTGTGGAGCAATTCAGAGAAAAATGTGAGCATGAACTGCGACATAGCCTAACGACCGAACATTTTTACATCCGTAAGATAGAAACCGCTCGAGAGGACAGCAATTTTAGGTCAGGACGAAACGATGGACGTCTCATGAAACGCAACATACTCATTGCAGCGTTCTTTGCTATCAACCTGGCATTCAGCGTATTTGGCACGCTGGTGATGTACATGCGACAGCGAAGAGAAGAAGCCGGCGTTAAACGTGCATACGGTGCCACAAGGTGGAGCATCTTCTGGGGCTTTATGCGCGAGGCATGGTTGCTCACCACCATCAGCGTCGTTATTGGTTGCGTCATCTATTTCCAATACCAGGTTTCGGGCGATTTTTATGAAACAGGTATTTATACCAATCCAGCTGTCCATCATTGGTTCGACAGCATCGAGACGCACTTCCCCATTGTTTCGCTCTGCGTATACCTATATATATTAGTGTTTGTCCTACTTGGCACAGCTATCCCAGCATGGAGAATAAGCAGAACACAGATAACGGAAGCGCTAAAAGAGTGAAGAGTGAAGAGTGAAGAGTGAAGAATGAAGAATGAAGAACGCCGAAGGGGTCGCGAGCGAAACGCGAGAAGGTTTAGCTCGACGGCCCGAAGGGGAAAGTCAACGAAGTGGCAATTTGCTACTGCTCATAACTATGAACTATGAATTGAATAAGTATGAAAGACGATAATCAGACAATGGACAGGCAGATTCCTGTCAGCGTACAACGGAAACGCAAACTGAAGAAGGCTGCTATGTGGATGGGAGGTTTCCTAGCCGTGCTGGGAATAGCCACATGGTTGGGAACACAGATGATAACATCGGTGGACAAGAAGACGCTTATCATCAGCGAAGTGGACCGTGGTACCATAGATGTCAGCGTCTCGGCAACGGGAACCATAGTGCCGGCCTTCGAGGAGGTTATTGTATCGCCTATCAATTCAAAGATACTGGAAGTCTATGCCCATAGCGGCGACAGTGTGGATGTAGGAACGCCCCTGTTGAGACTGGATTTACAGTCGGCCGAAACGGATTATGCACAAGCCCTGGACGAGCGTGAGATAAAACGCCAGGAAATGGCTGCGCTGCAGGCGAACGTGGAGACCCAACTATCGGATCGTAAGATGCAGATTGAGGTGAAGGAGATGGACTTAGCGCAGTTGGAGGCCACCCTGCGTAATGAGCTTTACCTGGACAGCTTAGGTTCGGGCACACACGAAAGGGTTCGACAAGCCGAGTCTGCACTGCGTACCGCTCAACTGCAACTGAAGCAGATGCGACAACAATACATCAACGAACAGAAGGTGAGAAAGGCCGACCTGAAGACCAAGCAGTTGCAGAACGGTATCTTCGAGAAGGGACTGGAGGAGAAACGCCGTACACTGGACGATGCTAAAATCCTGTCGCCACGCCATGCCACACTGACGTACATCAACTCGGAAATAGGAAGCACAGTTGGTGTTGGACAGAAGATAGCTGTCGTTAGCGACCTAAAACACTTCAAAGCTCAGTGCGAGATATCCGACAGTCACTCGGAACGCGTTCATGTGGGCGGCGCTGTTATCCTGAAGGTGGGCAAGGAACGACTGACGGGCACTATCAATACGGTTACACCACTTAGCCAGAGCGGAGCCATCACCTTTACAGTAGTGCCTGACGACATGAGTCATCCGCGCCTGCGCTCGGGACTGAGGGCCGAGATCTTTGTCATCACCAGCATAAAGGACGACGTGCTGCGCATCCGCAACGGTTCGTTCTACAGTGGACCAGGCGACTATACGCTCTTTGTAATGAAGAATAAAGAGTTAAGAACGAAAAATGTTAAGCTGGGCGAATGCAATTATGACTACATAGAGGTACTGAGCGGACTGGAAATAGGCGAGCATGTTGTGGTAAACGACATGAGTAAGTACAAGGGAAAGGAAAAGATAAAAGTGAAGAATTAAACTTTTCCAATCTGCCAACACCCAACTTATCAACTAAAAATTATGAATTATGAATTTAACTTTATATCTTTGTACCCGTAAAATCAATTTTCAATTCTCAATTGAATAAGATGATTCTCGTAGTAGATGACGATAGAAGCATACAACTCTCACTGAAACTGGTGCTGGAGCGTAACGGATATGAGGTAGCCCTTGCCGACAACCCAAAGGATGCTATACAGATTGTCCGTAACACACCCGCAATAGAGGTAGTGCTAATGGATATGAACTATACCAGAGGTAACGATGGTGAGGAAGGATTGACGCTACTGAAACAGACAAAGATCTTTTGCCCTAATCTACCTTGCATACTTATGACAGCATGGGGAACTATTGATCTGGCAGTGCAAGGAATGAGGGCCGGTGCCTTCGATTTTATAACCAAACCATGGGACAACGGCGTTCTTTTGGAAAGGATAGAAACAGCAAGAAGCCTCACACCCACCCCCTCTCCGAGAGAGAGGGGAACGTATTCCAATGAGAGCAAAAGGAATTCTGTAGAAAAAGTGAATACTCCTCTCTCTCCTGGAGAGGCGCCGGGAGTGAGGCTACCCTCCTTATCAAGTATATATTCTACCATAGCACGCGTGGCGCCCACTAATGCGCCGATACTGATTACCGGCGAAAGCGGAACAGGTAAGGAGCTGATTGCCGAAGCTATCCACCGCCAAAGCCGCAGAGCCAACGGTCCATTTGTGAAGGTGAACCTGGGCGGTATCTCTACATCGCTGTTCGAAAGCGAGATGTTCGGCCATAAAAAGGGCTCGTTCACCGATGCAACATCTGACCGCATAGGTCGTTTCGAACTGGCAAAAGGCGGTACGATATTCCTGGACGAGATAGGGGAACTGTCGTTGGCCAGTCAGGTTAAGTTGCTGCGCGTACTGCAAGACCAGACCTACGAGGTGCTGGGTGACAGCCATACACGCCGTACCGATGTGCGTGTAATTTGCGCTACGAACGCCGACCTAAGAAAGATGGTAGAGGAGCATACTTTCCGCGAAGACCTATTCTTCCGTATCAACCTCATCAACCTGCATCTGCCACCATTGCGTGAACGCAAAGAGGACATCCCTATGCTGGTAGACCATTTCCTGCAGCTGTCATGCTCTGCCAATAACCTCCCCTTGGTGAAAGCCTCGGAAGATGCTATTGCCTATCTGCAAACACTTCCTTTCAGCGGTAATATCCGCGAATTGAAAAATCTGGTGGAGAGAACACTGCTGATGCGGTCCCCCTCTGTATCACCCGATGGGGAGAAACATGTACTCTCTGCTACTGACTTTCAGAATAATGTATCTGTTATCCATAACCCCGCCATTACACTCCATTCGGGGAGCGGGGAAGGAGCATCCCTTGATTCTATGGAACGCACAGCCATTGCCGCCAGCATAGCCAAGAATAACGGCAACCTTTCGCTCGTTGCTAAGGAACTGGGAATCAGCCGTGGTGCCTTGTACCGGAAAATAGAGAAGCACGGGCTATGAAACTGAAGTACTACTTTATAATTCTAGACCTGTGCATTATCCTGCTGGCAGGTATCGCACTGTATACTACGTTCCATAGCCATCCCAGGTTGTTCTACGCAATAGAAGGATTTGTGGTGCTGATGATGTTCTATCTGTGGTTCTTCTACCAGAAGACGCTACGCCCATACGATACGCTGGTGAGCGGAATCGAACTGGTCAGGGATCTGGACTTAACAACACGATTGGCACCCGTAGGTCAGCACGAAGCAGACATCATTGTGCGTACCTTTAATGAGTTATTGAGCCGCCTGCGCAGCGAACATCTGTCGTTGGAGGAGCAATATACATTCCTGAGCCTGCTTATCAAGGCATCGCCTATGGGTATCGTTCAATGCGATATAGACGGCAAGATTATTTCCATGAACCCTGCCGCTCAACAGATGATATCGCCATCGGTAGAGGAGGCTATGCGCAAGCTGCCCCTCGGACAGGAAACAACCATCCGTCTGCCAGGCGAGCCACAGCTGTTCCGCATCAATCATCTGTCCTTCCCCGATAGAGGTTTCCAACATCCTTTCTACCTGATAGAATCACTAACAGATGAAGTGCGACGGGCCGAGAAAGCAGCCTACGAACGTGTTATCCGCATGATTGCACACGAAGTTAACAATAGCGTAGCAGGAATCGTGGGAAGTCTGTCGAATGGTGAAGCTGAACGTCTGATGACACTTTCAGCCTTTGTTACCCGCTTTGCCGAAGTGGTAAAGATTCCGCAACCACAGCTTCAGCTTTGCGACCTGAGCGAAGAAGTGGAAGGCTGTAAACCTTTCCTGGAAAGTCTGTGCTCTAAGGCTCATGTACACCTGAAGTTCAGCCTAACGGACGAAGCCGTTCCCGTCCGACTGGACACAGTTCTATTCCAACAGGTTCTGATTAATATAGTGAAGAATAGCATTGAGAGTATAGGAGACCGCCCCCATACACTCTTTTATGGAGAGGGAGTAATCTCCATCCAAGTTAAGAATACTATGACCGCAGAACAATCTACCTCTTCCCTACAAGGGAGGACTGGGAGTGGCTCACTTACCATCACCGATAACGGACGCGGAATCTCACCAGAGGTAGCGCAGAACCTTTTCACACCCTTCTATTCTACCAAACCACAAGGACAAGGCTTAGGCCTGCTGCTTATCCGCGATATCCTGACGGCCCACGGCTGTACATTCAGTCTATTGACTGATCCTAATGATCAACTTACACGATTCATTATCAATTTCCCTCAATAAATAAGCTCACTTCCTGCGTGGGGAAGTGAGCCTATTGTTTATATCTGAATATATCTTACAGGTATTTCTTTTTCCAATCGGAAAAGTACTGCGGCTCCTCGAGCATCAACTCTCCCTGTGGGTCGATGAAAAGCTGAGTGGTACTGCCTTCGCAACAGAGGACGCCGTCGGACTTGCGGAAAATCTGATACTTGAAATCCAAACGGGCTCCGGGCTTACGGACATAGGTGGTATGGATGACGGCTACGTCGTTCATGCCCAAGGGGGCCAGATGGCGCACATGGACATCATAAACGGGGGCGGGTATGTTGGCGGCCAGCATGACTTCGTAGCCTATGCCGGGATAGTGACGCCCGAAGGACTCGCGTCCGTCCTCGAAGTACTTGACATAGTTGCCATGCCATACGCGAAGCATGGCGTCCATCTCGCTGAACTTAACGCGAATCTCGCATATATCAGTTAATTCTTTTCTCATTGAAATTTTCAACGTTAACGGGAACGGGAACTATTTCTCGCCCCCAAAGGGCGACTGGGGTCTTTAGAGGAGCCACTAAATGTGGCTACGGCCCCACAAAGGGGAGCGAATCCCCATTCGCGACGGAGGGAAAAACTGGAGGGGGCTTACTTATTATTTATCCTCTTCGTTACCGTCTTGCCATTGGCGACGCCGGTGACATCTACGTACAGGCAGGTGAGGGACTCGCCCTTCATCTGGGCAAACATCTTGGTGAGGAGCATCTCCTGACCTTCCATCTTGACCAGCGCTATCCACTTGCCACCGCGCTTGAGGATGCGGATAGGCAGGTTCTTGTAGGGCGAGAGGTGGATGGTGACTTCGTTCTCCTTGGTGCTGTCTACCTTATAGCCAAAGGCGAACTTGAACTGCAGGAAGGAGAGTTCCTTCTTCTCGCCTCCCTCTTCGGCTCTTATCCAATAGGGATGAACGGGCTCCTTGAGGTTGAGCTTGCCGTCTTCCTTGAGGTTGACATCGTAGCAGATGTAGTTCTTGTTGGTACTGCGCTCGAACTGGAAGAGACGCCCCTCGGGCGTTGCTGCCAAAGCAGCAAGAATGAAAAATTGGAAAAATGAAAGAATGAAAAGGAGACGTTTCATATATCTTTATTTTTTAACGGGAACGATAACGATAACGGGAACGGGAATTCTCAGCTATCAACTATCAACTGTCAACTATCAACTGTGACCTTCGGTCGAGCCTGCTCACGCTCGGAATAGCTGATGCGAGCATCGCTCTCCTCTCGCTCAATCGCAGCCTTCAACTATCAACTATCAACTGTCAACTATCAACTGTCAACTTAAGTATAAAGTCCTCCGTTGATGGAGATGACGTTGCCGGTTACGTATCCTGCCATGGGTGATACGAGGAAGGCTACGGCCTCGGCTACCTCTTCGGGCTGACCGAAACGGCCTGCGGGGATGGTCTTCTTGAGGCTGGCCTCGTCCAGACCCTCTACCATATCGGTCTTGATAAAGCCGGGAGCGAGGGCATTAACGGTGACGTTCTTCTTAGCTACCTCCTGAGCCAGTGCCTTGGTGGCTGCGATGATACCGCCCTTGGCTGCTGAGTAGTTGGTCTGTCCGGGCAGACCCTTGATGCCGCTGACACTGGCCATATTGATGATACGGCCGAACTTATGGAACTGCATGGCGGGCAGCAGGGGCTGTGTAACATTGAAGAATCCCTGCAGGGTGATGTCTATGACGCGGGTGTAGTCTTCGAACGGCATGAGGGCCATAACACCATCGCGACGGATACCGGCATTGTTGACGCAGACTTCGATGTACTCGTCCTGATCCTGATGTGCCTCCTGCCATGCCTGGATGGTGGCGGTTGCCTTCTCGCGGTCGGCTACGTCGAAACACCACAACTCGCCGTCGGTTCCTGCCTCGCGAACGAGACGCAGGGTCTCTTCGGCTGCAGCTGTGTTACCTGCGTAGTTGATAAGAATATTATAACCCATCTGTGCCAGGCGGACGGCTATTGCGCGCCCTAAACCTCGGCTTGCTCCTGTTACTAATGCGTACTTCATATTATATTGAACTTTGAGAATTGAAAATTGAGAATTTAGGCGCTACGCGCCGATTGAACATTGAAACTTCGTTTCGAGCCTGCTTTCGTTCGGCCTTGAGAATTGAGAATTATTTGATTCTTCATTCTTCACTCTTCATTCTTCATTTTCTTAGAAGCTTGCTTCGAAGTAGAAGCGGAAGCCCCATGTCTTGGTATTGTCTTTTATGTAGGTGAAACGATGTGTATACTCGAAAGAGAGGAACTTGAGGATATTGTGAATACCCACAGCTGCCTCGATATACGGAGTCCAACTGTTCAGGGGCTCGGTATAGGTGACATACTGGTTGCGGAAGCGACCAGGCTGTGCATTGATATTATGCTTCCACTCGCCGGGGAAACGGAACAGGAAATCATCGTCCTGATTAACTGCCAGGAGCGGATTGTTCTTTTCGGTCAGATAACCCCACATGGCATTCAGTGCCAAGGACTCGCGCCACTTGAGCTTCTTGAGCAAAGGAATGCGGTTGAAGAGCTTTCCGTTGAGATCCCAACGCCACATGGTGGTTACGGCACGGTCGTGCAGGAACTCCATGTTGCCCACCAGGTTGAAGGTGTTGCGGCTGCGGATGTAGCTGAGGTTGGACTCGGGAATCACAAGCAAGGGGAAGGGAACTCTGTTCCACTGGAACGAGGCATGGATGCCTCCGTCTATGCTACCCCACGAGTTGAGCCAGAATCGCTTGCTGAAGTTGAACTCGGTAAGGTTATAGTTGTAATCGCCTCCGAGGAATCCCTTGATACCCACGGTATGCTGGATAGAATACTTAGGAGCCTCGAGGTTAGAGAGGTAACGCTTGGTACGTGTGTTGAGCACCTTAAGACCAGGCTGATAGGAGGCACCGACGCTGAACTCGGTATAGGTGACGGTGTTGGAACGTATGTCGGAAGGCATCAGACGGCCGTTCTGAATGGCTCTCTCCCAGTGATTCCATTCTCTGTTGGTGAGGAAATAGAGATCGCCGGCACCAGTGTTCCACTCGCGGTTGAAGCGGGCATTGACGGCCAGACCGTTCTCGTACTCGAAGATGGACTCGAGACGGAAACGCTCGAAGTAGCTCTGCATGTGGGTCTTCTGCCAGGCAAGAGACATGAAGGTGTTATCCTTGTCGTACTGCAGGAACTTATCTGAGGGGCTCTGGACATCACGGGTATAGGAGAAGGTGATGTCGCGACGGGGATAGGCTATGATGTCCTTCTCTTTCTCGTTGAAGGAGTAGGCTACCTTGGCCTCGCCCTTGAACTTCTCGTCCTTGAATCCGTATTTGGCCCATCCGCTGAGGAACCAGTGCTTGTTGAAGGCTCCTGTGGTCTGTGCACCCAGACGGATACGGAAACCCTCGACCCAGTTACTACCGAAGGTGGAGAAGAAGGGACCGATGTCCACCTTGCTGGGACGGTTGGGGTCGGCACTTGTCTCGAGGTAGTTGTCGAGGAATATCTTCATTCCATAGAGCACGGCACGAACGGCAGGACGGTCTGTGAACCTGCGCTTGAGGTCGTTGATATGCATGACGCCATGCGAGAGGGTATCAGGACGATAGACGGCCCAGAACTCTTCGTTGCGGTGCTTGGCTCCCTTCTCGAGCTTCTCGTCGCCAAGGAAGTTGATAATGTTATCAGAGAAGGGCTCGTTGCTGATATTGGTATATCGGGCGTAATGCTCGATGTGCATCTTGTTGAGCTTCTCGGCCAGCGACACTTGCAGGATCATGCGGTTGCTGGTACAGAACTGCTGGCCGCCGGGCAGGCTTTCGAACTCCTGATCGAGGGTCAGGTGACGGACAAAGTTCACGCTGTTATCCATGGGCATACCCATGCGGGCACGCTTGACACGATAGGTGCTGTCGTTCATGATATAGAGGTCTCCGTTCCAACCGAAGTCCTGCTTGTTGGCGGGCTGGAAGTTGACGATGATACAGGAATCACCGTCGCATTCGACCGTATCGGCTATGGCATAGTGATAGAAACGGATGGCAGCAGCGCCTCCGATGGGGCTGATGAAGTTATGCTGGAAGACTACGGTCTGGTCCTTGTAGATATCCACATCCACCAGGTTGTCCTTGATCTTGGTCTCTACGAACTCTGTTGCCTGCAGGAGGTCCAGGAGGCTCTCCTTATGTTCGCCCATGACGATACTCTTGCTGCGGTCTCCGTCCTTGCGATAATATTCCTTGCTGAAACGCTCCTCGAAGCTGATGGGCAGAATCATCTTGCCCGTGGCAGGACAATACTCGGCATACTCGGCAGAGAGGTTGACCTTCTTGTACTGCTCCTCGTTGAGCGTAGTGGTATCCACGTCGTTAAGGGCCATGGTGGTACTGCGGTACTTGTCGTAGCTGGCGTAATCGGCCGAACGGATGTTGGCACTCTTGCGTGCGGCAACGACCTTCTGCATCAGCTCTACGGCAGGATTACCCTTACGGACATACTTCTTCTTCTCGGCCTTGACGGTAACAGCGCCCATATCCTTGGAGTTCATGGACAGCTTTATGTCGAGCGAACGGGCTTTCTTGACAACCACCTCGACATCCTTATAGCCGAAATAGTGGAAAACCAAGGTGCCCGGACGGAAGCGGATCTTGTAGTAACCGTTTTCGTCGGCAACAACCTTGCCGGTGGGTCTGTCCTTGTACCATACCTGTGCACCCTCGAGCGGTTCGTCGTCCAGCGTATCGAAGATGCGACCGTAAACCATCTGGGCATAGGAAGGCATAGCAACAGCCAGTATGAGAAGTATGAGTGTTATCTGACGTTTCATATATATCTTTTTTATTCGGTAATTTCCTTTGTTGTATACATTGCGGTCATCGTTACGCCATGCAGGCCATGCAGCATCAGGCTCTGACCGGTGAGCAATAAGTTGGGAATACTGGTTCGGGGCGACAGGACCGTGAGGAGCGGTGCTGAGGCATCTTTGCGTATTCCGTATGCACTGCCGTCGGGCGACAGGTTGTAATCGCGATACGTGAGCGGGGTGCTGGTGTGCACTTCCTGAACATACTCGTGCAGGTTAGGCAAGAACCTTTCGGCTACGGCTATGCACTGCTGTGCCTTCTGTGCCTTGAAGTGCAGGTAGTCCTGCCCACGACGCATAGGACGGCTATCCGTCCAGGCTGCGCATTCGCTGATATTCATGGGCGTGAGGATGTCTATCTGGCGGGCATAGTCCGTTCCATCCTCGGGGACCCGGCAACTAACCATATATCCGCGTCCGTCCCACGCTTCGAGTCCATCATACAGGAACTCGTTATAATTAAAATATGGAACCTTACCGGGCTTCAGCAACAGCTGAGCGGTGAACATTCCATTCGTATTTTCCAAATTGTCTATACGGCGACGATACACTTTCTTGAGCAACTGACTCTCCTTGATGAGTGAGAGTGTTACCGACGGATGGGCATCGCTGATGAAATAGCGTGCCTCGTATACCTCGCCATTCTTGCAAACGGCTCTTTTCAGGAGCCCTTCCTCTTCTACCAACTCTATGACCTCGGCATCACAGACCAGTTCCCCACCCTGCTGGCGGAGGTTGTCGGTGAGCTTTTGTACGATAAGATTTCCGTCGCCTTTCAGTCGCCAGCTGCTCTGTATGAAGGGGGCATTGCCATGAACATAAGTAAAGAGTGGAAGCGTCTCGCGCTTCAACTCCATCTTTAAACAAGCACCACTTAACACACTCAGCAGCAATGGGTTATGAACGATACTACTTAGGTACTCATAGGCGTTCGTCTGCTGCATCCATACCTCGTCTGTGCACTGCATCAACTGGATGTATCGCTGGAGGCTGTCGCGGTCGTCGGGGAAATCCTGAGCCAACGTTTCGATGAAACGATCATAACCTTCAGCAAAGCGATACTCATGGTCGCCAATCATTATACGGTCGAATCCATCAGCATCCAGTCTTTGCCAAGGCAATGATAAGAGGCCCAACTCGCTGAAGATATCATGCAACGGCTGCCCTTCGGCCAGACCTCCCACATAGTGAAGACCTGTGTCGTACATCATAGCTCCGCGGCGGTAGCTTTGCAAGCAACCTCCGGGCTGATGCTGACGCTCGAGAACGAGCACCTTCAGCCCTCTCCTACTGAGCAGGTTGGCACAAACCAGACCGCCCAGACCGCTTCCTATGATAACAACGTCATACCCCTTCACCTTTGAAGGCCATATACTGCCGTCTCTCGTCCGAGATAGTGGCAACAATAGAATACTTTCCGTCTGCCTCGCTTACCTGGACGGTGACATCCACCTCGGGACAAACCGTAGGGGTGGCAACGGCCGTTAGCAGGCACTGCTTGATAGACGAGATGCGTAATTCCTTACCCGTGAGTAATGATGCACACTCCTTGATGGTCTGGATATTACAAACACCAGGACAAACAGGCTGACCCGGGAAATGTCCCTGGTACACGTTACAGTCAGGCAGGAGGGCTATATGGTAAACAGCTTTCCCGTCACCTTCCTCTCGCGCGCGTAAAACCTTGTAATATTTATTCTCCAGCAACATAAATCTTCATTTGAGTGGTTGCAATAGTTTCCCCGTCAGAGACGGTCTCGCCACTGATGATGGTTACGCCACCTACCGTGGGTCCCATCGTAATGGTTGTAACTATCGTTTCGCCCTTGCGCGGACGACGATTCAATCTGAAACGCTTAATCTCGCCAATATAGCCTACAGGCGGTTCGGTAGCCCCTGCCTGCATGGCACTATAACCGGCAAAAGCAGAGGCCGACTGTGCGATATGCTCTATCACACCCGGTTCTGCTATGGCGCCGTCCAGCTCGAGGAAGAAGTTATCCTCGCGGATGGTAAGACTGCAGCGAGCCACATCATCTTTAGCCTCGAGCAACTCGTCAACCATCATGATTGGCGAGCGCTGAGGTATGAGATTTTTGATATCTGTCATGTGGTCAGATTAAGCCATGTGGCTCTCGATGTAATCGTACAGATTACCGAAGGTCTTTACATTGGGCAGATCCTCTGCGGGAATCTTAACCTTAAAGGTGTACTGTACAACAGCTACCAGGTCAACAAGACTCAGGCTGTCGAGATGCAGGGTCTGGTAAATGGGAGCGTCCTCGACGATTTCTTCCTCGTTTACATCAAACTCATCTGTCAAAGTCTCGATTGTCTTCTCAATGATTTCTTCTCTTGTCATGATCTTAAATAGTTATTTGTAAAAAAATTATTAATGTTTCAACGTTAACATTGTTAACGATAACTCTCTTCTGAATTCTCTATTCGGCTATTGGCTGTTGGCCGTTGACGCTACGCGTCGAGCCTGCTCACGTTCAGCAATAATCAAGCGAGCTTGTTATTGCCTTCTCTTAATCGCAGCCTTGGCTGTTGGCTTTTTCATTAACCATTAACCTTTAACCGTTACTTACCCCTTAAAGTCCTTTACAATCAGCGTGCTGTTTGTTCCACCGAAGCCGAAGCTGTTGCTGAGGAACATATCGAAGCCTGTCTCGATGGTCTGAGGAATG